>Ga0116227_10002185_pt1 | contig 44741 bp, 21 predicted proteins | sample S1TSphgellanicum_FD_89693 | JGI IMG/M metagenome (GOLD analysis project Ga0116227, IMG submission 89693) | Host-associated microbial communities from peat moss isolated from Minnesota, USA - S1T2_Fb - Sphagnum magellanicum MG | ecosystem: Host-associated > Plants > Peat moss > Unclassified...
ATTAATATGTAATATACTTAATTACCATGAACTAATTAAGTAAACTAAATAATAAACTATTCATATGAATTCATTAATCAAATTTGATTAATTAGTATTTAATTAATTAAGATAATAAATAAATAATTATCTAATAACTAATTACTTAAACTCAATAACTAATTATATAAATTTAATTAATTAATTCAAATAATTTTAGATAACAAATTTTGTTAATGTAGGTGAATAATTATTGAATTTTATTTGAATTTGGATCATCAATTATCAGCATAATTAATTATCTAATATTTATTTAAATAATTAATCATTTAATCAATCAACTAACTAATTATCTGAATTATATTAATTAATTCATATAATCAATCCAGATAATTAGTTATCATATATTTAATTCAAATAATTATATTCCAAATAATTATGTCAAATGATTAATTATAAAATTCAAATTAATTACAAAATTAAAATCAAATAGAAAGCATGTGAAAAATGTTTTTTTGTAATTACAACTCAATTGCAACTAGGGTGCCATTAAAAGATTTAACCCATATGTTTTGTTTTCAATATTTCATTTCACAAACTATATAAAGGAGGTGTCTCCTCTTGCATTCTCACATTAAAATACACGTGCCATGTTGGGACGAATTCATAAAAGCTTAACCCTAAAGGCAAAACACATAACAATTAAAAAATTTATGTGGTTACTTTTTAGTTCACCTATTCTTCTAGTATTCTACCTTCCTACCTACCTACTTGCCTACCTAAATAGGTAGGTCCTATTTTTCTACCTACCTAGGTACATATATACATCCAAAATTCAATTAATATGCCATGTGGCAACCTTTGATTGTGTCACGTGTCATAATCCAAAACCATCTAAAATGAATAATCATAATCGATGATGTATATCAATATTTCAAACAAATCATGAAAAATCCTCATAATGCCACGTGTCAAATTTTGATGGATAAATGAAAAATGATGTCAACATGACATTATAATTATAGTCATAAAATAGTTGCATAATAGTTGAAAAGGAGTTGTTGCAACAAAGTTGTAATTGAATTGTATGAGTTGCACCGTATATATGGTGAATTGCAATTATTGCAACTCTTGCAACTTGTCTCATAGCATTCACATCGTATAAATATAGTGAGTTGCAAGTGTTTGATGCAACTCAAAAATTGAGTTGCAAGGCCAGTTGCAAAACACCCCATTTTTTCATAGTGGCTAGAGGTAGCTATCATGAAAATTAACATTATTGTAATGTTGATGTTCACATAGCATGTCAGGTACATGATTTAATGTTAACTAACATCATATATGTGAACTCTCATCTTTGTAACCATCACAAGAACTTGACATAACTTTGAATCCTCACATGCCATTAGGTCTATAAGATCCTTAAATATTGAATGAATGTTAACATGACAATCACAAATGTGAAAAGGTCCTTATTTGATGGCCTCTTTGAAACTTGTTTCATGATTTAAACCCCCTAACTTTTTGTCCACCATTGTTCTAAAGGTAGGGGAGGTGGGTAAAACAACTAAAAGTTTTAATCAAACTACCCATCCTTTTTCATATATAGGTGTCATGTTGGGTTTAAAATAATTATAGTAAAAACTATTGCAAAGATGAATATCATCAATTTGAATTTAAATTGTGAAAGGAAATAAAGATCAATTAGTTTTTTAGAATATTAAAACCCCCCATGAACTTTGCAAAATGTTAATTATGCTATGACCCATGCAACGCTTGTAAGGTTCTACCATAGGGCTTGAATGATGTCAATGCAAAGTTTAACTAAAATAAAATTGGACATTATTGTTTGTAGGAAAATGAAAATAGTCTACAAGTCGCAATGTGGCCATTTTCGAGGTAGTAGGTTCAAAGCTACCCACGGAGTGGCAACATGTATTGTAAGTTAATTTTTTATTTTTGACATTTGGTACAACAAATTATCCATGGAGTCCATGAATTGAATGTTGAGTTGAAGTCCATGCACTCACACCCACAAAGTTCATAAAGGGTGTTTAACATTCCTCATTACTTTTGGGTTAGTAAGGGTTAATACATAAATTGATCACATTGGAGTTACTAGGTCTCATAATTTGCCATGAAGATCAAAGAGGTTGCCTTAAAGCAACTTCATTACCAACAATACAACATTGCTTATTAATAATAATTTGGATTCAATTCAAAATTTTAATAGCATGAAATTCAATTTGGACTAGTAGATATGCACATCATATAGGAATTTAGAAAAGGGTTAATGAAGACATACAATTAGCTTTGATTGATTGGTCACAATGGAAGTTGTTTTTGCAATTTCCATAAGGCATTTGAAAGGGAAAAAAATTTAGCCTATCAAAAGAAAGGTAGATATTATTGATCTGTCACAAGATTAAGTGAAACCTTACATAAAAATAATATTAAAACTTTGTAAATATTAAAGAAAAAACTCTAAATTAATAGCTAACTAGTAGGCTATATAGTAGGTCGGGCTACAAATCCATTGCATGTGAATCCCTTTCATCCTTAAGCAAACCTTATAATGTTCCTTTTTTTTGTTTTTTCATGTGCATAGCGGATGCTCAAAAACAAATTTACCTCTCATCATTGGAGATGGAATTGCATGTGTTTATGGAGTGTAGTCACATCGTTAGGATCCACACCCACCTCCTTGGTGCTTTGCTTAATGACTGTTTATTCCAAAATATTTCTAAAATATCTTAAGAATATTTCATTTGTAAGTTTAACAAAACCTTTAAAAAATGAATTTTTGTTCTTTTAAATCATCCATAGAACAATGCTTCATATTAAATGTAGCTTGTTGATTGATGGATGAAAATTTATCATTGGAATTTTCTTGCACTTGAATATTAGTTACGACAAAAACATAATTTTGTTAATGTTCTTAATTGCATTCACCCCACAACCCAAGTGTTACAGTTTTTGAAAGTTAAATCTTTATATTCTAGGCCCTCCTTGTGTTAAAATAAGTTTGCAACTTGTTTTGTCTTTTGTACTTCAGAGGATATGCTCCCAGCGATTGCACTAATGTAAATGCCAATTACCATATTATCCATTTACTTGGTGATTGGTTTTTCGGCAAAATGGCTAAAAACATGTGTTCTCTTTTATTTTCTAGTAGCCAAAATTTGACAATTTCCTTTGCAAAAATCAGATTTCTCTACTGGTAATATAGGATGTAGCTAAGAAATTGTGAGGGATGCTTAAACTCTTTTAACTTTCATATCCTTTCTATAGCCAAATTTGGCTAAACTGTCTTGATTCGGCAGTTCAGCTACATCACAAAAATGAGGGAAAAAAAAACCGACTGGATGAAACTGCTTCATTTAAGTAGTGAACAATGAACATCTGCAAATAACACATGCAGCTTGTTTGCGGGAATATATGCTGCATCAGCATAATATGGTGCATCCTATTATTAAACTACATGTGCCGGACTTTTGTGTAAAGTGTCACGTTGAACTGCCTTTATTTGACTACGCGTGCAGGACTTTGTGTGAAGTGTGAGATTGAAATACTGACACCTTGTGGAGAATCTAAACACCAAAGTGTCCAGTAGCTAAACTCAGAAAATACTGATCTTATCTTCTTCCAGTACCAAATTTGAGTCGCTTTTCAAATCCTGTGAAGCATAAGTTATTGGTAGTTCTTTTCAAATCCGGTGAAGCATAAGTTATTAATAGTTCTCCTACGCTCTAGCCTAACTTACTCATGGATTTGGCAAATTCTTCGTAGCTTTGTTTCACTATACTGGGAATGTGAAATTGCTATCAAAAGTCATCAACACCCAGCAAACTGTTAGTGGCTTCCTCCATACCCGGGATGCAGAGTGCCATGACAGTGATGACCACCCATTGCTATGGTACCCATAACTGATCAAGCTAAGCTCACTCATCATAACCCTTGCAAGACACTAAACACCCCCACTTCCAAACCCATCTTCATGGGCTTAAAGTAGCAGCCCATGGCATCGTTGGCCTTGGGGAAAAACCAGCATCCACACCAGTACCATGGTAAAAACCCAAAACTCATCTAAATTGCTGCTAAATATTATGAAAATCCAGTGCTTGGACTAAATCAGGGTCTCTGAGTTCAAATCTAACATTTTATGGGTTTTATTTGGCGACTAAGAGTCCTCATTCAAGAAGGTAAAGGTACCAATGTGGGTGCTGATATATTCAGCCTGGCACACATGGTTGTGCTGCAGGGTTCAACTGTTGTGGATGAAGACTTTAGTTTAAAATATACTTAGACTGCTCTACAATATTATGGCTACAACTAGGTAGATGTTAACTCATTGGTTCTGTTGCATTGAGGTGCTTGGTCTGAACAGCAGAACAAAAAACATAAATCAAATTTTAGTTTTTTCTTTTCTTTATTTTGCCTGTCGTGTCAGAACATGACATGCAGAACTGCACAGGTCACCCCTGCGATGTTCGATTGGGGGCGGGGGGCGGAGGGAGAGTATAAAATCCTGTATTACCTTCCCTCATGAGAACAATCTGGATGTTTTGATTGGCTTCAAGTAGCTAGAAACAACCCATAACTTTTGACATCAATTTCAGTAGCCAAATACAAGTTAGCCTTGTGCTCTCATTGGTCTAATGATTAGGGAACTCTTTGCTGCCTGCATGAACATTTCACAACTGCTCTGTGCATGGATGGAAAGCGGGCATCTCGATTCTCACAAGGGATGGTTATGTTGGGCAATCAGCAAGAGGATGCAGCCTCTTGCTGGTTACCTAGTCCTTGTCAATCAGCTGGTGGTCTGAGTGAGATTGAGGAATACTTTATGTATACTTTTCTGATCATGCTTGTTGCATGTGGAGAGAACTCTACCGTAAGTTACTTGATGGGAGAACAGTGATTTTATTGGTGTGCAATTGACATTTCAACGATGGTAAATTGGGTATCTAGTCTATATATATATATGAATGGCACAAATCCATTTGTGTGAAGAGAAAAGAAAACAACCCACACAGGGAGTGCAAAGAGTGTTCAACCTAGCCAATCAGCTAATGAAACCCTTACCCTCCCCATCACAGGGCAACAGTGAACCAGTACCCACCAGCACACCATCCACTGGATGCCTGTTATTACTCAGTTGTGGATGAACCTCAACTGAGTTAATATTTGGTTTCACCTTGGTAACCAATTCTGTAGGAAATAGGTCTCATGCATATAGGTAGATAGGTAGGAAAATAGGTAAGTAAATGGTTTAGACATAGGCAAGGGCTGTTTCTTACTACCTACCTCCTTGTGGGTTGGTAGTAGGTAGGTAGAAAAACATGCAATTGAGCTAACCACCATGGTTAGCTAGGGAACTGGAACCCAGTAGAAAACTGTTGCCTGACCACTTACCATTCATCTTTCATGGTGAACTTGTGGGTGCTGGTTCACTGTGGCCCCATCATAGTGCCACCTCAAATATCTACCTAATCATGAGCAAATCACTTGGTTGCGTTAGTCTATATTTTTGAAAACATGAAAGCAATGGTGAATTTGTTGTCTGTACTTTGACAAGAGGAAGAAAGCTTTCCTCATAAATAATTAATTCTCAAAACATCATCCAAATTTGGGCATTTAATCTTCCAAACTTCTTTAGTAACCAAGATGAAAAAACTTATTTGCCTTTGTTATTTTGGGCCAATTGTGAGGTGTAATTTTGCCTCAATGTGTGTTCCCATGGGGGGTTAATGCTTGTAAGGCCCCTATTTGGGGGCATTTTGCTTGTAAGCCCCTTTTAAATACATGAATTTCCTTGTTTTCCAATAAATTCAACATGGCTTTAACACATGGTTAGATTATCTATATTGGTGCATTCACACCAATATGAAGCAAAGTACTTGTAATCACTACTTAATATTTCATATTTTAAATGATAATTTTAAGTTTGTGTTGAAATTTTTGAATTTACTTTTATTAAAACATTAATAATATATCATGAGAACATGTGAATAAATTTGAAATCAATCTAATGAATAAAAAAAACCCAAAAACACTTTAAAAATAGTTGTAACCAATGCATTTAGATTGAAAACAATTTGTCAAACATTTTGAATTTTTTTTAATCCAAAATTTTTGGAAATTTTAAAATATGAATTTTAACATAATAGTATTTTTGAAAGTTAAAGATTTAGAATACTTATTTCAAAATATTTTGAAAATATTCTAAATAAGCAACCTAAAGGGGTGTGGTTGGCTCCTATTAGCATGAATGGACCCATATTCCATATTATGGTTATTAATTGTTATTTGTGGTGGAAGGTATGAGGAGTTTATAACTATTGTGCCATCAATGGGTAGCCTTAGAACATCTCTACCATTGGCAAGAAATGTGTTTGTAATGGTAACATTGAATGGTGACTGTCATGTTGTTCATCTAATAGTTTGTTCAATTAGATAGAAAAGCAATAGGCCCTTGTTCAATCTTTTTCATTGGCTTCCAATTTGCAATAGGATACATGTTCGTTATGAGAGGCATGCGAGTATTTTGGGTGATGTTGGATAACAACAATGGCAACACACAAAGCTTTCAATGATGTCAAAGTTGAGAGCAAACAACAAGTCAACTCCAAATGTTGCAAGGGGAACAACTTCATCATTGAGAAGGACAAATAGTTTTGTACTTTGTTTTTGCACATCTCACAAGACATAAAAACAAGAAATGGTTAGAAAAATGTGACACTATGGGATTGGGTATGCAAATACTATAACAAAAATCAACAAAATGTTTGTGTAAAAAGGCCACCTCATTCGTTGGAAATGAAGTGGGTGTGTGATCAAACATGACATTGCCAAGTTCATAGGTAATTTTCAATCTATCAAAACACTTTGCACATTCAAGACCAACATTAAAAAAACTTTGGACGTATATAAACTAAAAAATCCAAAAGGTTAGAATTTTACCTTCATTCACTAAGGTTGATGTTTAAAGATTCCCTTGTTGGGGTAATGTGTGTGATGAGGTGAAGAAGACCCCACCCAACAAATGCAAAACTTGTGATGTTGTTGTGGAAGTAAACAATAGTGAAATCAATCATAGGATGTTGATGCCTCACTACTACTCTTGCACTTCACCATCCTCAAGGATCAAAATCAACCAAGGAGTCAAAAAGAGTGGCAAAACTAAAAGATTGTGTCATGAAAGTTCAAGTAATGGCAATGGAACACATGATTGCAACAACATTGAAAAAGGCAATGATTCTTGAAGATCAAATCACCATGGCACTTTTCACAATGCATGAAGACCAACTACAAACTCCAAAAACATGAGATTATTTCACTAGTGAATAGAAAAGTTTCAAAAACTAAAAGTTCAACTCCAATTCCACAATGATTATGCAAAATGTTGAATTTTACCTAATTGTCATTCCTTCACAACCTATTAACTTGCCAAGAAGGGAACATAACAATGATGGTTTTGTGTACCAACAAATAGCAACACGAACCCCAAAAAAATATGTAGACATGGCAATTTGAGAATTGGGTAAAAACACAAACACACTATACATGGGCATTGCCTTTTCAAGCCCCCAGATGTTCAATGAAATATTTTTTCAAGAATAATGTGTCTCATCATTCTCAATAATTTTTATGCCATACCTACCTAATTTCCAAACTTCCATGAAAATGGCAAGGATGGCCTAATGTGGGAGGTATGATGGGTGTAAATAAGGGCACGAAAATTAAATTTTTTTGGCCTTAAATCCCATGCCTTTAAATTGGTTGCCATTGTAAACATACCAAACCATTTAAGGCATTAAGGGTGAAAATTGTCCTAGAAATTAAACAATATAGAAATTTTAGAAAATATTTGAATAATAGGCATAAATTTTCTTATAAACATTATAAGAAGTTTCTTAAAAACTTCCAAAAATATTATTAGAATTTTAAAAAATATTTAATTAATGGAAGCTTCTAACATAATACTTGATTAAAAAATTAAAGATGGAAGTTGACAAAAGGTTTTAGAAAACATAGTTAATAAAAATTTCTAAAAGATGTGATCACTGAAAGTTTTTAAAAAATGTGGTTAATAAAATTTTCTAAAAGGTTATCTAATAGAAGTTTATGAAAGTTTTAATTGACAATTTTTTTCAAAGGTTGATGAACTTTGAAAAGGTTTCATTAAATAATATTTAAATAAAGATTTTGAAAGCACCATCCTTCAATGTCTTCAATGCAAGTTGTGGTTCTTGTACTTCAATTTCATTTCATGTTTAGTTTGCATCATGCCTTGTTCATACAATAAAATATTTTAGTTCTTGTTCATTAATGATTTTTTTTTTTTTTCAAATCCATATAGTTTTCTCCAAGTTATATATTTGTTTTGTCCTTGAAAAATATGTTTTTACCTTTCACATATGAATGCTATAAGATATATATATTAGGGTGTCATATATATGTTCCTTCCTAATGTGCTTTCACCCCAACACTAAATGTTTTTCAATGATGTCATTTTTTACAAAACGCTCAGGAAAACTTTGAATTATTTTGATTTTCTAGTGTAAATTGTATTCATTTTGCTAATTGATTAGAAAATTTGTCAAATTTCAATATCACAAAATTGGAAAATAAAAAAATATCGCTTAATGTATTATAACTTTTAACACCAAATACATCAAACTAGGAAAAACAAAATCAAAGCTCCAATTAAAATGCAAAGATAAAATCTCAAAATTGGTAGTCTATATATTAAGTTTTAATAGGTTTTAAAGAAATTGAAGGGATATAATTTATTTTTTAAAAATATTTTTCCTTGGTGACCCTTGTGGGCATTGCACTCATAGAGCCCATTTTTAGGATGATTACACTTGTAAAGCCCTTTAACAATTGGATTTCAAGAAATAAATACATATACAGTAATACTTAGGCCAATTCAACACAGATTTATATTATTTTCAAAAATATTGAAATTCTCAAAAATGTTCTTTTCTAAAATGCAAATAAATAAGTTGATGGAATTTTTGAAAATATATCATTTGTTGAAATGAAATCCTCAAAATAAATAAATTATTCAACAAACATGTGTTGAAGTGACTAAAGTATTACAATATATACCCATAATGCCATATGACATAATCCATAAATGGCAAAAAAACACATGTAGGGAAAAAACTTCTTGTAACCAATGAAGTGAAGTAGCATGCACCCAAGGAGGTCAAGTTTTTCTTTCTTTAGAAGGAAGGTAAAGGTGTGATATTTCAATTGTTCCAAATGTGTTCCCACCAAGTCTCCATTAACTCTTCACTTTTATCATATCCTTTGCCCTAGGTTTTACTCATCTAACCTACATAAAAAGCCCAAAAGAAGAAATTACAACACACTACCCAAAGCTTGATTACTATTTTTTGTGATGGACCAATCAAATATGCACATCACAAAGAAAAATAAATTGAACTTTAGGGGTCCCCACAAATAATTACCATATTACCTTTTCAACTTCAACATTATATATTATTTTCAATTTTGTCAAAAAATTTAAAAATATATATATATCTTTATGTCGAAAAACATGAAAATGCCATGAAGGCAACTATTAGATTCAAACCCATGCCCTTCCCACATTGTTTTCAAAAAATCTAACTTGAAGTACAACACATATTTTGCAAGAACATCTATGATTTAGCCATTATATGTTGAAAATTTCAAAATCAGAAATTATGGTGCCAAAACATAAACTTTAAATTATATTAATTATTCAACACTACTATGTTGAACCTGAAAAGGTACTATGGTAATATGAATCACAAATAAGTACCTTTAGTCCATAATGGGGTATTAGTCAAAGTTGAAAATGTTGACAAACCATTTTTGAAATAAAAATTTCATGCAACCAATGAGAAGGATTTGGGGGGCATAATATTTTTCTTATGGGTTTTGGGGGAGGGAAAGGGATTTTGTTCTTTGTTTGTTCCAATGTATTCCCATCAAGTTCCCAAAATGTTCCCGAAGTTACCCATTTGTTCCCAAAGACATTCCCAATAACACTTCATTTTTATCCCATATTGTTTGGTCATGGTTCAACTCCCATGTACATATACAACTAGTGCTTCCATTTTTAGTGCAATCAATTTGACTTATAACCTACATCAACAATGGAAAACATAGTATGTGGTGGAAATGTAAATGGATAGTGAAGAAACTAATTACACTTTAAAAGCAACCTTGGTAAAAACCATTATGGTGCAATGGAAAGACAACAACTCACCTTACTAGGCCCTTCACATTCCTAGGTGGAATGGGCCCACTCCATAGTATCTCAAGCACTCCAAGGTTTTTTATATATTCCCTTGTATTTGAAAACACCTCCCCACATGGAAGATGTTTTCATCAATGGAAGGGACCTTCTCCCACTGTCAAGTAAACCTTTTGCCCTTGAAATTAAATATTTTTTGTACTTTACACTATAAAATGCATGTTCCCATGGGCCTCCTATAAATTTTTAGCCTATGCCTTTTAATTACCACCAAGGAAGCAATGGCTCTCAAATTAGGAGAGGCATTCAAGAATGGGCCCCTTCTGCATAATTACCTATCCTAGTATTTTGGAAATAATCTAAAATCTTATTATGCATATCGCCCAAAATGATCCTTTTTGTTTTGTTCATAGAGCATATGAATCCCCTAAAATGTATATAAACTAAAACCACAACTCTCCATGCCCATTAACACTCAAATAATATAATATTTGGTCTCAAGGCTTTCAAAACAAAACCGACATATACCCCCCATGGTGGATTTTCAAATGGCTATATAGTTAGCAGACTTTTGTCTACTAACTATATAGCCACGATTTGAATATCTAGGACGAAGGACTCATAGTATCTACCCATTTAAGAAAGAGCTGGCAACAGTAACACACTTGAGTCAATCTTATTTGTTTAAGGGCAAAATGGGAAGGAGTCTAAACCAATGATGGTAAAGTAAATGTAAAATATTATAGGTTTGAAGATATGGAATAGTCCAATTTTTTGAATTGGATTTTAAAAATTTAGAAATTGATAATTATATTCTTAGAAATGGATGTTACAACATGTCAATTGCATATACTTGTCACATGTCACTTGTGTATGCAAGCACATCTTTGCTGAAATTTGTGCACATCACATCCTTGAAAGTTCATGCTAGATTTCTGTTGTGTTGAAATTGGGAAAGGACGTTTTCAAGGTAACATTGTCTACTACATTTATGTGCATGATGCATCTTGTCCATTTGATTTTTTTTGTCATCAAACACTCAAAGACATTTCCAAATCACTTTGAAATATTAATTTGGAATTAATTGGGGATTTCTTCAAGAAATTCATCCCGTCCTCATACAAATGTTAAATTCAACAATATTTGAAATGCCAAAATTGTGATGATGGGGATTTTCACATCTTTAGAGGGATCGAAATTGTGGTTGTTAGGGTGCCTTCTTGGGGTGGGAACATCAAGGCACAATTTTCAAAGAGCATGAAGTTATAATTTCATATTCTTTCATCATTATGACTACCCAAAAGGATTCCAAGAAGAAAAAATCAACAACCACCCAAAATGGGAAGGCCAAAACAAGTCAAAAGGGGGGTTAATTTGGGCCTTCCCAATCCTTTTCAATGAAATAAAACCAAGGGGTTGTGTGTTGGACTTATGAAGGTCCTCACATGAAGGAGTGCCCAAATAAAGGCAAAACACCTAGATCTGAATCCACATCTTCAAGTACCAAAAAATGTGAACATTATGGTCTTGAAGGTCTTGACATTTACCATCATTACTCATTGCATTTAAACCTTTGTCTTACCAAATATACTAACAAGGATGGTAAAAGCAAGAAGCACATGAAGGAGGCAACAATTCTCAATTTAAGGGCAATTGGTCAAAGGTCAAATTTCAAGTAAGGCCGATGACCAAGGTTAAAGTCTAGTGGCATGGCCATTACACAAGACCCATTTGCTCAGTTGGAGGAATTGATCACTAGTATGGCAAACTAAAAATTGGCAACAATATAAAACTCCATAAATGTGGCCACATATCCAAGATTAGATCTTGCTTTGGATTTTTTTGGAATGTATGACTTGTTGGTTCCACTAATGTTCTACATGATGCACATGCTTGAAGGGAAAAACACCATGTTACTTTTTTTGATCCACTTGAGGTGGATTCATTGGTTATATTTACACATTCAAGCTCACATGCCCTAGAGCCATGAACAATTGATGAGGGGCTTGACCTTCATAAGGGGAGGCTAGGTGTCAAGTGCATCCCTCCCCAATAATTTATGTTGTCCAAAATTGTGCCAATTAATACATCCACATCCCCAAGCATGGGGCATGTCCCCACAAGGCCAAGAGGAGGATTTTCACTTTCTAGGTTGGATGTGAATCACAGGGTGATGTTGGGCAAATCAATATTTGTGGGTTTTAACATGATAGATGATTGAAGACCTTCAAGTCCAACCACATTAATAGGAACCACACCCACTTTGTTTTTTCCAAGAATATTTTTGAAATCCTTTCAATACACCATTTTTTTTCTTAAAAAATCTTCAAAGTTTTGTTAGCATTATTACATTAAGGTTTATATTTTTAAAATTCCAATTTTTTTGTTTTGTGTGATGTTATTGTTTAATAACTACTTGAAAAGAAAGGTTACATAACATAAAAGATTTGTCTTTTATTTTTTATTTATTAGATTCATTTAAAAGTTTTTGGACATGTATATTAATATATTGAAAATAACATTGTATAAAAAGAAGTTCATTTGTAGTTTTTTTTTTATAAATCATTTTAAACACATTAAATTAAGTAATGGTTATGATTGTTAATGATATGCATTAGTGCAATTGCACCCCTTGAACCATGCCTATATCAAATTCAAACATAGATGGGTGCATTTGAAAAAGTTGAGGGGTTTTCTAAGTTGACATTTTGGTGTAATTGAACCCCAACCACCCAACAAACCAATCATCCATTCACTACCATATGTTTTCCAATGGTGTGGCACCAAGTCCATGTTAATTTTGGTGGATGTTGCATCAGTGGGATTTCAGGCACATTGGTTACCATGGATGTGGACATAACACCACCTGATTTGTTACAACAAACATATCATGACTTAGAAGGTCATATTGAGGATGTTGTTTTGGATTTGGGATGCATGTCATAAGTGATGCAACATGATGATTAGCTAGCTCTTGCCATTGTGAACAAGGTGGGCCAACTACAAGTGGCCTTGCCCATGATTATGAACTTTTGTCGAGCTCACATGCTTTTTGTGATGATAATCCCAACATGATTTTACATTAATGATATTTTTGTTCGGTGGAATCCAATGTTGATGAATGTGAATGTGTTACGGGGTTCCATACCCATGCTACCCAAGTTTTTGGCCTATCAAAAGCCATCAGATGTCAATTCCTTGGTTAAATCATGAATTTGAATTGTCTCACTTGGGTCATTAACCTTTGTTTGGCTTAATAACAACAATTTTGTTTAATTCCCACCCACCCCATTTTTACCTTCTTCATCAGCTCTTAAATTTCATCATGGTACAAACACATTCATGTAGGGGGGTAGTGTGATCATGAGCTCACATCTAGTGATTTTAAATGGGTTAAACATCCTTGGCAACAATGAGATTTTATTCGGGAAAAGGTGATGGATGCCCGAGGGTTCAAGGTTTGGAGTGGGGGGTTACAAATCAAGTTATAAATATTTGTCCAAGATTTTGGACTTGTTTGAAGAAGTTGAAGGGACTTTAAATGCACATGGAATGGGGGTTTCATGTGGGGATGCTCCCATATCAACCTATGTAATTACATGTAATGTTTCAACCTTGGGCACTAGGGATGAATCATCATCCAAACCCAAGGCACCCATAGTTGTGGACACATGGGAACTAGAAATTGGTCTCAGAATGACAAGAGGTGGGGCATGCTAGATGCAACAATTGTTGCAAAATTATGTTCACTGTTTTATTTTTACTTCAAGGAGTTGGGCAAACTTAAGGGATAAGAAGTATGCATCACCTTGGATGACACCCATATTTTTTTACGACCTTATAGGTTGAATGACATGGAATAAACTTAATTTGTGGAAATGGGTATTTGGAAGCTAGAGTGGATCACTTTTGGCATTGCAAGGCCATTTTTTTAACACCTTCATGGATAAGAATTTGTCCCAATACAATTTTATTTTATTTTTGAAAAAGGACTCATGTATGTGATTGTTACATGATATAATGTGATAGAATCTTGAAATTATTTGAAATTAATTTTTCTGTCCCAAATGGGGGAATTTTCAACACATACAAGTTGTAGTGTTAGAATACATAAAGGATGTATACTCACCACATGTTGAGCTTATAATGAACATAATTCATTTTTCTCCAAAACAAAAAAATGTGGATAGTAATTCAAAATAGGTGTTTGCAAATCATTTGAATATCACATAAGAGTTTTATGGAATTTTACATAGGCAAAAAATTGACGAAAATGGCAAAGTCCCCCATTGTTACATTTTCAAGAAATACTAAAAGTTTTTTTACATTGTAGCCTAGGAGGTATTACATGGTCATGTGTCGTTGCTTTTTGGAAAAAATGAACATTTTTACAAGTTTATAACTTTTTTTTTTCCTATTAAAAATACACTATGAAAAATATTTTAAAGGACTCAAAATTTTGGTCAAAAGTGATCCATTATAGCTTGCAAATACCCAAGCTTAGATAGAGGAACTTTTGGAGGTAAGGTTTGTGGAGCTTTCCAAAGTGGATATGCATAAGCCATGGTTATGCATGTGAAGAGAAACATTTTTGGCAATTGGATTAAAGGTTGGACATGTGGGGATTATAGACCTCTCAACAAATGGACATGAATTAACAAATATGTTGTGTCATTGCCAAAAGAGATTTTTGATGTTATTAGCCACACTTAAGTGTTTAGCACTTTGGATTTACATTTTGAATATTATCAATTGCCATTTCATAAAGGTGACAAGGTGAAGATTACACTTTGGGGCATTGACTAAAATGGGATGGGTTCTTTGTATAATTGGAAATTCCTACCTTTTGGGTTGAAAAATGCATTCTAGTAGAATTTCAAAGGGTGATGGATCAAGTTCTTACAAGCTTGGATCTTGCCAAATGCTACATTGATGACATCACTATGTTTGATTCCACCATGGAAGAACATGGTCATCATTTGCAAAATGTGTTTGAATGCTTGGGGGGTGCATGGGTTGAAATTACACCCAAGAAAATGTAAGTTCTTCCAATCCCAAGTGGAGTATTTGGGCCACATGATTTACCCATGAGTGGTTGGAGCTCAAAAGGCCAAGGTGGATGATTTTCCAAGGTTCCAAGATTGACTAATGTTAGTCAATTGAGGCCATTTTTGGGGTTGGTAAACTAATATTTGTAATTTGTCAAAAGGTTTGGTCATATTGTTAAACCTTTAACTCAATTGACTAAGGTTAATGAGGAGTTTATATGGGGGGATGCACCTAGTTATCTTTTCAGGAGTTGAAAAGTAGGCTTAATTTTACACCCATTTTGAAAAAACCCATCAAAGGTCATCATTTTCAATTGCATAAATATTTGAGTGATTTAGGATTTGGAACAATCTTGCCAAAACTCAATGAGGAAAATTGGGAGTTTGTGGTGGCTTATGCCCCTATGTCAAAACATGTTAAATAGGATTGGATAAGTGACAAATGTTGTAGTCCTAAACCACATATATGACTAGCCATGACTACATGACTATTGATCCAAACATCCACATTCTATTTATCATTAATCGCAAAAATGACATAGTTATAAATGTCATTTGCGACTATGTCCTCTTTGATTGTAGTCATATTTACCACAATTATGGAATACCTCTCTAATGGTCAAGATTGATTAATGTCTTGATGCCACATGGTAGCCTAATATGAATTCAATATTTTATTAATCACTTATGAATTGACACATGGCAATTTAGAATAAGGAAATTATTTTTCCTACCCAATTATATGATGCCATGATGTAGTTGACTCTTAATCAAATAAGGTTACTTGGGACCTAGCTTGAGTGGCCTAGGCTACGCAACTTAGCCTACACACCCAAGGCTAAAGGGCCTAAACTATGTGATTTAACCTAGGTTAAAAAAGGACTTAGGTTACATTAACCACCTACTCCTAGGAACCTAAATAGTATATGGGATGATAATAAGAGGACCTAAACCCCTCACTTTCATTTTGAAGGCTTGAGTCCTTAACCATTGCACCACCACATTTTATTTCTAACAAACATAATTACAACAAACATATAAAAAATAATTTATTTAGCTTAATCTAACCTAGGCCACCCAACAAAATAACTTGAGCTATCATAGGCTTTAATAGGTTATTTTAGGTAAACTTGGGTCTCCCTAGGTTAAACTTAAGTAAACTAGTTACATTTAGAATTATGTAGGCTAAATTAGGTTCCATTTTATTAGAATATATTTATAAGGTTAAACTTGGCAAATTTTGGTTAAACTTGGTGAAACTTGACTAAAGTATGTTATTTAGGTCAAACTTGCCAAATTGTTGTTACACTTGGTGAAATTTGATTAAACTAAGTTATTTAAGTTAAATTTGGTTAAGATATGTTATTTAAATTAAACTTAGTCAAACTTGGTTTAAATATGTCATTTAAGTTAAACTTGACTAATATTGGGTAAACTTGGTTAAATTAGGTTATTTACATTAAACTTTGCTAAATTTAATTAATTTGAATATTTCATCTAAATTTGGCTTACCTTGGCAAAATTATACTACTTTGTCCAAATAAGTTTATAATTGGCTAAAATTGGTTATTTAGGTTAAATTGAGATTAATTTGTCTAAACTTGGAAAGTTTGGCAAACTAAATTACTTCGTCTAAAATAGGGTTATCAAGGTCAACCTTGTCACGTTTGCTTGATCGTTGACGCAACCCTACATCATGTTAGTTTTGGGTCAACCTAGGTCAAAACAATAACCTTTCATATAGGGGTAACAAGTTTACCCTAATGGTAATCGAAAATTATGATCGCAAAAAAACAAAAATTCAAAAATTGTTAAATCCAACAACTTGAATTTGCTTTCGCCATTTCATCAGCTAGGATTTTTGATCGACCGGTTCACACCTCAGTTGCAATTTGGCAACTTAAAATTGATTGCCAATGCAAGAAAAAAAAAACTTTTAAAAAACATAGAAAAAAATTTAGACTATTAAAAAATGGTTGTTTAATTTCAATCACCATTTCAACGACCAAGATTTTTTGGTTGACATGCCCACATCTTGGTTGTAGTCCAATGACCTGAATTTGATCATCAATGTGAAAAAAAACAAAATAAATTAGACCATTAAAAAATGGCAACCTAAATTCAGTTGCCATTTTATGGGTAAGATTTTTTAATCGATTGGTCCACACCCCAATCATAGTCGAGCAACCTAAATTTGGTCACCAATGCAAGAAAAAAAAATAAAAAATCTAGATCATTACAAAATGGCAACTAAATTTCGATCACCATCTCAATGGCCAAGATGTTTTGGTCGACTAGTCCACACCCCACTCATAGTCTGGCAACCTAAATTTGGTCACCAATGCAAAAAAATAAAATTGAAAAGAAATCTAGATCATAAAAAAATGGTGACCAAATTTCAATCACCACCTCAATGGCCAACATATTTGGTCAACCTATCCACACCTTGATTATAGTCCAACAATCGAAACTTGGTCACCAATGCAAAAAAATAAATTAAAAAAAATGAAAAACAATTATGGACCATCATAAAATGGTGACCAAAATCTATTCGTCATTTCAATGGCCAAGATTTTTCAATTGACTTGTCCACACCCCAGTCGCAATCCGAATACCTAAATTAAATTGCTAGAATGGGAAAAAAACCTATAAAATAATTTGGACCGTTAAAAATTTTGGACCAGATTTTGGTCACCATCTCAACATCCAAGATTTTTCAATCGACTTGTCCACACCTTGATCCTAGTCCAATGACCTAAATTTGGTTGCCAATGGGGAAAAACACTAAAAAAATATTTGGACCATTAAAAAATGGCAACATGATTTCCATCACCATTTCATTGGCCAAGTTTTTTTGGTCAATTGGTCCACACCCTTATCATAATCAAATGACCTAAATCTGATTGCTTGTGTGAAAATGAAATTAAAAAAAATATGGACTATTAAAAAATGGCGACCTAATTTCGATCACCATCTCAACAGCTAAGATTGTTCAATTGACCAATCCACACCTTAATTATAGTGAAGCGACTTAAATCCAATTGCTTATGCAAAAAAATATTGAAAAAAAATTTGAACTATTAAAAAATGGTGACTTAATTTTGCTCATTATCTTAATGGCCAGGATTTTTGGTCACAACTAATCCACACTTGGGTCAATGTCCAACAACCAAAATCTAATTACAAAATAATTTACTGATGAAAATGAATTTCTATAAATAATAATCAAATTATTATTAATTAATAATTGAACTTACCTACATAACAAAAAATCATAATTTAATTTTTATTGTGGGAACGTTCGGTCAACATTAGTGTTGACTCGACAAATTGATGCGTCACAATTGACAGTGACATGACAACCAACGCAAAAATGGCACATCACGTTAGTTTAACAACCTTGGTTTAAAGTAGGTTACTTGGGTTAAAATGGGCTAAAATTGGAATTTTTTTGCAAATCTTGGCTACTTAGGCTAAAGGTGGTTTAAATATATTATTTCACATAAACTTGGTTAAATTTAGGACATTTAAATTAAACTAGGCTAATTTAGTCTACTTAGATTAAACTTGGTTAGATTAGGTTACTTACACAAAATTAGGGCAAAAGTAGGTAATTTATACGAAAATAGGTTAAATTAAGCTAAATAAGTTAAACTAAGTTAAATTTGGCAAAAAACATTTACTTAAAGCTAAATCGGGGTAAATTTGGTTAAATTTGGTTACAATTGCTAAATTGTGCTAAATTAAGTTAAACATGTTTACTTATATTAAATGATGTTAATTAGAACAAATTAGGCTACTTAGATTAAACTAGATCAAATTAAGTTAAATTAGGTTTAACCTAGACTAAATGTAATCTAAACCTATAAAGTCTTAAGTTTAAATTAAGCTTATCTTAAAGGTTAAACCCAAATGCTAAATGTACAAGCTAAACCTATCAACTAGATTTAATAGAGGGTCCAAACATGATTGAGGCATCCCATTTGAAACATAAGGATTCACTCTTAAAAGTCCCAAATTCGCCTCTTTTTTCATAGAACCTATGACTTTTCAGATTACCCTTTTTTTTTTTCTCATGCTAAATTAAATAAATTTGATCCAAATTTATTTAAGCCTTTGGAATTATTTTTCACTTATGGAAATAAGAATAATAAAATTTATCCAATGTGGGCCATGTTGTGTCAATGGTCCAAACTTCTCAAATTTTTCATTTTTGAAACTTTGTACATTGCAATAAGGTACTTGGTTCTTGTCACACTTGAACATTTTATATATTAGCACCTAAGGTGTTTGTGATAAAAATCCTAAAGCAAAATAATTTGTTTAAACATTCCTTATGAACCCTTGAACTTTTTTAATCTCATGAAACAATCCTAGAAAGTTTTCTAGGACTTGTTAGGAATCCTTAAACTTTTTCAAATTTTTAGTGTATGCATAAAATAATACCTTAGTAATGTATGTATCTATGAAAAGAAACAAACTTTCAATACCTATAGTCATAACTATAGTCATGTAGTCTTAAAAATGGTTGTAGTTGAGAAAAAAATAGTGACTCAAGTCCAATTATGATTACATGATTATAATTGGACACTAGTTGCAACTTACAAGCTATTTTAGTCATGAAAACCATGTTTTTGGCGTAATGTGCAAATTAGTCCAATAACCAAACAAAGGCCAAATATAATTCATACATGTGGGGGAGTGTTTGGCAATTGTTTAGGTTATGAATTGGGTTTGACAAGAAAAGGATAGGGTTTTCTGAAAGGCCAAAAAATACCATTGGGAAAAACAACATCTTGTAAGGATATGGCTAAATGGGCATGTATAGGTGACTAGTACCATGTCTAGAATTACATGAAAACATAATGAAGCATGTGCATGAATAATTGGGACATTTTAGGGTACATTGAACCTATGGTTTGTTTCAAGACTAATATTGCTAGAAAGACATGCAATATTCGAGGTTCAACATTTTGTTTCAAAATGCATGGTGTGCAATCAAGTTCACGCATCATTTAATGCACCCACCCCACATTTATAACCTTTACCAATCATGGGGCTTGGATATAGATGGAGCTTGGATTTTACTATATCATCAAACCTAATTGTTCATTTTAACCAATGTGTGTTGGTTATAATTGAACAATTTTCTAAATGGATTGAATTGGCACCACTTCAAGACAAAAGTGGTGAGGGGGTTGCTTATGCATTTTTGGACCAAGTCTTAAGTAGATTTGATGTTCTAATGGAAGTGCTTGAAAGGATCAACATAAAATTCCAAAAAGAATTTTAGGAATTGTGTGTACATGCTTTGATTAACTATAGAACTATTTTTTGTGATCACCTTAAAATTAATGACTTGGTTGAAAGGATGGTACAAACAATGAAGAAAGGTTTAAATAAATATGGATTACATAAAGCGTATTTAGGTGATTGGGACACATAGTTCCCATGGTTGGCCATGGGATATCGATTTAGTAAACAAACATCCCTAATTTCATTTTCCTTTTACTTTCTATTTTTCGAGCATCAACCCCAATTGATATCATCCATTTATAAGGATAACATGGCCCATGTGGTTGATTTGGATGTTCCCAATGTGTAGGTTCAAGCTTGTGAAAAATGTGCAACCTTGTTTAAAAGAGTCATGCCTATGGTAATGGAAAACTCAACCATCGCACAACACTAAAATACATTATGGTATTCCACCATATGTGGAAGTGGGTATCAACATGAGGTTCAAAAGTTTGAACCTAAATATTATGTTTATTTGCAACAAATAGTACTTATCACATTGGATGTGACAACCAATTATGTGTTTTTATGAGTGAAAAAGGTTCTAGGGTTTTGTTGTTGAAAGGTTGGGATTATCAAGTATGCAAAGACCATGTGTGAAATCGTGCACCATGTCACCTTCCACACGCGGTTGGCTAAGTGGATGCAACACTAGTTGTTATTCCAATAGGTTTGCAATGCATGTTATGTGAAGAATCATGAAGACCAACAAGGTCCATGTTGGTTTGTGACTATTGTTCCAAGGGATGGCATATGGGTTGTCTTACACCACCACTTGTGGAGATTCCAACAAGTGATTGGGTGTCTTCACAATGCACCAAATATACATGTTTTGTTGTTTTGTGTCAAGGCTTAATACAAAGACATAGAAATTTAGTGATTGGGATAGTGGATGATTCAAGGATGGTTGTCATTTGGTTGAACATAGGGGATTACAACTAGGCAACTAATGATGGGGCTCACATTGTACTCAACCTGCTAATCTCATCATGTTTGGAACTAAATTCATTTCATGGATTACCTTATCACAATATGTCATATTTTACCATAGATTTAGATATTTAGTGTAAATGGACCTTTATCTCAACTAGGGGGGGCAATTTGTGTGCATGTTTTCATGATCATGTGCATGATTTTGTTAGTTTCAATGGTGTTGGGCACCAATCTTGTAGCATATGACAATCATCAAGGGTATTTGTTGCAAGATGTTAGTTTCTTGTAGTTTGTTATTCCTAGTTGGAACCTAGTTTAGTGTGAACAAGGTTTGGGGGGGGTGTGTATCCCCTTGATGTGTGATTCCAAAGTCTCATATTTCATGCTTTGAAATTCCAAAACACACAAGACAAACACGTGATTGTTTTGTGTGTTTTGAACTTGAATTCTTGTGGTTTGTAGATTTTCTTGATTTATGTGCATGTTTTTATGTGTATGACTTTCTTAGTTTTGACAATGTTGGGTGTTGATCTTGTAATACACAAAATTTTACTTTTGAAATTTAATGCATTATATGAATTTGTAAAGATGGTTGTTTGTGCATTAATAATCTATGTATGTGGAGGGCAATAATGTAATTGGCAAGAAAAGGTTCTGAAATGGAACAAGGTTTTGGAAGGTGGGGGCACCATGGAAGTTACATAAGGGTTAGGATGAAGAGCAAAAAGGGATTTGTAGAAAAGTGATAACTAAGGAAAAAGTTTTTAAACTACTCAATGGAAAAGGAGGTTTGACAACTATAGAAACATTGGGAATTGATCTTTTGGACAAACAACATCATAAATAAAAAGTCTTCAATTTTGGACGTGAAAAATTGAAAATGGAATATTTAGATGTCTTTTGGCTATTATGCATATTAGTGTGAATGTATACTTGTGTTTTTAGGAACAAAATCAATGAGTGGACATCATGCATTGGATTTTCATTATGATTTGGACAAATGAAGGCAAATTCATGCTTTGAGTTAATGTTTTGTTGTTGCTTAAATATGAAAAAATGATTAATTAGAGACAAATAATACCAACTTAAGTGCATTAAACCATAATCTTAGTGCCAAATCTTCCATTGTGTGGGTATTGTTGATATTATATAATGTACATCTTTTTTACTAATTTGACCACATGTTTGTGTGATTGTTGAAGCAAGTTTCTCTTGTTAGTGGTTATAAGAGTTGATGCTAGCAATCTAGGTTACTTGGTAATAAAAGACATGAGTTTAGTCTATAAGGGTGTGTGTGATCTATATGTAGAAATTCTTGATAATGTATTAGAGAAGAGATATTATACGTAGGTTAAATAAAGTAATAAATTCGGTAGTGTGAAGGATATTTACAATTATAAAAAAAGCTTTGAAGTAGATTGGAACTTCAAAATACATGACAGATGATCAAACGATACATCATTTTTGGGTATGAAACTTTGAGATCTTAATTTTGCACTTTGGAATCTATTTGTGGAAGGCAAGGACCTAAAGGAACCCCTCCCTCAAGTACTATTTTTGCTCCTTTCCTTCCAAAAGAGGAAAGTAAGTTTTTTTCTATGTACTAGAAGGATAAACCAAAGAAGGGGTGATTTAAGTTTTCCTCCTTCCATTTAAAAGGTTACAATAAATTATTTCCTTTGACCTATGTTATGATTGCATGACTCTTAAATAGTTTTATTCGCCGACATTTATTGTTGATGACCCTGACGATTAACAAATATATTGTTATGTATGTTTATTTTATAATGACTACTTGGTGTTGGAAATAATCATTGTAGAATGTGCATTCAATTATTATTATGGGGACCACACTAGTTGGGTTGGAAGGGAATACAACTTTAGTATTTAAAATTATGGCTAAAATGTTTAAAATAACTTAAATAAGTTCATTTACGTGGTTGAATAAGACATTCACTTGTTATGGTTCAATTTAAGTCAATGGTTGCATGGATTCAATCATAGAGTGTTTCCATGCCACGGTGTACATAAATTATTAAAAGTATTGAGATTTAAAATTCAATTACTTTGAAATTTTCTAATAATAAATTTAGTTATCTTGGGCCTTTAAAATAACATAAGTTAGGACAATCATGAATATCATTGAATTGTTTCTTAATTATTTCTTTAAATGATTATACATTAATAACATTATGAAACTTGTTTAAAACACTCAAATTTTGACAACATTATACCATTTTTTATTAATTCAAAGACTTTACTTCAATTTTGTGGAGAAATAAAATTGAGACCTAATGCACTTACATTTTCAATGGAAGAATATTTTACAACCTACAAACATCATATCATCACCATTATCATAACACAATGTATCATCATAAGGTTGAAATATAATTTAAATATAAACATAATGATTTTAAACAAATTGAAAAAACTTTTGATGGAAGATTTTTTTTTGTACATATGTAAATTGATGTGAATTTTTTTATTGAAATTTTCCAACTAAAAAAAAAAATTCTTAATCCTTTTGTTAAAATTATCATTATGTTACAAATGTACTCCAAAGGAGCATTCCTATCTACACCAATTGCATCATTCCTATCTACACCAATTTCACAACATAATGATAGTTAATTTAAGATGTACATCACCTTCTAGTATGCATTTTGACCTCTAATCCTTTTTCGATTATGTTCCCAAACCATTCAATTTTTGCTTACAATGGAAACTACAACATTGTGACAAATTTTGTCTGCACCATACCATGGAAACACCATGTACCATTTCGTTTCAAGGTTTATCATTTGTGTTTTAAAGGGCAGAAATAATCAATATTGTTGTAGGATATGATGATAACAATATAATTAACCATTAACACCAAGATATTATGCTTTCACATGCTTGGATTGATTGGGCTTGTGAATTATGGCCACTATAAGGAAGGGTGAATATCAAAAGAAAATGAAAATAACGTTACCACCAACCTCCCCTTGTTGGAATGAATCATCTTATTGCCACCAAATGAATTAATCAAAATTCACTTTTAGATTTTAGATTTTTGACCTTTTAGAGTTATATTGATTTTGATTTGGGTATCATTCACATAATAGGCCAGGTTATTGCATTGGATTAAAAAAAAATTCATTAGATTATATTTTGAAATTTATAAAATATATATTCTAATTGTTTCACGTACCTACTCATTTTGATTGTTTGCTAATGGGATTGGTTTATGGGTCTCAATTTTGAAATTAAGTTCATGTCCAAATTCAACAATAAAGATTCCTTGATTTTATGTTAAGCCAATTAAATTAGAACATTTAATATTTAGAGCACAAGATAAAAACTTCATCTTTCAATAATTTATTATCAGTAAAGGGTGTCAGCAAAGTAAAGTAGACAAAAACAATATTCCACCCAAAGTCCAATTAAAAAATGGAACAATTTTTTATATGGACATAAGAAAGTAAATTAAAAATATTTTGAAATAGAAATATAAAACCATAAGGCCCTACATTTAGTTTATGGGAAGTTGGATACAAAGTTTGAACAACTTTGGTATCATACAAATAAGTTGAAAGTATGTTTGAAACTAACTGGGTCAAAATGGTGTTCAAAACTACTTCATATTAAAAAATTGATATATTATGATTAAAAAATACATAATTATTTTTTAGGGCTCCATTAAGTTGAATGTTTTTTAAAATCAAGATTTCATCTACATGTAGCCCATTTTGTAAAATTGGACATTTTGTGTAAGTAGATTTTTTTTAAAGCTCTACTTAGTTTTACTTTCAAGATGGATTTTTTCAACATTTTAAACATAAAATGAAATGTTATCATCATGTTAATTATTGTACAAAAACAAATTCTACTTTCAATGCATTACAACTTTTTCATGGCTACATGTAATGTTTTTTACAAGGAGCAGTGAGCTATCTACTTTACCTTGCTTGCACCTTAAGGGTGTAATTATCCACTAAAAGCCCATGAAAGATATCTCGATTTGATGTAGCCTTCATCTTTTTCATAATTAAAGTTTAAATTGTTTGATGGTGATGGATTGTCAACTAACCAAGCTAGAGTTAAATACCATTGATGAAAAATGATTAGTGGACAAGACACTACATTTTAGTACCATCAATTTCAATGGCGCCAACTCATTTTAAACAATAAAATTAAATCAATAAGGATGGTGGCAAATTGAAATGTCACTTCTTGATGTAAACAACTTCCGAAAATATTAACATGAAACTGGAACCACCCAATTGCCATTCTATGCATCTATGAATTCCTAACTTGGTTCCTTCGTACATAAAGATAACCTTGTTGATAAAATTGGAAATAATTAAGTTTGTTTATACTTGCAAGAAATTGTGGATAACTAATTGACCTAGTAATTAACATGGTAGCACTAACATTTACATTAACTTTCAATGGTGAAGTGGTAGTTAAGCAAATGATGTCACGAATAAAATCTTCAAAAAATGTACACTTGGTTGTTTTTAATATTGTCAATTGTTTATCTTTTCAATTCCTTTGTGATAGTTTATTAACAAGGATCATAATTTCTACTTGCAATTTACTCTTAAAATATTTTGTGCAATAAAACAAATGACATATTCAAAGTCTATACCTTAGATCCTCAAATGTTGCACAACATTCCACACCTCACAAGGGGCTCCAAGTTAACACATATTGAAAATGTCACACGTCATTTTGCTCTTTATAAAAGGTTCAAAGCTCACACGTTTTAAACATCACATTCCACTCCTTATACAAAACTCAAAACTCATGTACATGCTACAAACATTACATTACTTTTCATGCCTTGTGAGAGGCTAAAGTTCTCACGTGATTCGAAATTCATATTCTATTTACACACAACAACTCAATAACAACTTCAAATTCACTTAATATTGCAAACTACTTGTAACATTTTTTTATTGTGTGGTAAAGTAATGAAAGAAACAAGAACAATGGCAACAATATTGTTAGATCAATAAATGTATAAAAAGGAGTGTAATGTGTGAGGAGGCAAGAATATTGCATAAACAATATAAAAAATAAAAATGACAAAAAAGTTTAACAATAAATCTAAAGCATTTAATGAAATAATTGTTAAATTAAGTGATCTATCACATAATATGAAATGATGGAAAACAATTGTTAGAAATAATATATTAGACTTATAAAAGTAGTTCTAAAGCATTCTTTTCAACCCCCTTGATACTTAATTGGGGAAAAATATGATTGTTCATGGTGCCACAACAACAATCACACTATATTTTTCCTAAACCACCTTGACTTCATGAATGATTTGTGATTTTATGGTATAATATTTGATTAATTTGTTTATATTTTTACATTATGTACATCATGGATTTCCGAATGGCCCATGTTAATCAAAATTTGGACACATTTGGATGTTCATAAACATTTCTTATATCAAATTTTTAATGAATGTAACTAATTTTAGGAATGAACATTATAATTATTTTGGAATCCTTGATGAACTTTGTATAAGTATATTTCTAGTTGGAGGAGATGCATATGATATGGATATGATATATGCCTAAGGAAAATGTTCAATAACCATGATAAATTGTATATACTTAATTTTTGGTTTAGGTTGAACATTATAAATAATATTCATTTGAGGGCAATATGAACAAGGAATGGAAATTTTTCATTTTTTAGTTAACTTTTCATTGTTGCTTGTAGGATTTCACAAATAGTATTAATTTGTAATTCCCATTGATTAAAACATGAAGCCTCAAAGGTGTTGTGATGTCCATAAAAAATAATGGTGTTTTTAGACGTCATGTGTATTAAAAAACACAAAATTTTGACCCTATCATCATATAAATTTTATAAAAAACCTTGCATTGTATCCTGTAAATAATTGAAACATTATTACATGAATGCATCAATAAGAAAAAATAAATTAAAAAATAATTTAAACATATCCTAACCATGCCTGAAAAGAGCCCTAAATGGTTATTAGTGGTATCACCCAATTATGGTTGCAACCATACTTGCCTTCAACTACATTTAAGAAAAAAACATGAACTAATTTGAAAACATGCCACTCTAGAAAATTTAATTGTTTAATATCAATGAATTAAACATCAAAGTTATAGATGAAAAAAAAAAATCTATGAAAAAATATCAACTATCTTTATAACCTTGTGTTTAAGAAGGGAATGCAAGCATGTATAACTTTACTTTTAATTCAATTCAAACTCGTTATTATTCATGGGCTTGGTCATTATATTGTTAATTTAACTTCTAGTACTTGGGATATGATTAAATCAATTTCCATGGGGTAATTGCAAGCTAAGATGGATCAATTTGTGTGTCACAATGGATTTTTTTGTACTATGTACATTCTATTCAACATTTTAATAAGAATCCATCACTCATTTCAAAAGTTCATTTTTTATTGGATTAACATTATCAACTTGAATAAGATTATATATATATTCAACAATATACACTAGACATATGGTGATAGACTTTTAGAAATTCAAAATTTATGGATTTGATTTACATCTACATTTCCATTTAAATATAGTTTTCATTATCCAAGTTCAATTTCATATATTTTAAAGGGGCTTAATTAATATATGATACACGTCATAGAAAAATAAACGCATATTCAAAAAAAGTTACAACAAAAACCTTAACCAAAAAATAGTTATGGACTTTTGTATAATCAAATTTGGACCTTATTTTCAAAGGTCCCTACATCAATCACTTTTTATTGAATTTATGGTTATTTTTCTTCATATGTATGTCAAAGGGTTGTTTATATGCATTTCTATTCATATGAACTTTATTGATTCATTAATCATCACATTTAATCTCAAGTTGTGTTATTGGGGGGCCACTTTGGGCACTTTCATGACATGTATGTAATGTATGTTTTGCAAAACGTGTTGCATTTAATTTGGGTTTCATCTTTGGCGTTTGGGCTTGACATTTTGATTTTCACAAAGTTAATGATATGCAATATTATTTGAAAATAAAATAAAATTTAAGAGATTAAATTCAAATAATAATGGGTATATTTATGGTATTTGTAGTATAATAAAACATGTTTTTATTTTTGGACTGCACTAGATTTGGGTTTGAATTAGTTAGCTAAAAATGTTTGAAATGAAATTAAAAGAAATTACCCACCTCACATATCTTGTCATCTTCCATTTGAAAATGATAGTTTGTCAAAATGTTAATTTGCCACATACTTATGGTTATCACCCCCAAAAACACCCATTTGTGACATGATAATTATCAAACTTTTGACATGGTTCACAAATTTATTCCAATCATATGGAATCACAATGTTTAATAAATACTACAAATTTCATAAAGACTAAAAATAATTTCAAATCAGTTTTTGAATATATTTGCATTTTTTAGTACATCGTAACTTTTTTTTTGTGCACAAATATACTCTAACATCACATCATATTAGGTTTAAAAGTGTAGTTTCTTTGGAATTTGACTTATTTGGGTTTAGACCTACCATAATATGCAAAAACATTGTGAAAATCCTTCATAATAATGATGTGGTTGAAGTTCAAACATGGGATCCTTGAAAAAAATACAATGTGACAACAATTTTGGCTCCCTCATAGTGTGCTTTCACCTTAATGCATGATACTCAACCTTGGCTAGAAAATAATCACCATGGGTGGTTTTTTTGAACATCCAAGTAACTCCATTAAAACCCATGGAAAATGTAAAACCTAAAGTTAAATGTTGTTGATATTTGTTTCTAGCCCAATTTGCATGTCTAAAGTCATTAATACCCCCATCTCCTTCATGTTGATAATGAATTCCAAAACCAACAATGCCCTTGATGATATTCTAAATATGTGTTTTGTTGCTTCAAAATGAGGTTTTATAGTTTAACCACAAAGATTTATTAATTCAACCTTTACAACAAAAATTTAATTAGGTTTAGCATTTGTTTAAAAATAAGCTTCCTAATAATGTTCTTGTAAAAAATTACATCTACTTTTTCAGATTTCATGTTTGAATTAAAAGTTCAATAATATCCAACATTGCCACTACAACATGATTGCAATGAAACACACCAAACTTGTATAACATTTTTTTCACATACATTTTTTGACCTAGAAATATACTTCTAGGAAAATGAAGTTATTCAATTTCAAAATAAAATGGAAACAAATCCAAATATGTCATGTTTCAAACCTAAACTTCAATGGTTCCAATTCACTAATTAAGTTTATGTTTGTGATCATTAATGAACATAAGTCAACATACAAAATCAAATTTGTCATTTGATCTTAGGTAGTATAGATTATGATCATCATCACTGCAACTACTTGGGACCATAATCTTTGAGGTAAGAAGCAATTTTTCATATCAAGTTGCCAATGCTTATTTGAGTCCATAAAGACATTTCAATAACTTGAAGATCTTATTCTCTTTCCCTTCTCCACAAAACTTGTAGGTTCACCCATGTAAACTTCTTCTTTTAGATCATCATGTTTGCAAATTATGTTTTCACATCAGATGAAAAATTCCCCAATTTGATTGAATAACAAGTGCAACTACAAACTTGATAATTGTGCCCCTTTTGCCAATAAGTGCACAAGTTTTGTTGAAGTTCAATCCTTTGTTTTATTTTCCAACCCACAAGAATTACAAATCATGTTTTCAACCTTTTTGCGCCCCCTTACATGTTATTGGAACTTTGTTGGGCAAAAAATCTTTCAACACCCATGTTCAATTCTTCTTTACCAATTTCATTTCTTGTTTCATTACTTTTCACCATCCATGATCTTCCATAGCTCCTTAAAAATTATTGGGCTTGTGAAAGAACTCCAAGGCACCCACATAATCATTTAGTTTAAACTTGAGGTATGTTTTTTTACATTGTGTGATGGAAATGATGGCTATGAAAGAGGTGTTAAACACATGCATGGTTGATCAAGGAACCTTGCAACTTCAAGTGCATCCATAGGTGGTACTTTTGTAGGTATAGATTGTGGAGAACGTTCTTTAGACACATTTTCATATAAAGGTGGTCATTTAGAAACATGTTCAAATAGAAGTGAACTTTTGGCTTCAAAATGTTGAGAAACTCCTTTTACATGTGAGTCATGCAATTTTTATTCACCAATGAAGGTTGTTTGCAGTAGTTGACTTGTGTTTCAATGAAATGGAAACAAAGTTAAATCTTCATCATTACTCACTTGTTGCTTGATTGGAGTCATCAACTTCAATCAATTTGTGTAGGCATAAATGTCTTCCTCAAATTGTGTGTTTTTACTTATAGTCTTACCTTTTAAAGTAGTGAGTTCCAACAACAATAATCACTTGACTTGTGGTTTCATCACAAAAATACATGTACATTTAGACTTAAGTTTGTTTCTACTATTTTTGTCAACATGGACATGAACTACACAACCAAAATTTTCTAGATGATTGAGATTTGGATTGACTCTCAAAGGTATTTTTAAAAAAGGGGTCATTCATGAATTTGCATGAGTTAGAGACCTATTGGATACAAGTAAATAGTTACATTTATAACTTTAGTCAAATAAGAAATTAGGAACATCATATACAAAACTTTTAGCATGGTCAAGTAGTGTTGTGTTTTTCTAGTTATGCAATTTTGTTGCATGGGGTTTTTAATTGGGTAAATTATTTAGAAATACAAATTTGTTGCAAAAATACATGAGAAAACTTGAAATAAATGTTCTCCTCCATGATTTGTTCTCTATGCCTTTAGTTTGAGACTAATTTCAATTTTCGCAAGGTTCTTGAATTTTTCCATAGCCTCCAAAACTTCATTGTTTTTTCTCAAAAAATAGATCCATGGATCATTCAATTATAGTCACTAAAGAAGGTCATAAAGTACATGGATCCATAGAATAATTTTAACAACAATGGTGTGCAAATGTTCAAATGGACAAGTTGTAATGGTTCTAATGCTTTTAATTTGCTACATTTCAAAATTAATTTTTTTTGATGTTATTGTCCTAAAAAGTAACCAAAAAGTGTGTAAGAATTCATTAGAAGGTTGTGAATTATATTTGTTAACTAATTATAACTTAAATAATGGAATAATTAGAAGTTTAAATTATGTTCAAGCCTCATATGCCAAAGTCTAACAATGTTTGCTTTTTCTAGAAATAATGTTTGATATTATTCCAAATTGGAATTTGATTTTCTATTACTAATTTGTGTAGACCATTTTCAAGACTTCTAATTCCTTTAGCTATGAATCTTGTAAAGTTTTGATTATGAAATGATGAAGCATTATAATGAAAAATTGAATATTGTTAAATGATTCATATCACGCAACTTTCCAATAGACAAAATATTTTTATTGGAAAAACATCCTTGATGTAATTTACTTCACCATTAAAGCAAACCAACCCTTGTATGGCCTTGGCCTTCAACATTGTGGTATACACCATGAGCAAATTTTAATCTGAAAAAAAATGGACTATTAACTACTTCATGACTTCATTTAATTAGCTTGGGATTTCCAATGACATGAGTTGCACCAAAATATAAGATCTAGTTTGCATCACCGTGTTGCATGGGAAGTACAAAATATTATTCAATTTTTAGTAAATTATAAAATTTTAAAGCTTTATTGAACAACTTCATTGTGCTTTTATAAAACTTAGTGTCATCACCTTTTCCGTCAATATTGTCTTCTAGCATGTAATTACCTATTGTTCCTTGTCATTGACTTAAATAGCCTAATGGTAAAATCATTATTGACGGATATTAGCTTTAGGTGTAAAGGTGCTATAAGCATATGAAAACAACTACTTATAACTAAACAAAAAAATTAGTTGTTATTTCTAGTCATTATGGTCATTTAATATCTTATAGCCATGAATAATGTCTTCCCTATAAGGACACCAAGTACACCTATTAAATGTGATATGCATTGTTAGGAAGTGATTCCAATTTTGGAATAAATATTTTCCTTATCATATAAAAAATCATGTAGAGTGTTATGAAATTAATTTTTAGTCATATGATTGGGTTGGCAAAGACTAAAAATAATCTATGTTCATATGGGATAATGTATCAATCACTAGCATTACATGTATAATGCAACCAACAATAACATTATTAATTATATGCAACCACCAATAGTGGCCAAATAATCAACATTGAAAGGGAGTTATGGCCCAACGAATGGTAAGGTGGGAGAATAGCTTGTCTAAAAAAACTTAACCTTGAATGGAAATGAAGAGCATAATGGTGAGATGAATTTTTTGAATGTAACTTTGTTTAAATTGACTTGTGTTGGATTGAGTTTTGGGTGAAAAGTGGAAATGTAGGTCATGATTGGAGATTTTTTGAAAAGACAATACTTCAACTTCAACTATTTTGAAAAAAATGAAATGGAGATATGGGGATTTGTGGAAGATGTAAGATCTATAAAATCATATAATGATGTTTTGGGCAAAAATAAGTAAGAGGAGAAAAATGAAGAAAAATACAAATATTTATGGATTTTTATTTTTTCAATTTGACATCCATAAAAACTTTTGTGGTGTTGTTGAACTTTGAAGGTTTTTATATTGGGTGAAATAAATATTTGGGGATTGCAGTTGTGGCATGAGTAGGTTAAAAAGTATGAAATTGTTGTAAATGTTCATAATTGAATTAGGTGAAAGCATTACACCAATATGTGTCCAAGTTCACTATGTATTTCACTAGATTTTGAGTGAAATTGAACAAATTTACCATGGTAAAAGTTGGCAACCCCTTAGTAAACACGGATTAATTGTTGTAGATAAGTGAATTTAGTAATAGTTAATTGAATTCACTAATAGTTAATTAAATTCACTATAGTTAAATCATTAATAATATATTCACTAATAGATGAATCATCAATAATTAATTCACTACTAATTAATTACGAACTTAAGCTGGGCATTTAAGAACCTTCACTAAGCTACTTAGCTTAAGGTTCTTAACCCACCAACCTAGGGTGCAAATGTGCAAATTTGAACCCTTCAACTCTTTTCACTTTCATGTTAAGGAACAAGGCCTTAACCATTGAACCATTATTTAAATGAATGACATTTTTTTGTCATCACATATTATTATGCACATTCTTTTTTACCCTAAGCAATTCTTAGTTATTTTTAGTTATTTTTGGTTATTATTAACTATCCTACCATAAAATATTTAAGGTTATTTTATTGTAGGCTATTGTTTGTTATTTTACATTATTTTATAATAAGCAATTCTTAGCAATTCTTGGCTATTTTACCATAGGCAATTCTTGGCAATTCTAGGCTATTATATCATACACCATTATTGGTTATTTTACATCAATCCACCATAGGCTATTGTTGGTTATTTTAAATTATATTATTGTAAGCTATTAGTGGCTATTTTATTGTAAGCTATTAATGGTTATTTTATTGTAGGTTATTGATGGTTAATCTATTAGTGACTATTGGTAGCTATTTTATTAATGGATATTGGTGGCTATTATATTATAGGTTTTTGTTGGTTATTATATTCATGGTTATTTTATTGTAAGTTATTGTTGGTTATTTTAGGTTAAATTACAATAAGATATTAGTGGTTATCACATTATAAACTATTGTTAGTTATTTTAGGATATATTACCATAGGCTATTGGTGGTTATTATATTATAGGCTATTGTCAACTATTCTAGGTTATATTACCGTAAACTATTGGTGGTTATTTTATTATAGGTTATTGTTGGTTATTCTAAGTTATATTACCATAAGCTATTGGTGGATATTTTATTGCAAATTATTATTGATTATTATAGGCTATATTATCATAAATCATTTTTTATTATTTTATTGTAAGTTGTATATTGTTGGTTATTATAACCTATTTTTTCATAGGTTATTGTTGCTTATTTTATTGTAATTTATTGTTGGTTATTCTAAATTATTTTGCTAGAAGAAATCTTGTCCATTCAAACCATATGGTCATAACTATAGATGTGACTAATGTCCAAATCAATTACTTTTACAACTATAGTTAAGTTAGTCCTACGTGTCATTTTAGTCATAAATGTGTGTAATCATATATGCAACTATTGTAATCACATATGCGACTACAATGTTGATATAATTGAATGAAGTCGTAAATGCGACTATAATTTATCACTATCACATGTTTGGATGGAAAAGTAAAATGAAAGTGTTAGTTTTTCATCCAATATTGTGAATGGATCCTTGAATGGATGAAAATTTAATTGTTTTTGCAACTTGTCATAACTATTTTGGCAACTAAGACCAATAATTTTTCCATTTACAATATTTTGATGATTAAAACATATGTGGCATATTTGGAATTATTATATTTATTTAATAATAAACTTGTGTCTAATTGTTTATTGGTATTTTGCATTGTTTATTGAAATTGACAATATAAATTATTAGATATTTATTAAATATATTTGAGTTTTGATCTATTTATAAATATTATATATGATGATTATTTAATTATATATTATACATGTAACTTAAATTTTATTGGTAAAATTACAACTTATTATAATTACAATCAATTATGATTTTTTAATCAAATAAAGGTTTAAGATGTTTAAGAAATACACCATTTATTTGATCATAAAACTTTTACCATAGTTTTTGATAAAATTTATATATTGTATTTGTAAAAATTTAAAACTTAAAATTTCATCAAATTCATTAATTATCTAACATTAAAAAAATTGATTTACATTAAATGTTTAATTTAAAAATATAAATCATAAATATTATAAATGATATTTTTTAATTATTATTTTTTGAAATGTGATAGATATATTATCCATTTATGAAAAAAAGGTGAATTCATTAAAATTATGATATATTATAATCACTTTGTATGACATGTTTTTTAATGAAATGAAGGATTAATATGTGGGGGATATATATTTTAAAAATTTTATTATTAAATATTAGTCGTAAAAAAAATTTCATTTATAAATCATGTGCTCGAAAGAAAATTCCAATGAATCATCATTGAAATGTAATTCAATTTGAAAAAAATCAGAAAATATTTATTCAAATTAATGTATATTTTTGGAAGAAAAATATATTTAATTGTGTATGTCATTGAGATTACTTTAAGAATCAATTTTTAAAAATTCCATTTGGAAAAATATCAATAAAATATGAAATATTGAAATTGATGTTTATGTAATGTTTAAAGTCAAGTATGGGTTAAATAAAATGCATTCCACCAGATCTTCATAGCAAGTGGGGTGGTTTGATGGCAAAGGAATTTATATGCATCTTTGGGATCTAAGGATCAAATTTCACAAGTGACATAATTGTGGTCAACAATGGTATGTTGACCATAAGTACCTTATATAGTTGGGCTACTTAACCTAGGTGTTTACCTAGGCCCACCTAAATACTTAAATTAGGTGGTTTTCGTAACTAGCTAAATTGGGTTTTTTACCTATGTAGTGACAAGTGTCAATAATTCACAGGTTGAAAATTTATGAAATTACTAATAATATGAATTATTATATTGCATTATGTATAAATATAAGTAACGTATTTAATAAATGTGATTTAAAATGTATTAAATCATTTAAGTTTAATTAGTTTTTAAATGTTGTTCAATATTTTATATAGTCGTGTATGTAGTTGCATAGTCCTACCACTAGTCAATAGATCAAAAATCCATGCAGTTGCAAGTGATATGTGACTATAGAGGTGATTGTACATGCCACATGGAATTTTTTGCGACTGGTTATCTTTTGCCGTTTGTCCAAAGCAACTACGAGGTTTATAATCGCATGTGTCTATTATGACTAAAATTTTGTCTTTTGAAACTAAAATTATAATTGTTTATTTCCAAAACAATTGTTGTGTTTTGCCCTTGGTTATTGTTGGTTTTTTTTATCATAAACTATTATTAGCTATTCTATCATAGGTTATTTAAAATTATTTTAAGGTATTTTACCATAGGTTATTATTTGTTATTTTAGGTTATTTTATCATAAGCTACTTTTGGTTAATCTATCATAAACTATTGTTGGTTATTTTTGGATATTTTAAATTATTTACCATATGTTATTATTGGCTATTATATCACAAGTTATTGTTGGCTATTCAATGTTATTTATCATACATTATTATTGGTTATTCTATCATAAGTTATTCTTGGTTATTTAGACTATTTTGTTCAAAACTATTCTTGGTTATTTTAAGTTATTTTATTACAAGTTATTTTTAATTATTATCGGTTATTCTACCATACGCCATTTTTGGCTATTTTAGGATATTATTGGTTATTTTATAATAGTCTACCTTAGGTTATTCCACCTTAATTTATTATGCGTAAAATTATTATATGTTATTTTACCTTAATTCATTATATTTTATTTCAAATTATTTTAAATCATTGTACATTACTTGATAAACTAGCTTATAATTTAACATAAAATAAATTGATTTTGAATAACTTAAGGTATAACCTAGGGTTGATTGAATAATTTAGTTTGAAATAAAATTTAAAAAATATATAATAAATTAAGATACTTTACAATATAATAACCTATCATAGTTTAAGGTATAATCAATGGTATAATAGGTTTATAATAACTTAAGGTATAAATGAAAGTAACCAAGGTAACTTAGAATAACATAGGGTATATCATAAAATAACTTAGGATATTTAAAACAACAAAATTAAATAAATCTATTTACCATAGTAAATTATAATAAGAAATTATGTTAATTAATAATGAAACATGATATTTACATAGTGACCATATAATGAAATAATTTTATCCAAGGTGAAATCATTAAGATGCAATGAACCTATTTCACTTTTAAAGTCCCATGGTGATTTAGGTTATTGAATTGCACCCCATTTTGTATTATTGAAAGGAAAGGTAAAATAAGGAAATAGTGTGGGTGTTTATTTTGCAACTTGTTACAAAAATTATTATTGTTCAATTAATGTAGAAAGGAGCAATTTGAATTAAACGAAGTTGAATTGAATATGGGAGGTTTGGGAATTGAAAATTGAGGATAACATAAAAGCACTACTTGGTTTTTTTTTAGAAACTTTTATTATACCACATTTTATCAATAATGGGACAATGTTCAATAAAAGATAGGGGTTTATTTTATGAACCAAGTTGTGATTTGTAACCTATTTAAATGCATAAAAAGGAGGTTTATAATATACATAAGAAAATTGATCTACAATTAAATATTTGTTGAGCCTTCACAATGTTATTGAATTCAAAGTTGTTCCAATGGTAATTTAATTATCAAGAGTGACAAACTCTTGGCCTAAAGTCAAAAAGGTTGAAGAAAAAGACCAACCCTTGAGTAATAAGTGCACCTCTTTGGAGGTGTGCACTAGATGTACATTTGACAAATAGATGTAAGGTGCTTACACACCTAACAAGGTGGTGTTCCATAATTTACATGTGCATGATCTCTTGATGATATACAAATGTTTAGTTCATGATCCATTTCATTCTTAATGTTGGATTAATTCCTTCATGTGGGGGCATTCCCTAATTGTGGGGTTAAGAGAAATGTACCTATAAATAAAAATATATAATGCACCATCTTAAAGCAATTCCACCCATACCCCCTAGCTAGGCCTTTACCAATATTGATCACATTCAACATAACGTGTTAGTTGTTTCCTTATCCCCATCCATAAACATGAAAAATGAAACAATATAAAGTGAAAGAATATATAAATGGAACCACTTAAGTAAATCATCATAGCTAACCAATCAATAGTAATCATTTTGGCCATTTAATGTTTTCACCATAAGATAATGCGATTTTTCTCACACAAAAAGTCACTATTTAGAACATGTGTGAGGTAAACCTTGTGGTTTCATCCATTATAATGTACAATATGTGCAATGTTTTTTTGGGGAAAAATTTCACACATCTATGGTGAAAAAATAATTCCATTGCAAATTGAACAAATGGTTCTATAGAATAATACACTAAATTCGCCACATTTTGAAGAAAAACAATTAGAAGTCACTATTCTTAGATAATGAATTCATCTAGGTCATTAAAACTAGGGAGGATTCCAAAAAACATATCTTGTCATGTCTAATCTTTAGCCAAAGTTGGTTCATTCCTCTTGTGGATGATCATTAGTCCATCTACTTAACAAATTTGACAAATAACCTTCAATATGTAATGTTTATTGTCACATGTATTGAATTTTTAAATGGCAATTTAACATTAATTAATATTCTACATATTGCGTGTGTCAACCAAAAGGCAATTAAGTGGTAAGTGGTTGTAAACCAAATATGATTAATGGCCATTATATAACATGTTAATTTGGTAGTGAACACTAAATAGGTGAACATATCGTATGAAACTTAGTCTCCAATTATGCAAAAGTCAAAATGCACATGAATGTTACCCAACAAAAAAATATATAAATGAAACTATCCAATGCAAAAATACACAAGCCCCTAAAATGTTGTTGCAACCTTTGTCTTGGGCTTACCATCAAAACTAGGGTGTGACAATGAAAACAAGCCTTGAGATTGGCTAAGATTTCCCTAAATTCAAACATACTTTCACAAGTGTGAAAGAGAGCAAGGGAACAAATCCCAACAATATTCCTATTGGGTATATTAAGGTGTTTCAAATATTTGGATAAGATTTAGGGGACCGAACCTTATCCAAATTAGGCCCTATTTAGACCCTTGGAAAATTATTAAAAAGTAGAAAACTAAAATGAGATTTCATTTTCAAAATAAAACCATGAAACACAAATTATGGCCATTGAATGTTGGGGAATCAAATTTCCAAAATGACTCTTGACCACTTAATTATTTAACAAAAAATCGATACATTGTTGGAAAGCTCTTTTCAAGCGCTATATTGTTTTTCTTGAAATCTTTCCAATTGGAGGTGAAATGAAAAAACTATGAGCCCCCAAAGTGGCAAGATTCATAATTTGGCATTTTTGAAATAACTCCAAGTCTTAGGAGTGTTAGGAAAAAATGCCATTTTGATATAATCTCTATGGGCAACTATAGGGAAGAAAGTGATAACTCCTCCCAAGTCCAAGCCATGATGAGTCTTCTGAATGTAAATTAGCTTGTGGCTTGTCTATATACCATTTTGGTTACAAACATTAACCACCTTTTTTTATTGGTTCTTATAGTTTGACATGACAATGAGCTTAATTTAAAAGCTTGTTTTAGTTTCATCATGGAGCTCTTATGCCCTTTTCTTTGTTGGGAGTCAAAGAATGTGTCTTGGGTTTGCATTTCGTTGCAAAACCAAAAATTGACAAAGTTTCTTTACCATCAATACCATTTGCACCAACTTAAAGGTGCATCATGAATGGTACCCAACAAGAAAATATCCTTTCAAAATTTTTGACATTAACATGACATATGATGAACATTTGTAATACCATAGGAATCACATATTTTGGTGCAAGCAAAAGATTTTAGTGTAGTGGTTAAAAACTTTCATTTTAATTAAAATTTTCACTTTGATTAATTTTTTAACCACCATCCTTTTCTTGGATGGCTTTAATCGAAGGAAAAAAAAAAGATGGTTCTTTGGATTTTTTTTCAATCAACTTAACTTAACATGTCACCCATCAATCAATGTGTTGCTTGCCATGGAAAGGGAAGTAGGGTCAAATTTTTTTGTGGGAAATTGGATGGGAGAAACAAATTTTCTTTGGAGGACTTAGACTTTAAGTTAGATATCAGATATCATTTTAATATTTGCAAAAGTCTTTGATAATTACCTTGTGAATGTTTTAAATATTTTTGGAAAGGTACACAATGGATGAAAAGTTAAAGCAAAGGTTGCACAATGGGGAAAAAATTGCAAATGGACAAGAAGTTGATGAAATAAAAAAACTAAGGAGGAAGGTTATACATGAAAAGATGAAAAGTCGCAAAACTAAGGTCACATTAAATGTGAGGGTGTGTGTGTGTGTGAGGTTGGAACTAATGTTGTGAAAGCATCCATTTTACAAGGAAACAATTGAAGGTTTAGGTTCTTATGAACTAAATCCAAGTTGGCATTGTTTGTTTAGAATCAACATGAAAATCAAACCATGAAAAGTCTAATCTTTTGCTAGATTTAGTATTGAATTTAGAATCATGAAAAAACATTCTTGAAAATGTGATTATGATTTTTAGAGATGAGATTTGATTTTTTTGGAAAAAATAATTTTAATTAATTATTGAAATTTGTACCTTTATAAACCCTTATTTTAATTTGTGGTAAAACTTTATGCCCAAAGAATTTCTAGCATTGGTGAATGTGTAATGTCTACATGAAAGTAAACCTTATTTTAAAGTGGGCTCGCAAGTTCTAGAATTTGAAAAAATGTGTTAGAATTGAAGCTAAAAGGTTATAAATTGGAAAACTTAAGCTCAAACCCTGACCCATAAAACCTAGAAATAAAGTTTACAATAAATTTGGAATTGGAGATCTCTATAAAAAAAAAGAACCACACAACACTAGTTGGAACCAATGTTGGTTGATTCTTAGGTTTTAGGAAGAACTATCGATTCTAGTTTTTAAAATTTTCAAAGGATCGGTTTTGATTCAGTTTCGATTGTTCCCTTTTTAAGGAATTGGAACCCAATTCTAGTTTTGGTTTTTTAAAAGAAAATTATTATTTCGATTCTAGAATCTAGTTTCAAATTGGATCAATTCTAGGTACTAGTTCCATAACTTCTAGTTCTAGGTAACCTTCAGTTCCAATCCTAATATGTAAAACAACCTTAAAACTTGGAAATACGAAACCTAATTTCAAATTGAATTTGTTTTGGGTCCCAATTCTATAATCAACAATTCTAGTTCCAATATGCAAAACAATCCAAAAACTTGGAAAATACCCAATTTTTCATTTGATGAAAAAAAAAGTTACAGATGATTAAAAATTTCAATCCAATAAGAATGAAATTTTTTGTCACCTGCAAATTTCAAATTACATCACATATTACAAGATCAAAAACGGAAAAAATCATAAACAAAATTTTTTAAAAAAATTCCAATTTTTTTATTCAAATAGGTGAAAAAAATTCATATTACACACTTGTGAACCTGCAAGTGATTCTTTAACTCACACATTTGAAAAGAAAATGATATTGCACACTTGTGAAATTGCAAGTGGTCTTTTTGACTCACACATGAAAAGAAAAGAAATGATATTACGCACTTGTGAGCTTACAAGTGATTTTTTAATTCACATAAGTGAAGAAAAAAAATGATATTACACATTTCCGGGTCTACAAGTGGTTTTTTCAATTCACACAAGAGAAAAAGGGAAATGATATTCCACACTTGAGGAATCACAAGTGTTTTTTAAAATTCATTTATGTGAAAAAAAAAACTATATTGCACACTTGCGAGGTCACAAGTAAATCCCTACTTAGAAACCGAAAACAAAATCGAATTGTTATAAAAAAACCCAATCTGGTTTTGGTTAAAATCACAACTTGGAACCAACCATGAGTTTGATTTTGGTTTTAAAATCTTGTAGAACAAGGGATCAGTTCCCACCCCAATTCAAAAACCTCAATGAAACCTTTCAATTCCAATTATACTCGATTCCCAAAAGTGAACTCAGGTCCAGGTAGGTTCCAAGTACCCGGATCCAAAACCGTTAGTTCCTCCTATTCAACAATCTGGGTGTGTGGCCAACACTGGTTGGAGCCCTATGTAAGGTAGTTTGGTCCTCATAGAAGGGCAAGAACTTTCAAAATCAATAGGCAAACATTATCATCAAACAAATACTTTACAAATTTTGTGTCATGTATTTGGAGCTTTTGATGCATGATCAGGGCCTTCTACTGCTATCTTGCATAAGACACTGGGGAGTTTTCCACAAAACTGTTAACACTATTGATCCAAATAGGGGAAGGCAATTTGTAAAAGTATTTATTATGCAAGGGAAGTCTTTCTTTCATTAGGTTTCCTGGACTTTGGGGCCTCCCCTGGCCCCTTTCATGTGAGAATGAGTACCATAACACTGAAGGAGTGGGGGCGTTCCCCAAATGAGTGCTTGCTTTAGGCAAGGTCCTCTTATATTAGGCACTCATTGCTCCTCAGGCATTACCTTACTCATTGTCATGTGAAAGGGGCAAAGAAGGCACAAAGGAGTGGGACATTCCTCAAAAAAGCACTTCCCCAATGTGGAGCTGAAGGGGGGCCTTATTTCAGGAATACCCCACTCAGAGGGCATTACCCAATACAAAAGAATTGGGGGATGTTTTTTTTTTCCTCATTTTTTCCCATGACACCTAGTGGGTATGAAAGGAAAAACATGGAAAAAAGAAAAGAAAAGGTGGAGTGTCTTGAAAAATGAAACACCTGCCACTTTTGTAGAGGAATTTGTGGAGGAAAAATTCCAGTTGGGTGCCCTCCAAATGTACTTGGGAAATTTCTCAAAAAGTGCTCTAAAATTCAGAATGCACTGTTAAATTTCTGTCTTTGTTAACTGATGTACTTTCTGATGCATAATGAGCATGTGTGTGTGTGTGTGTGTGAGAGATCTTGATCCTGTCAGGTTGTGGGTGGAACCCATTTGGAAATTCAACATTGCGTAAAAGCCTGACCTAATGTTTTCCTTCGTATTTCCAAAGCTACCTCCGTGGGCAGAACCTTCATGTATGTTCTTCAGAGGCATCTTATGCAATCTGTAATGTCCTCGCAGCAGGCCCTGTAAGATTCATGTGTTCATTACGTCGGATTTTCACTTAGGGGAAGAGCAAGGTCAGAGGGCATTCCATTGTCTGAAGCCACGGGAACAGGGTGGTAATGCAAGTTCCTTGTGCCTGAAAACAACGGAATGCTCCCCGGGCTACCCTTTCCCCTATACATTATGCTTGGAAAAGGCTTCTTACCTTGGCCCCCACTGTGTTAGAACTCAGGCTGATAGATAGGGTAGGTACCCTGTTCATCTGCCCTAAAACAAAGAAGCCTTCCCATAATTACTTCCTGGAGTGAGAGGCTGTGCAGCCTGTAGTAGATAACCTAAATGATGACACGCCCATTCAATTGATGAAAAAAGGAAAAAAAAACCTGGTGCTCTTTTCATTCATCAGGTTACTGTCGTGTAGCAGCTACCAACTCTGTTGTTTGGATGAATCATGAAAGAGACGAAATAAATATAAAATAACAAAATAATAATCTCTACAACCAAAAGCTAAATAGGAGGCCTAAATTTAACTAAATAACCCAGCTTATTTTTCTTCTCATGTTTGGGGGGTGCATTTAAAAAGTGGAATGCTCATTCAGGCAGGTGTTCCAATTTTTGAAATGTCCCCACCCATTTTTTAAAAAAAATCTTTTTTCTTTTTTCCCTTGATACCTGGTGGGGACCCATACGTAGCCTAAAATTTTACAAGGCCACACGCTAAACAACATTTAAACCTATTTTTTTCACACTAGGACAAAATGATGCTAAGTCAGTGTTAAATAAAAATCTAGGTGGCATCCTAGGTGGCACTCAATGTTAAATGGGAGATAGCTTAATGTTAAGTGAATGTTAACTTAACATAAAATGTTCCATGATAAGTAGGTGTAAGTCCTAAATGACTAGCATGGTGATAGGGAACTTAACACTAGAGTCCCTAACACCAAGTGTGAATGCACCTGAAATTATTATCCTTTGGAGGCGAACGGATTACATTAGTGACAAAACGCGGGTTGAAATTTAATACCACTTGTCCCAACTTTATTAAGTAGGGTTAAGGTGTTAATTCCGGGCCAGAAAATAAAATAAAATAAACACTATTATTAACCAAAACTTGCCGCCGTTGGCTGTCGCTCTTGTCTAGTCCTTGTTTCTCTTCACTTGCTCTTGCTGCCAATGTTTCAATCTCTTCTTCTTCATCGCCGAGATCGATCTCTTCTTCTCGCTCTTTGTTTTGATCTTCAAGATCGTGCAGATTAAAGTCTTCTGGTGCCCACATTGTTTTTTTTTTCCTATTTTAGTTTGCTTCTTTTGGTTTGTCTGTTGGTGTTTGAGGATAGTTTCTTGTGCGTGCGTCTGTGTGGTTACGACTTACGAGGATCTTCGTCCGTTGTTGTTGCGCTTTCTGTCCAAGTGAGAGCTTTGTGTGTCTCGTGTGTTTCCCTCCTGTTTTTTTTTTTTTTTTTTTTAAATGAGCGGCCTGTGGGCAAAAGGGTTTCCTTTCTGGTTTTTTGAAAGTGAATTATTTTTATAA
>Ga0116227_10002186_pt1 | contig 44731 bp, 55 predicted proteins | sample S1TSphgellanicum_FD_89693 | JGI IMG/M metagenome (GOLD analysis project Ga0116227, IMG submission 89693) | Host-associated microbial communities from peat moss isolated from Minnesota, USA - S1T2_Fb - Sphagnum magellanicum MG | ecosystem: Host-associated > Plants > Peat moss > Unclassified...
GGAAAAAAAGGAGGAAAAAAAAACGATTTGATAAGGCCTATTATAAAGTAAAAAAAATAAAAACAAAAAAAAAAAAAAACCACCCCCAAAAAAAAAAAAAAAAAAACGAACAAAACCCCTGCAAAAGGGTAAAAGAGAGAAAAACAAATGGGCTTTATGAAGGAAGGAAGGAATGGAAGGAATAAATGCATAGAATGGATGAATGACTAATTGGAGGGAATGGATGAATGGGGTCACACGCGGACGTAGGCGAGTGGAGGAGAAGGACCGGAACTGTTTGTGTCCAGCGGAACGCGCTTTGTGTCCCTTTGTCAGCACTCTCACAAAACCGCGTCAATTGCGTGCATTTAGGTACCACAACTGAACAGAAGAAGAAGAAGAAGAGGTCGGACACGCAGCTCAAATGAAGAAGGACCACAACACTTGCACCGATCGCTCCCTCCCTCCTCCACGCTCACTTGCTCGCTCATCCATTTGTGTTTTCGCACAACCAGAAGCTTCCACTCAATAGCTTCGTCGCTTCCTCTTCCGTGTCTTGCCTACTTTGCCTGTACGCTTCTTCAGTCGAGCATATCTACCTGTTTTGTTGCGTTATAGCCGGTTGCTGTCAACGGTATTAAAGATTGCCGCCAGTAGGCAGCGACGTTTTGTTTTTTTTCCCCCCCCCCCCTTGATCTGTTACAGCATAATAAGTATTGTGTGTGTCGACAGCGCACGCACACACGCGAGGAGAGAAGATAGAGAGAAGAGCAGAGTTTGGAGCAGGCCCAGAGGATAAAACAGGCACGATGGTTGAGCAGCTGACTGAGGAGCAGATTGCCGAGTTTAAAGAGGCTTTCAGTCTCTTCGATAAGGATGGCGATGGTACGTGCTTGATATTCTCTGTGAAGTTGTCTGTTATATACTAAGTTACGGTTCCGTCTGTCGTCGTCGTGAGCGTTTGCATCGTTTCGTCACTGTCAGGAGAAGATGCGGTAGAAGAGGCGGTTTTGCATGTTTCTCATGCTTTCCATACTGGAGATTATTGTTTTGCCTTCGCTTTGTTTTCAGAAGCTCCCCGTGAATAAAAGGCGACTACTACCACTACTGCTACTATAGTGGTGAAGTTGTGTCTAAAAGATTGTGTTATGCTTGCTAGAGTGTACCAGTATTCGGAAGAAATTTTCCGCTTTCGAAATGAGAACGGAAATCATACTCTCGATATCAGACTTTGGATGCTTGAGCTTGTGCAAGAGCAGAAAACCAGGAAAGCATGAATCATTTGGAATGGACTTGTTTCAAGCAGTGGATAGTGTTCTGTTTTGTCTCGTGCAGGAAACATTACAACCAAAGAACTGGGCACTGTGATGCGTTCATTGGGGCAAAACCCGACTGAGGCAGAGCTCCAGGACATGATCAATGAAGTAGATGCGGATGGCAATGGCACCATCGATTTTGCAGAGTTTCTTAACCTCATGGCAAGGAAGATGAAAGACACCGATTCAGAGGAGGAATTGAAAGAAGCTTTCCGGGTGTTTGACAAAGACCAGAATGGGTTTATCTCAGCTGCAGAGCTTCGTCATGTGATGACCAATTTAGGGGAGAAGCTTACAGATGACGAGGTCGATGAAATGATCCGAGAGGCTGATGTCGATGGAGATGGACAGATTAATTACCAAGAGTTTGTGAAGATGATGATGGCTAAGTAAGCAGTAGGCTACTGAAATGTTCCACTAATGTATCTTGCCAGAAACCCACCGATTTCTTTGTTCTTCTTGTACTTTGTTTCCACTTCTAGGTTACCAAAAGTTGGTTAGGTGTGTGCATGACCTCTATTTGCAGCCTTTTCAACATTTAAGAAGATCCTGGTTCATAGTTCAAATGCTGCAGCAGGGCTTGTCCTGCTGGTCTACCTGTGTTCTAGCAGGTCCTGACCAACATATTGTTGGCAATGCCCGAGACTGCATTATGCTGTTTACTTGTTTGAATTTTATAAATGAATGTAAAAATCCTATGTGAATTTTGGTGCAATTTGCTGCTTTGTGTGAAGAAACACGCAGAGCCCATTGCACAAGCTGACTGGTATATGTCTTTCATTCATCATCAATTATCTGTCTCCAGTTCTTTTGCAAGTCCTGAACTTGTATTGCAATCTACTTTTTTCGTTTTTGTTATCTTTCATGGATACACTGCATTGTTACAGGGACTCATTGTTGCGAGGATATATGCCCACAATGGACTATAAGATCTTAGTTTTGGAGATTAGGGGTTATCCTTGAACAAATACAGAATGGGCATGCTGGTTACCCTAAACCTATGCACAGACCCCTGTTGATTGCCAGTCAATTTCTCAATAAGTCGCCAACACTGGTTCTACCTATCATGCAAACACCGTTCTTACCTACCAGAATCATCACAAAATGGTTGTGAACAGTGTTGTCTGGATTTTAGTTTTGAAGAGAATCTCTACTCACAGGACCAACTTTTTGTTTTCCTATTTTGCTGGAACGTCAGGTTCTAGTTCCACTTGTCCAGTTATTGGTTTTGAAGAGACTCTCCAATGTGGACTTTGTTTCTATCTAAGCATGCAGTCCAGACAGGTTCCAGTTCCAGCAAAAGGCTGCTTCAAAGATCTGGTTCTAGTCTCACAGCTTGGTTCACAGGAAAATTCTGGTTTTTCCCATGTACAGTCAGGGTACAATCAGGATCCAGAACTGGCCACCACTGGTTGATAAACAAAATGCACAATCTGTCTGTCATTTAAGGGATAAGGAAAGGCCAAAGATCCACTCATGTCCATGTGGATGGCAAACTTGCCCTATCAATTTTACTCTCGAGACACGGCTTCCTTTTGTCCACTAGCTCAAATGTGCTGAAATTGTTTGTTGCCATTAACCCTTGATACTAAGCTGGTCAGAAAAAACTTCCATTCATTGCAAGCATTGCAATGCAAGAGCTTGATGTGAAGACAAGATGACATAAAATCTGGTTTGTTCCCACATCTACCAACCCAAGTGCCTCACATGAAAATTCTTGAATTTACAAGGCATATTATCACCATAAACAATGAAGCATGGCACTTGAAAATTTCCACCTCCAACAGTGCCAAATTCGGTGATAAGGTAAACTTGATCAAATATTAGGGTACAGAAAACTATGGAGCTTAGTAGCAAATTCAATGTCTAACTTCTGTCAGAATCAATCTGTTTACCAACATTACATTACAGGTGCTCAAAAGAATGAATGACCACCACAGTAGCATCCTTCCTTGTGAAACATTATTGTGACCTGCTTCTGCTGCACCTTCTCTTCATTCCCCGTATAACATAATTCGCATGGGTCTTCTTATCAGTTACACCCTTGACGTCATAATATAACAGGTATGATAAAACAGGTTACTGTGCAACAGACATCACGGTCATTCAGCAAAAGAGTGTCACCATCACCAATAATCCCTGCAAGTACAAAGACTATCCTCAAAGTGATGGAAACGATTAACATCCCTCATAACAATGGATCTCTTAACAATTTTTGTGATGAATTTGGTCCAGGTATGGCAGTCACCACAGACTCGTAGATTCTTGAAAATGCGGAGTGGGATACCAGGAGGTGTGCTAATCAGCCCAAATGCAATGGCCAGCTTCTCACTATGGTGACACAAGTGAAACAACTTTTCTTCTTCATCTACATCATGCAGCATGAATTTCGTATCTGGCACATATCCAGCCTCCTTCATCTGCCTAGTCAACCTATTTAGTTCTGAATGGATTTCAATCATTTGAGGATGGTCTTGATCATCTACCACAAATGAATGCACCTTATTATTCACTTCAATCCAGGTGCAGGTTGACAGCTTCTTCACTCCTCTTTCCCTTCTTTGCTGTTGAAGATTTGCAGTGGGGTCCTGCTTGCCAGCAGCTGCATTGATGTTTGATAGCAGCACATACCCTGTGGCATTTCCAGGGTCCAACTCTAGAACTCGCATTGCAACACGTTCTCTCATCTCCACATTGCCATGAATTACCATGAATCTCCACATTACCCTAAACCTGCAAGCTCCAAGTAAGGCCTTCCACACGTCAACATTTGGTGTGCAGGACATGGTGTTTATCATATCTTCTGCCTCATGCAGACGGCCAGCACGACCAAGGAGATCAACCATGCAGGTGTAGCGCTCTGCCCTTGCAGAAATCTTATATACTGACCCCATGGAATCAAAGTAGCATATGCCTTCATCCACTAGGCCTGCATGGCTACAAGCAGACAGAAGACAAACAAACCACAAACCAGACGGAAGATGACGAGACTTGAGGAACAGACGGGGGTCCTTCACACAAACCAGAAGGAAGATGACGATACTTGAGAAACAGACAGTGTTTTCTTCACACAAACCAGAAGGAACATGAGTTGCAGAACAACTTGTTCTTCACACAATGTCCCTCCGCTGCAGCAATTTTTGGTTTGCATGCAGTTTGGTTGCAAAAGCATCAGTCATAGAGAATGCAAAAGCAATAGAAAATCAATCGTCTATGGCAGAGGAGAAGAAATGAAGAGAAAGAGATGAGGAAGAGAAGGAACTCACGTAAGAAGAAGAAGGAGAAGACCAAGCTCCTCCGGCGACAACAACTCCTCCCGGCAGGAGTGACGAGTTCTTGCTTCGCCATGACCAGAAGAGGAGGGAGAGAGGGAGAAAGGAACTTTCATGAATTCATTATGGACGGCCATGAAACAAAAAACACCATCATATTAGAAGCAAAAATACTTCCAACTCAAGGCTTCATCTGGCCGTGGGAGATAGATAATGGCTAGGGTTCTAAGAGGTTTCTGGTTATTTTCAGGGAGGGGGGGGGAGTATGGATCTTCTTCTTCTTCTTCTTCAGATGGGGAGATATGAATCTTTCTTTGTTTTTCCTTCCAATTTTTTGGGTTTCTTGGTAGCTGCTTTCTTGGTCTGCAAGCTCTGTTTTTCATTGCTAGTCTTGGGGTTTGGACAAACTGGAACAATTTTATTTAACATCTTGAGTTCATGTAGCTATGCTGTGTACAGAATAGTTAATTTCTCTAATCTTCTTGTACCTTTGTGCTGCAACAAGTTGAGACTTCGTACATACAAACATACATACATACATACATACACCTTCAGTGTGAGAACATTGTGGAATTGCAACTAGGTATTCATAACATTCAGCAAGCAGCTCCAATCCAATGATCTCCAAACCATATTATCTTGATCCATTGTTGCAGGCTTTCTCCCGGGCACGTCGGGGTGCTAAATTGCAAGCTTTTGATTTGTAACAAGACTAATCTGTACCCTATCACCTTTGGTTTACTTCATCAAGAAGATTTTTGTTTATGGCATTTATGTTTTTGTGTGTCAGATATGCATAATAGAACATTACGCAACTACCTACAAGTTACAACACATGAGGTGTTGGATGACTAGTGCATTGTCTTTACTGTTGGAAGAAAAACTCCACCTTCAATCATGTGGATATTTACCAAACTTAAGCATATTAGAATGTAATGCCATCGCATAACAAACACATAGCATGCACCACCCAATGCAAACAACTAACTTGTGATAAATTGCAGGAAGCAAGCAGTACCAAAAGCTTTCATAGTTGCATCTGTAATGCAAAAAGGCCAATTCATGATCAACAACAATGCATCCAAATTTGAAATGAATGTGCAGAAAACAAGAGAAATTATTCACTGTAGGAAAGTGAAACCACAATCTTCATGTTCACATTTTAAATCAGAATTGGAAATGAAGCCAGTTCCAAGCTTCTTTTGTGAACCCAGATTAGAAGATCCTCTATAAAAGGAAGAACCTCTCACAAACATTGGTTTGCACAAGTACACTGTCTAGAATGTTCTCATAGATAGTATCCACTTTGATGTCTAAGAAGGCCCTCCAGGTCCAAACTCATGAAAATTGAATGATTTTCCATGCTTGATGAGGAAATTGACATTTAAAAAACACCTTACATCTGCCACCCGTAACATTCCAAATCTTGGACTCATAGCAAAATGGAATTGCAAGCAGTTTGCTAAAGCACTACATTTTGATTGAGCAAAGATATTAAGAGAAACTGCACACATAATGATCATCATATCAGTTGAGTGGTAGAGCTGCAATAAAAAACAAATAAAACAGGCACACTTCACCCCACCAACTCAAGATAATTGAAAATTTAGTGATTATCTCCAAAGTAGCAGCCGCACAATTATTTAAGGTGCCCCTAATAATGAAAGGGCACAGTTATTGGTGTTAAGCTTCAGTACACAAGAAGGGATGCAACTTATTCAGTTGTTTTTGGTAGAGACATAGTTACTCTAGAAAATGGCCCCCAAATTATTAAGCCATGCCCATTATTTGCTCTGTGAGCTCCTTTGCTAGGAGCCTGTGTAAATTTTACAGGATAGCTACTGTACAATCTTTTGGCTAGCTAGGGAAACATGCCTCGATGTTGTGATGATTTTCCTTTGCACCCACCTACCCCTTGATCTTCTTCTTCAAATTGTTCATTCCCTGCCTGTGTTTAAATCCTACCTGTCATTGTCCTCCCTAAGACCCATTGAAGTGATGTCCAACCACACACAGTAGGGCTCTCCACAAATTGTGGAACCCCTGGCATAAACACACTCAACCATCAAAGCTTTCAAAGGGTGAAGTGATTGTGTTCTTATGTCCTAGTATGTCCACTCAGAGGGAAGGCTGAGCAGCTCTGGTGCAGCATTTTGTTGTAGAATTGAGGGGCAAGCTTTCCCACAAGTTGCAAGCCAACAACGCTCTTCAAATGAGGATTTAGAGGGCCCTGTAGCCAGGGTACCAAGACAATGAGGTACACTAGGTGGAGCAGGCATTGAGGCCAAATGATCTGCAAAAAAGGATTTTAGGTCATGTTAGTCCATGAGCTTGAAGACAGAACTCTTCAGAAGTATGCAGATTGGCAATAAGCATCAGTGTGTTTGGACCATCTTGCTGATTCATCATCACTCAGCAACTTCTTTCATCATCCATTCCACAGCACACAAAACTGATAGAAATTAGGGAAGAAAGAAAGCTTTGCCTGAGTGTGCTGCAGAATGGAGGAAAGATGTTGAAGGCAAGGATGGATTTGAGCACATGTTTTCCACATTTAGGTTCAATGCTTGCACTATCCGTGATGGGAGAAGCACAGTTGTAGAACATGCTGGAGTATGATTCAGTCACAACAGAAAAATGGTTAGAAACAAAAATGGTGGAACAGGATCTTATTGCAGGTGGTGGGTTGGCAAAAGGGCATTTGCAATTTTCTAGTACACTTTGTGAACTGTGATTAGGAAATATACTGACCAGGTTTTCTATTGAGCTCAGGACCATTTCCTGCACAGCGCGGAATAAAGACCCCAGTACCACTGGACTCCCGACCAGATCCCCCTCCTGAACCAAGGAACACAGCTCTCATTCCTGATCCTTGCCCATTTGCAGCTGTCCACTGTGGACTATTGTAATCCATAAACCTCTCTGATCGGTACTGGCCTTTGTTACAACCCTTTTTTAAACCAGGCCAACCTTGGTGCTGGTGCTGGTGATGATGGTGATGATATTCACGATTGGTCCTGCTCTGACACCCAAACCCAGGTCCAGCTTTGACTGCCATTTGCTGCACATACAGAAACGTTGATTCAGAAGAAGCAGCATTGTGAGAGCCAACAAACTGCGACAGTGTTTACTATGATCTTCTGAGCTTCTGAGGTCAAGATACCATCACTGAGTTGCTGCATCTGCAAGCTCTATATCATGTTCAAGGTATCCACTCAACTAAATCAACACAAGCAGAATGGAAAGAGGTCAACTAGTCATACTGAAACTGTGAAACAGAAATGTAGAAAAGCTTACACCACTACTACTGCGAAGTGAACCCCAATCCTCCCCAAGTCTTTCAGCAGAATTCCATCTGTGTTGATTGCCAGATCCGTGCATTGCAATCCTATCAGCTTCATTCCTCATGTAGGATTGGCAAGGTGCACCTGGTGAGCTAGCTGTCTTCAGAGGTCTGCCATTTCTTGCTGGCATGTGGTCCTGCAACCCTAAACCTGTGACAGGGGCTTGCAAGTGTGCTGCTTGCACAACAGGCTGCTGCCTTTGAATGTGTTGTTGATTGTGTCGGCTTTTGGGAAAAGAGGGCAACCCTGGCTTCCTTTGCTCCAACTTCATCTTCAAGTTGTGGACTTCTTCGCCAGCAGCTGCTGCAGCATAGAGTAAATCCCAAGCATCAGCATCAGCATCAGTATCATTCTGCCTTGCTTCCGGGGGTGTTGTGGGAGAAGAGACTTGGGATGAGACTCCAGAAGAGCTAGGACTTGTTAAACTCGCTGTGCTGCTGCCTTGGACTGATGACCAGAAGCTCCCACTGTTGGACCAGCTGCTTGAGTTAGGAGCAGCATTGCGGAGTTCTGGTGAGTGAGCACCTCTGGGTCCCTGGTGATCGATGACAGCTTCGTCCTCCTCGTACAGCATGGTTTCAGCGATATGTTGCGCGAGTCCTGCCAACAGGCCATTGTCGTCGTCATCCTCCTCCTCACCTTCCGTATCCGTGGAATGAGGTGAGGACTCAGACAGTGGTGTGTTTGGCTGCGTCTCTTGTGCATCAAAGAGAGAAGAAGCTGTGACCTCCCCAACAACCACACTTCTCAACGACGCCTCCTCCTTGGTGCTGTTTCCATCTTCCCGGATATTGGATCGAATCATACCGTGAACTCTGGCCACTTCGAACGCCATAGAAGACCAATTCTTTTTCTTCTTCTTCTTCGTATTCGTTGCAGGCCGGTAGGAAGAAGAAGAACAAGCAAGCAAGCAAACTTAAGAGGAGGAGGGCAACAGCTCGCCTCCTCCTATTCTTGCGAAGTCACTTTTGTCGTCATTTGTGGAGGGAGGATTTCGTCGTCGACTCACCGGCGGCAGGTAATTCTTCTGCGCTCTTTCAAAAACCAGCTGCACCTAGAACCCATTTCACTGCAGTTGCTGAGGATTAGCTCAAAAACGCTTCTCAAGAAAGCTCTGAGGGCTGACAGTAGCAAAGTTCGAAAGAAACCACACAAGAGCTCACACTCAAAGCCCAAATGTATGTATGTCTTTCGACACCTAGCTAGAGTGATCAGAGATCGTGTGCAGCTGCAGCTACTCGTACTCCAGTACAAGAGTTCATCACTAGCCAAGTGCAGCAACTCTTAAGCACGAATAGAAAGAAATGCACGTCGTAATAAAAAAGCCCCGACCACCAGCCCCGGAAAACCAAGCTCCCGTGTGTGCTTACAAAAGAACCACCAAGAGACCAAAAAACAACTTGTCAAAATATACGCAACAAGCAGCAGCAGCAGCAACAACAATAAGACAAAACACGAAGAACCTCCACTTCGAACAGCTCACTCTCTGCAGCACAGCAAGTTCAAATCCGATCACCGCGCTATCTCATACACGAAGAAGAAAGGTGGAGAGAAGGATGTTTTCACTTCTTTTCTTGTTGTTTATTTTTGTGGCGGAAGGGGAGCTCAAATACCAGAGGAAAAAATTGGAGCTCGAGAATCGAAAACCTCTCGAGAAAAAAGAATCCAAAAGACAACCCCAAAAACTCGACATCACAAAAGCAGCAGGAAAAACATCCAAACATGCGACATTGGTTGGGTCTGGAACCGGACACAGTTTTTTTTTTTGGAACTTTCAGTTGTTGCGGCGTAGCCGCTGCTGTTTGCGCGAGCTTGGAGCTCAGAGAGTTAGGGTTTTTGGTACGAGGGAGAGAGAGAAGAGAGAGAAGAAGGCCTTGGAACACATTGGGAACTTGGGGAACACATTGGGAACCTGATGAGAACTTAAAGAGAACATAGTGAGAACACATTGGGAATGAGGGAAAAATGAAAAAAAATAAATTCCCCTCCCCTCCCCTCCTAACCCCTCCCCACCCTCCTTCCCTCTCTTTCCGATGTCAAGATGGGTTACCGAGTGTAGGAAGTTGAGATATGGCCAACCCCACTACCATGGCACAACTTAAGGTGGACGGGGCATGCATCTTTTGTAGTGTAATTGAAACTTATGTAGGAAGGTTATTTGGGACCAAAAAGGGTGCACCTTTCAAGCCTTTCATCACAGTGAAAATGGATGAAGAAAATCCAACTTATGCCGGTTTGGCTCAGGAAAATGGTTTTGGCTCTGAGGAGGACTTTGGACAAAACACATGGGATTAAAGGGAGGTACTATTGGGAACATCCTTGAGGAACACATTAGGAACTTGGGAAATATAGTGGGAACATCCTTGAGGAACACATTAGGAACTTGGGAAATATATTGGGAACATCCTTGAGGAACACATTAGGAACTTGGGAAATATATTGGCAACACCATTGGGAACCTAGGAAACCTATTGGGAACAAACTGGGAACCTGGGAAACATATTGGGAACCTGATGGAAACCCATTGGGAACTTGGGAAACATATTGAGAACCCGATGGAAACCCATTGAGAACTGGAAGGGAACATAAAATTTCATGACTTCGTGGACAACAGCCAGCCAGGAGGGGATGAAGCATCAAACGAGGGGTGAAACTCAGGGCCAGCAGGGCATGACTTTACGGATGAGTCTATTAATGAACCAACAACACATTAGAATCGTTGACAGGTCTTCTTGACGGTCTGCAAAATCAATTACCGCATTAAAAACCAACATTATCATGGCTTTTCATTTAGAACGCCGACCGTGGGACTCGAACCCACGACCACGTGGTTAAAAGCCACGCGCTCTACCAACTGAGCTAGGTCGGCACGAGGAACGATTATCCAATTAATGTATTTGTACTAATTGAAGAGCGTGAGCCTCTACAGTAAAACAAATGATGCTCACTTTCTCTCCATCTAGTTGTTTTTCTTCAGGAGTGAGAACAACTCCAGATCTCTGCTTCAGCGTTTTGTTTCAGTTTTAGTTACACATATTGACAGTTAGTTCACTCCGGATAACTAATTTTTTTAGAAAAATTCAGATCATTAAATCCAGAGGGAAAAAAAATTAAAATTCAACCCTATTACCTCACACAACCTTATTATGCTGAAACATTGAAAAAAGTGGTCCCTTTCGAGCATTTTCATTAGTTCATTAAAATTCTCAGAAACTTTTACAAATCTGCCCACCTAAACCCCCAATACTGAACACAAAAATTTGATGGCTGGTCACCAATATGAAAAACTTAGAACAATTTTTTTCTCAACCAAAGTGTTTTGGTCATGAGCTGAAAAAAACAACGCCCATAAGATTATTTTTTGTTCTAACACGGGCTAGTTGCTGCACTACATGAGTGCTCGGTGATCGACCTGTGTTTGGTGATGGGCCAGTTTACCCTGCCCAATCTTATTACACATTTTAAGTATTAGTTCACTCAAGATAACTAAAAATATATTCAAACCGCTCAAATCCAGCAATTTCATTGGCCATAATATTTTTTTCTGCATGCCTACTACTACTACTACTACACACCAGCCTATTCAACACCCTCCATATATTAGTAAACTAATATAAAGACCATGTAATACACTGTAGAACAGGGTCTCTTGTCTGTATACAGATAGGGTTTTTTTTAAAAGAGGTTCCAAACTGGTAAAAAACTGCCCCAATTTTTAAGAAATGTGTCCAAATGGTGACCATGGTGACTTAAAGCACATAATCATAGCATGGTCACCATGGTCACCATTCTGTATTAACCATCCACATGCATCTACCTACCTAGTAGCCACCAAGTCTCTTACCTACTACTTTCATAGTCATCACTCACAGGATTACTTACCAAGGTGACACTCACCAAATGTCCAAACTCACTTGGGGTTCATCCACAATTGAGTCATGGAATCCACTTCTAATGGATAGCCGGTCGCTGTTGGGTTCAGTCCTCTGGCCCAGCAATGGGCAGTTGGTTTGCTGACAACCCAAAAAAATTTCCAACTACCCCGTAGGAACATCTAGACTGTATAATTGGTGAAAGATAAAAGCCTAGATTTGGATTCATTTCTGTGAGATCATTTGCTACCTCTAACCATTTGTTGCTTAGATACACAGTTGCCTCCTTTGATGACAACCTAGTATAGTCTAGTGAAAGCTAAAGTTGCATACCCTTTCCCACAATGGGAAAGATGAAATAATAGAATACTAAATAACACACTTGACAGCATGGTTTTACTAACATTAGTAAGTTGCATATCCAAGAACACAGCAAATTTTGTTTTTGAAGTCCTTTTAAATTATACCAGCATCTCTTACACATCACCGCAGTTGACGAAGAAAAGAGTTTTGGGATCTACAAAGGACCTAGGCAAGCAGTCTGGGTTTCTTTTTACAAAGTCATTGCTGATGACTGCAAATGCTCATCTATGCAGTTTTGTTGAATATCCTGCCTTCATTGCCCTGTTGAGAGATGGAGAAGAACCCTTCATGGGGATAGTTTATGGAGGGCTACTCTGCATCCACACCCAATGAGGAGGGCAGAGCTTCAGTGGGGTGTCTCCTTCCTTGTCTGCAATGTTGGCATCAGCACCATGCTCAAATAGATATTTTGCCACTGCCTCTTGCTCACAAACTGTGGCATAGTGTAATGCTGTCTGCCCCTCTATGTCCTGCATTGCATTCCAAAGAAAACTCCCAAGTAAGTCCAGCAAAGCTCGAACAAGAGTTTTGAAGATGGTAATTGCCTCTTATGTCTACTAGAAAATAGTCCATCAAAAGCACAGTACAAATATCTCCTACAATGCAGAAAGGCCCACCACAACCAGTCTTAGTCTTCAATACAAGGTCAGGCCTGACCACCCATTATATAAGCCACATGTTACTCTGCCAGTTTTTGGTATCACCTTGAAGTCTCTTCTAGAGGGCTCTCTGATATTCACCTGACTGATGATCCTATTTTTTTCTCCATCAAGCTCAGCAACCCACCATACCTCAATGGTATCATCATGGCCAAGAAAACAAATGTAACCACTGGCCTGATGCTCCTGATCCAAACTTGACTCATAATACAGGAAACCACAAATCACATCAAGGCTATACACAAAAACTCTCTTTCAGAGCCCTACCTGTGCATTTATCTCTGCCCCCTTTGCTAAAAGAATCTCCACTGCACTCAACTCACCACGATCTGCTGCCCAAATCAATGGTGTGCGACCATCACTGTCTGCAAATTTTACAGGCAATCCCATACCAGTCAACTTCCAAAATGCTGTGACACTATGGTAGAAAGAAACAAATTAGCTTCCCCTTAAAGTTAGAGAGAGAACAGTCAGAACCCTTCACTCTCCAAAAAGCAGCAACTCTTCATTCAATTTCAATGTTGAACCTTTCACATCTCCAACACACTCAGTCTTCACACCCTATTTCTGAAAGCTTTCAGTAAGCCTCACCCTTCACATCAACAGGACTGCCATGGTCAAGGAGTTGACCAAGGCCCTGCAAATCACCCTCTCTTGCACAAGCATGAATTGCCTCCAAGGTTCTGCACACCAAAGGAAAGTAATATGGTGTTCAGGTTTTCAATCCTAGACATTAATGGATCTGCATTTTAATGCTCTAACTGCATCTTGAAGGCTCTAATTATTTAGCAGCATGCAGTTCTGCAAAAGAAGCAAACACACAAATTCAAGCTGCTCTCAATTTTCAAGTTCTGGCATTCCACATCACCCAGCAAGAAAAAAGTTTTGTTTATAGTTCATGGAACCAAATTTTAGCATCATTGATATTGCATAACTGCAAATGTTAATGCATGTTAGACTCATTGATTAGATGCTAGGGAGAGTTTCATGTTACATATCTCTGTGGATAGAAGTCAATGGCCCTGTTAGGGTTAAACCTACCCCTCCTCCCCTACACCTTCTTCGCTCATAGCCAGCGAGCTAAACACTGGCCCAGTCCCCATTTTACTGCTCGCACTGGCACCCCTTGGTTCCTCCAATGCCTCCTCCATGGGCTTCTTGCTCTGAAAGTTTCAAGTTACAACCAAGAAAGAGAGTGCACAATAACTGTCCCATTGCATATAATCAAAATACAGACTGTTTTTTTTTTATAAACAGCAGTTTCCCTCTGTGATACATACCAGGTAACAAGAACAAAATTAGCACCAACAACCTGCTTGTGAATACAGCCACCATATACCTGCCATATAACCTAGGGACAGAGGGATGGTAATGAGGTCAAGAGGGAGCAGAGATGCACTGTCAAGCACAGAGAGAAGTAGGTATAGATCAGATGGTAGGATGGACATGAGGTCTTAGGAAATGGGTTGTACCTTTTGGGAATTCTGATGCCATGTGGGACTAATTTCCGTCAACACAGCAATGTAGCACTGCATGGCCTCCTCCTGTGGCAAGTTGCCAAGCTTCTGCCATGCATTCCTTGCACAGATATACCCCACCACAATGATCCACTCCTTTCATCATCTTGCTCTTAATGCATGCTAGTATAACTCTCTTGCCATCACATCCTCTAATTTACCAACATAGGAGTGCTAAAACATGCAAATCCAAGCAGGATATAAGAGGCAAGGCCACAGAGAAATTGATATTACATGATTCAACTTTGAGTTGAAGCTGAACTATGCATATTTTGAGTATCTGTCTGGATCATGCCAGTTGCTGAAGGGACAAGTGGTATGAACCTCCATGTGTGCAACAGTGTGACTCCAGAGCTACATTGCATAATCACCATCTTAGTACTACAAGAGGATGCTTAGGTCATGTACCATTTAGCTCGTGCAGTTGGTTGGAGAACTGATGGCTGGGAAGTGGAGCAAGGCCCTTCAGTTGCAATCTTATAATATGCATACAACTTCAGCATTGCATCACTTGAGGGTTTCACGCCTGGTAGGGTTACCATTGATGCAACATAGGTTGAAGCTGCCCCAAAATGCTCCTCCAATTCAGAGCTTTCCACCCCCTCCCAATCATCAGTTTCATTCCCCTCCTCACTCCCTTTCTCAATAGTTTCCTCCCTGCGCTCTTCCTCAGTCTGCAGGCAAAAGTGTAGATATTGTTCTCAGATCAGACAGATACTATGATGCAATCAGCTTCCAATTGTCAAAATTAAACTTGAGGCCCAAGATTTAATGACATACTAAGGCTTGCAGTGCATGCTCGTCAGATACAAAGGTGGCCGTATTGACTGCTTTAGGCTTCTCAGGCTCCAAATCCTCATCTGAAACAGCATTCATGGCCTTTTCTTCTTCCTCGTGTCTCTCAGATGCAGGAAATAAAACTGCTTCCACAAACAAAGCCTGGCGAGGGCTATCTGTTTCAGAGTCAGAGGAAGATGAGGAGAGGATATCATCATGCTTCTCAATTTCGTCATCTCCGGAGACACCAAAGCCTAGGCCGCGGCTGTGTTTGAACTCTTCTCCAGAGAACTCTGATTCCTCTTCCTCACGCAAGGAAGCGAGGGGAGCAGTCAGCTCATCTGCAGGAGCCAACTCCCTGTTGATAGTGAAAGAAGGCGCAGCAGGGTCACGCTCTACTCTAAGATTCTCCCCCCGGAAGGAGAACACAACCGACACAAGTTTGGCCACCATGAAAGCAAATATGAGGCCCAGTATGGAGGCTTGAACTGCCTCCTGCCAATCCGTCATGGCCATTACGACTCTCAAAAGCAAACACAAACTCCCCAGATACTCAGAAAATAGATGTGCTTGTTCTTTGTCCCCGTTGCGCGCAGATGTATTCAGATTTCCAAAATGACCAGCGCTAGGTTTAAAGCACACACTTCCGGAAACCGAATCTCTGCCACGAACGCAAACAAATAAACCTCTAAAGATCGAAGAAGGGATAACAAACGCTGTTGTTAGGGCAAACAAAAAGTTAGAGAGAAAAAAGCCTCCTGTTCTCCTCCCTCTCCTGCTTCTTATTCTTCCTCCTCTTCTTCTTGCCGAAGGATGCAACTCTCGTGAATCAAATCCCCAGGCACTCCAGGCAAACTGAAAACTCTCGGATTTGCAAGTGCAAATCGCGGTTCTTCGACTAATTTTAGGGCGAAAGAAAATCGGCTTGACGAACAGAAGCTCCTCCCCCTCTTCTCTCTTCTGTCTCTCCCTCTAAGGATCCGTCTGCTTCTAAGTTAATCTCTATCTAGGTACAAACAGAAAAACGCCACAATAGCACAATCAACAGCTGTAGACTAGCTAGGGGAACATCGTCAGTAATTTACGGTAATCCTGGATGTTTTCAGACGCGGAAGCAACAGGGGTAACTGCAGACAAATAACAACAGTATCGCACAACGACACCGTGCAGCAAGCGGCACCAAAAAAACACAACGATATGAAGGTGAAATGAAATTTGTCCACAAATCGCAGAGCACAGCGGCAAAGTCTCTGCGAAAACAAAATTCGCCTTTATTTGATCATCTGATGTCGTCGCTACAAAAACCAAAACAAAACTGCGAACAGCGATGATGAACACGAAATATGGCTGGCTGGCTTGCTGGCTTGTCTCCCACCCGGGCTCCACCACAAAATATACTTACACGATTTCTAAATATACACTCACTAGAAACGAACTCGCTCGCCATAACAAAAAGCAAACAAAAAGGCAACAACGCGAAAATATAGTAACCACATCCTGCCAACACAAGCGATGGAAAGAAAGGTAGAGTGAAAAAGACTTTTCTTAAAACAACAAGGAATCTTGGTCGCTTTTCGTCCTGTCAAATTGCAGAAAAAATCGGATAATTTGTTTCCAACGAAACAACCGCGCGATGAGAGGGGAGCGCAGCGACACAAGGGCCACGGCCTGGTTCGGAAATCGGTACGCCTCTTGCGAGCGAGCAAGCGAGCGAGCAAACAGCGCAGAGAGTTTGGCCGTCCACGAAAACATGGCCGAGAGAGAGAGAGAGAGAAAGAACCCAAAACGAGAGAACGACCGCGCGTCGACCGGTGATGGCCGGTAGAGTGCCACCCGCACACTGCACAGCGCCTCACTCGCGCCCTTGCTCTTTGTCCTGGGCACCGCTGATGACCGGTCGAATCCCGTTAGGGAACTTTTGATTACAACTGATTACATGATCACATTCCATTGGGAACGCTAATTGGAACGTGATTCCTTGATCACGTTGCATTGGGAACGTGGAAAGAGCTAGAGATTCTAGGACCATCCTGTTTTCTGCACACAGATGCTTATTAATGGACAGGTCTGAGCCAGTCTTATTCTTTGAGGGCTAATATTTATTTATTTATTTATTTAGACTTAAAGATCTGGTTTCAACACATACCTACAACTACAAGGCATTTTTGTGAAAAAAAAATTGGCCTGAATTTTCCAGCTTTAATTAATTAATTAATCAAATTGCCAAATTTCTACAATGGGTTCCAACAAGTAGCCAAAATATAAAAGAATTCTTAAACTTTCATCTTTGGCGTAAAGCTGAATTTGACTAAATCTTCCTGTGGATGATGATTGCCATTTTGGCTATATCTCAAAATTGGATATATATATATATATATATATAAGAGAACATTTTTAAAAAGGGCAAGGAACCATCCAATATAGTACATCCAAGATATTTGTGCATGTTTTGACATTTGGAAATATGGGATATTTTTAATTTGATCTCATAACATGTCACATGTGATATGGTTGTGGCATTGGATGTGCATGGCATTGGATGGCAATCTTTGTGGAGGTAACATTGATTGGAATGATCTATACTTTGAGTGCAACTAGTCATTAGGAGTAGACTAGATCATGAAGAAGGATTGGGAAGTTTGTGACAAGTTATGTGATTATCAAGTTGAACACATCTTTTTACAATCATTATTGTTTCATTGTTTTCAATTCCAACATGGTAGGGTAGAAAGGCCCATCACCCAAACATAGGTTGGCCATCAAGCGTCCACGTAGTGCAGTAGTCTACCTATGTTAGAACAAAACAATTCTTATGGGCATTCACCTTTTAGCTTATCGCCAAACACTTGGTTGAAAATAATTTTGTTCTAAGCTTTTCATATTGTTGACCACCCAACAGGTTGTAGAGTTGGATATTAGGGATTTTGGTGGCCGTATTTGTAAAAAAATTTAATAGATTTACAAGGGACTCATCTGGTGATGAGTGATTAATTGAATTTCATTATGGAAAGTGGGTTTAATGAGGTACTTTCAATGTTTGGTTATAAGGAAAAATTGGGCCCCTTTTTCAAGGGCCCCATGTTTGGTGTGGAAATAAAAGCTTGGTGATAAATAATTGGACTGACCGGTACAAGGAAAAAAAGTTTGGTGATGGGGTCTATAGCACACAACTAACCATAGACAAGATTAGGGTTTACAAGAATTCAATGGATACTCAAATCCTACACATTAATTGGTGAAACCTTTTTAATTTCCCCCCAATTTTGTGCACATCCCAATTTCGCCAAAAACTAAAAGCATCAAATTCACAAAGCAATGCTACAAATCTGCATACATAATTCATTCTTACAACGATACAAGCAAAATTCTTTAGTATGTCAAAGCTTCCAATTTGTGAAAGAGCTAGCCTCAAATAATTCATCAAAGTTTTGAAAGCATATGGGCTAGACCAATACAAGTCAAACAACATAGAAAGAATAGAGAGCTTTAAATCAAAAACACAAGTCCTAGCAAATCAACAAGAACAAACATTACAACTTAAAGTAGCCAAAGAAGAGTCTCAATAACTAATCAAGAAACTACACACACTGAACTAGCCAAAGAGGAGCTACAAAAGTCTGATCATCAACACTCAAATCCTAGTGTTGTCAAAAAAGAAAAAAAAAACCAAGATTCAAAGGTGGATGCAAGGGGGCATCTAAAGAAGGATGAAATAGATGAACTTTACAATCAAAAGTTCAAGAAATTTTTGTATTATTGTTGGAGACTGAATTCTATAATTCCTTGGTATAATATAGGTAGCCATAAGAGAGGTAGATTTCTTCAAGCTCCAAGAAATCATAATTTGTTATACAAACCTACTACTTACACAAAGACAATTGATCAAAATTTAGTATGGGTAGACTTTGAAGAATTTTATGCATTGATCAAAATTTCCAAACAACTAAAAACATATGCATTTCACATTTACCCTAATCTTTCACATTTTTTTCAAAATTGGTCAAAATACAAAAGATTCAAGCTTACACCTCTAGTAGGGCCAAACCAAACACCCCCAACTTGTTGGAGGTTGGGGCCCGATGGCTCTAAATCATGATGTTATTGAATGTGTTTCATAGGACGTGAAGTGGGTTTGATGACTAGCCTAACCAAAACAAGGAGAATGTCCCAATAGCATCTAGATCACAAGAACTAACAACAAAACAACAAATGGTCAATAAATCTAATCCTATCAGCATTAGAGGCAAATGGAGCAACCAGGCATTGAAGGAGGCCATAGTGCAATTGAGATAAGGACAATGTCATTGAGGAAGCCAAATAGGCATTGGAACATACCATTAACTTCAATATCTGATCATTTGTATGGAAAAACAAAATCTAGAAATTGGGCTACTAACAAGTGTATTAACAATAGAATATTAGGTTATGATTTTTTGGGTTTTGGTTATGTAGGATGTTAAGCTGTCAATAAACCTTCAACAATTGAAAATGAAAGTGGTAAAACTAACCCAAACAAGGCCAACACCTTTCCAAGGAGGAATATCAAGGACATCTTAGTGGTATTGGTTGAAGCACAAACATTTTGAACTTAACATTTGTCAAACTAAAAAACTAAATATCAATAAAGTTCAAGCATTGATAATCCAATCATGCCATACTTTATACCAAAACTTGTCGTCCAAGTATAACAAGCACAACCATGTTCCAGATCATATCTAAAACTTTAATGAAATAGGCATCTAAGCAAGAAGACAGTTTGGAGCCATTGGCAAAATGAAATTTTTAGTGCGTGTATAACACCATTCCCAAGTCTAAGGAATGGTTGACTATTAATTATGTTGTTAATGCAATAAAGACAACATTACCAAGGTTTTACATTTTCAAAGGAAAGAAAATATGAAATGACTACATTCAACTTTGCAAACCTAGGACCTTTATTGCTATGTAGCCAAAAGTATGGATGATTGCATTTCTTTTCAAATAGTTCTTCTTTTTCTTCAAAAGGTTAATACTAAGTGGAATCTCTTTAACAAGTATGCATCTAGTCATCTTTGATGGCCATGGATCCCATGTCACCCTTGAAATAATTGAACAAACATAAACATTTAAACTGGATATGGTTACCTTACCTTCACATACATCCCATACATTCCAACCTTTGGACATAACTTGCTTTAAACCTTTCAAGACTACTTTCAAAAAGGAAAAAGATAGAGCAATGATTAATAGGAACTACATTAAATTAAACAAAATAGTTTTGGCAAGATGGTGGACAAAACATTAGACCAAACACTCTTAAGAAAAAATATCATCTCTAGGTTCAAAAGCACAAGGATTTGACCATTAGACCCTAAAGCCATGGATGAAATAACAAGACTTAATAGCTTATATACAATACTAAATCAAACTAAAGAAAAGAAAAATCATGATTATCAATCAAATTAAGAGGAGGATGGGGAAATGGAATGGGCAAAAAAAAAAAATGTTCAAGAAAAATTAATCAACATGGTTTCAACTATAAAATTACAATTCATGAATCTATGTTTAATATTGTGGTTTAAAATCAACCTAGGTATTATGTGGACATGCCTATAGTTTTTACAATCACTAACTGACGCGCTCCCAAGTCCCTAGTTAGACCCAAGTTGGGTCTAAGTTACTCTCACAACGGAATTGTGAAAAACTTGGGGCACGCTCCTAGCTCTCAACACTAAAAGGGATAAAAGGGCATGCTGAAGCTTCGGGATGGGACTAGGAAGAGTGACAAGGTATTCACTTACTCGAACCTGCATCAAACTAACCAACAAGTTGGTTAGTTCACTTTTTGGAACACCCTTGGTGCTAGGACAAGCCATGGGCAACTCTGGACTCACTTGACTCACCACAGCCCGGACTCGGGGGAAGCCACCACCTTCCCCCATATAGTATACTATGTGCCTCTTTGCGGCACCCACATCCGAATGGCTTTTTGTCCTGGGACTCCTAAGGAGGAATCCCGAAATTGTCCCAGGTTGGACTCCCAGGACTTTGAGCGATCATAACTCTTTGCTCAGACCTTCGATTAGGATGAGGTCTAAAGCAAAGTTGTAGCTCTCTTCGAGAGCTTTCTAACGGTGTGTCGCAATCCACCTACACGCACCGAGGTTGGGTTGATTCTCGACTTTTAATGGTCGGGAGTCAAATTGCCAATTTGACTCCCAGCCTTTCTTTTTGCCATAACTTGCGCTGTAGATGTCCAAATGGCCCATGCGAGGCTATTTTCGACATATAAACTTCAATAGCTTTCCAATGATATAAAGAACACCCCAATGCAAGCTGTTTTGACCCTTGCAATTGAATTCTGAAGTTTCGGGAGTCTCGAAGGACTCCCAAGTCCCAATTTCAAGAATGTGAATTTCATCCTCACACTTCCCTCAAAGTGGAGTTGCGACACTAACCTTGAATCTATTTCTTTAACATAAAATTTGATTGAAACTTTGGAGTAGTTTTCAACAAATGTGGGAATAGAATGCATAATCCTAGAAACTTAAGAAATATTGGTAAGTAGCAACTTGTTATCATTACCTCGTCTCCCTACAAAAAAGACTAGTGGAAGAAAATTATTAGTTAATTATTAGAAGAGTCATGTTGTGATTTCAAAAGAATACTTGACCATCATGGAAACAATGGATAAAGAGTTGGTAAAACAAATTAGAAAAACAAAGAAGGAAAAGCAAGACAAGTAGGTTAGAAAGGTAGCAACATCAATGACTATAATAGAACAAGTAATCGAAAAGGAACTTACAAGACAGTAATGAACTACCTTCATTGCAATTTGGTCATCTACAACAATCAAAGAAGTAGGAAATAAATTTCATTGTAATTTCAAAGAGGGAATGCAAGCTCACCCTTTTAAATAAAGGGGTGTGAACTTGGCTTAAACAACATATTTCAAAAAACAAGCTCAACAATGAATTAGGGTTCAAATGCAAAAAAAGGGGGGAGTTGCAATATTTCTACAACACCTTGACGAAACACAAACAATTAATCCAAATAAGAGGGAGGAATAGGGTTTGGCGTTCAAAGAATTAAAATAGGATAATAGAGCAAAGGGGGATAAACTTAAAACTAATGCAATAATAATAATAGTTGGGTCAAAAAAAGGTTGAATGAACTCTATAGGAATAGTAGTTTAATGGTTTGATGATCGATAGGAACTCAATGGTTCCAAGCTCAAGAGCACTAATCGAGGATCACTACAAATTTAGGGAGGTTCAATCCATGAGGAAGAGGATCAAGAACATTAGAAGAGGACCAAGGAAAGGAATAACACTAGGAAAAGATGAACAACACCAGGAAGAAGACCAACATTAAGATAATACCAATAGTAGGAAAGGACCAACATTATGATAGGACCAACACTAAGAAAAGGACTATCATGAACACCAAAAAGGGGGAGGGGGGTTGTCAATTCATCAAGAGTGGCACCAAGGAGAAGAACAACACCAAGGGAAGTTCAAGAACACTAAGAAGAGGAGCAACACCTAGAAGAGGACCATAGCAGGAGGGGGAGGGGGGTTCAATTCACTAGGAGCAACACCAAGGACAAGAGCAGCACCAAGGGAAACTTAATAACACTAAAAAAAACACCAGCACCAAGAAGAAGACCAACATGAAAGGGAGGGGGGTTCGATTCATCAGGAGCTGCACCAAAGGAAGCTCAAGAACACCAATAAAAGGACCAACATGAAGAAGAGGACCATCACAAAAAAGGAGGGTTCAATTCATCAAGAACCGCACCAAGGGAAGCTCAAAACAACATAAAAAGGACCATCACTGGGAAGAGGACTATCATGAGAAAGGGGGGGTTTGATTCATCAAGAGTCGCACCAAGGAAAGTTCAAGAACATCAAGAAGAGGACCGACACTAAGAAGAGGACCATCATGAGAAGGGAGGGTTTAGATTCATTAGGAGCCGCACTAAGGGAAACTCAAGAACACCAAGAAAAGGACCGGCACTAGGAAGAGAACCAGTACCAAAAAGAATATTAGCACCAAAAAGAGGATTGTTGTGAAGACAAAAAAAAAGAGGAATGTTCAATTCATCAAGAATCACACCAAGGAGAGGAGTAACACCAAGGGAAGCTCAAAAATAGGAAGAAAACCAGCACTAGAAGAGAACCAATATTAGGAAGATGACCATCACGAACACCAAAGATTCATCAAGGAGTACACCAAGGAAAAGAGCAACACCAAGGAACATCAATCCACCATAGGAGGAACATGAGATTGTGAATTGTGTTAGCACTTGCAACAACAAAACACTTGGAGTTAGTATGCAAATTCACAAAACTTGGGAAAGCATTTAGCTTGCTCAAAGCACATGTCCACAAGTAAGAATACAACTTAAGAAAAACCAAAAAGAGGAGCCGAGCTTGATTTTCATTTTGCTTGAATAACAATGAAAAGTAGAAGAGTAGAGAGAGTGGGAGGAGGGAGGAGAGGAATGGGAAAAAGAGTTTTGAGTTTTGAAAATGGCATTGCGTTGCATGAGAGAGCATTCAAATTTTAGGATTTAGCATACCTTTCCGGTATCGATCACCGAACAAATTGTTGCCTTATTTTGGGTGTTGATCTGAACAATTGAGTAAAGGTGTTCGTCCTTTCCAAAGATGACGACCAGTTTGAAGATGAAAATGTTTGATGATAGCATGGATTGATGACATGCAGGCATCGATACCTTGCCTAGCTCGATGCCTGGTTATGAGCGCAGCAGTCCGTGTGTTTGATGTCTGTGCGTTTCCCAGGTCATTTACGACAGAGAAACTTCCAGATGCCGTGGGTTTGGTTTCGTGACCATGGCGTCACATGAGGAAGCCGTGGCTGCCAAGTCGAGGTTGGACGGATACGTGAGTCTTCTCGATTTATTATGCAATATTAATTTTGTCCCGAGTAGTGGTGATCTTGATTTCTCCTTGGACAAAGCATTAAACTCATGATGTCCTGAGACCATGATGGAGATGTTAGGCTAATTACTGGTTGCTGTAACAGTTTCCAAATTGATTTGCCTCCTTCATTTGAGAGCCTGTCAAAAGGACAGCACATCCAACTCCATATGGACTTAGCTTGACATTGCTGGGGTGTGTTTGCAGTTGCTGGGAGGACAGGCTCTGATCACAGTTAGCTTCCCACCGGCCAAATGAGGTGGTGGAAAGGCCACCCAGTGAAAGGCCTTTGCAGGATAGACCTTTTGGTAGCGGTGCAGGTTATGACAGTGAAAACAAACTGTTTGTTGGCAACCTATCTTGGACAGTGGATGATGAAAGTCTCGGGGCAAAGTTCAGTGACCTGCATGGAAAGATTTTGGATGCTAAGGTGACCTTTGACAAAGAATCTGGGAGGTCTCGTGGGTTTGGCTTTGTAACCTATTCAAATGCCGAAGAAGCGAATGAGGCTATCCAGAATTTGGATGGAGTGGTAAGACAATTTTCTGAATATCTATTTCAATGTGCAGAGTTGCACTTTATGTTAGACATAGAATAGTGTTGGTTCATCATCAAAGTCAGCTGTGGTTTGCGGTGTTTGTAATGCTTGTGGGTATTTGGTAACAGGATTTTGATGGGAGACAGATGAGAGTGAACTTGGGAGGAGACAAGTCTCCACTCAGGACATGTGAATTCTGATTGTTTCTATTTTTGGACAAGTAGCTAGTGTGCTGCTTGTTCCTAGTTCTTTCGACTTTGTAGTAGTCCTGATGCTTTAAGTGCTGTCCTGTCAGACAATTAAAATCAACATGAAAGGTGGTCCAAAGAGTTGTGATATCTCATGCTTTGGCCTCAGGAAATATGCTCTGCCTTCAAGTCCCATTATAGCTCCCAACTCCAGGGTACCTTTCTCTGTTGAGGAAGATTTTTAGGCAGTTTGTTTACATGAGGTTCTGACGGTCAAGCCACAGCATTCAGACCATTGTATGAAATGATCAAATCAAATGAGGTGACATAGGAGGAGTTTTGAGGTTGACAGAAGTTGAGTCACTCTAGCATAAGACTAGAGAAGAGTTTCTCTTGAGGGGTTTCACTGTGGGAACTGTATTGCCCTCCCTTCGATAATCATCTTGAAGGAACATTGTTACTCTCAAGTTGCAGGTAGAAGGGTCTGATAATGAATCAGTTGGTGTAATGCACTTCTTTCAAATGACATTGTGGGAAAGTGCTACAACAATTGCTTTAAGAGATCACTGGATGATGGGTCTGGGGTGTTCTGTTTTACTTGACTGAGAAAACAGACATAATACTGATGCCAATTGATACTGCACTCCTTGTCATTTTTCTTTGAAATTATTGTTGCTGCAATTTCATAGATGTGTTGCAGTAGCTTTAGCAGATGTTCTGCATCCAAGTTGTCGCCAGTGGCGTGCTGAAAGAAAATGTTCAGGGTGCAGTGGGGCCCCAATGACTACTCATTAGGTAGCTGGTATGTAGACCTGTCTATGCCTTTGGCTTAGATGCTTGTTTGGACAGGGCCAAGCTAAAATGAAATGAAGCTTACCCTCACAAGCTTGTTGCAGCTTCAATGAGAATACTTTTGACTTGTTTTATCAGCTGTGTCTACATTTTTTAGTGCTAGCCAACATCATGACTGTGTCTTCCTGTTGCGTCTGGAAATGTGACAGAAACTCAGCATGAAGATTTTGTATGATGGTTGGTGTGAAATTTTGGTTGGATTGTTATTTATTTGTCTAACCAACCACCATTGGGAGCTGATGATGGGTAGTCAATTTGGAGTGGATTATTATTTGTTTTTCTAAACTGCCATTGGGAGCTGATCAAGTCACTAGTCGTGGCAGCCCATCACTGCACTCATGTTGACACTATGTGAGCAACTCTCATTAGGTTGTGACTGCACTCATTGTCATTGTGACAATGTTTAGGGAGATTCTCTGATTTCATAGATACATGATGATGATGGACAATAATGATACATGCTGGTGTAATTTTCAAGTGCCTTGGTTGTGTAGTTTTGTTGCCACTCAATTCTTTAGTTGATGTTTTTTAAAATCAGGATCTCTATAGGACTTCATTTTACCACTTGGCAGGTAATGCAGGTCTGAAATTTGAATCAAACATGTGGCAGAAATTGTAACTGTGGTGGTGGATTGAGCAGGTTATTTCACCCGACCACCTGCACATCCTCTGATAAAATTGAAAGTGGATTTGATAGATCTCTGGTGCAGTGACTTTATTCAGGTGCTGTGAGTTCTCATATAAAGACTGAAGGAACTTGGAAGCTTGCTCATCCACTTATTAGAACCACGCTGCTAAATTGAAATACACGGGCTACATGCCACAGCATAGCTCTGTGTTTCAATGAATTCCAAACAGAAAGGACATAGAGAAGCTGGAGGTTTCAGGAGCTACTACATTTCACCATTGGCATGGGAAATCCCATACAAGTTTTAAAAAGCCAAATTCAACTATTGCATAAGAAAACTATTGTTTATGATGGATGTACTAGACCTAATGAATCTTGAGAGGAACAGTCAATGACCCTAGAATCTTGAGAGGGACAGTCAATGACCCTTGTAAAGCACCAACAGCAGATGTGAGTGCAGAATTCACTTTGACAATATCCTGATGCTTCTGGTCACACCAGCAGTCTTGGGCCCTGGTCATTCTCTCAATTTCCCCTGATTTCACCTGAACCTTACTGCCAAAAAAGAAAGAATTAAACATCGCTCCAGCCACTCACATTGTATCTTGATAGATCAATTAAAGAAAGACCTACTAGTGTTACACATTGAGCTCTGTATGAACCCCGCTCACAACATGCTGCCTGTAAACTTCCTCATAAATCCAGAGCAAAATGGATTCCTAGGTTTGGGATTGCTTCAGTGGGAGTTGGCAGGCAGAATGGGGCAATTGAAGGGAGAATAGAATAACACAGCTCTGGTGGTATCTTTCATGTCGTTTTCAATTATCTCACAGTGGGGAAATCACCCCGTCAGGACCACTACCAAAACTTACAAACTACAAGGATCACACACCCACAACACAATTATCATGACTTGGAGACCCCTCAGTATTCACGGGTCCTTCAGGGGGGCTTGTCTCCTGCCAAGTTTATTGGTAGCTGTCTGCCATCAAATCCTGTTGCAGGAGACACATCAGTGTTAGGGGACACAGCCAATGAGACAATAAACTGGCAAAATTTGGATACATAATCTATAACATCTGAGATGAAGGACACTACATGAAAATGAGCATGCAAGAACAGTAGTCAGATCAGAAGTAGAAACTTGACTTACCGCTCCATCCAAATTCTGAATACCATCATTCACCTCAGCAGCAGTAGAAAGTGTCACAAAGCCAAACCCACAAGACCTGGCGGTTTCTCTATCATAAACCACGCTGGCATCCACAACTTTCCCATAGTCACTGAATGTAGTCTGAAGACTTGCATCATCCACTCCCCAAGATAGGTTGCCAACAAATAGTTTATTTTCACTGTCATAACTGCCAGAACCACCACCACCATTGCTGCCAAACTCCCTTTGTGGCAGAGGGTGTGACCTATCAGCTCGGTTGGATTGTGGAAAGCTAACCGTCAAAGATCTTCCTCCCAGCATCTGCAAGGACAAGAACCCTATCATGCTCAGCACAGACAAACCAAAAGCTCAAGAAGGGCACTCCCATCTGGCAGAATTGGATTAATAATGTTGGTCCGAAGAAGTGGCAGATGCATAATATAGTTGATGTACAGTTGATAATGGCACGTAAGCACCAACAACTGCAATGCCCTACCCTGGAAAACAGTATCTCAAACCCTCCGTGCCAAACTATCATGATTGGCATTTGCAAGACAGAATGGAAGACATCTGTCTACAGAATTTCTTCCAGTGAACAATCCAAGGACTTGATAAATGAGCACACCTAAACATATTAGCTTCCCTTCCAAATATGTCAAGGGGAAGATGAAAGATGCCACAAAGAGAAACCAAGGCCAACTGTAATTATGCCTTGCATGGTCTCCCTTAGTTTGCACCTCTGAGCTCCATGCCTCCTCCAAAGAAGCTGTGCAGGTAATCATGATATTGAGCCTAAACTCCGTGAGGGAATAAGAAGAGAGGAAAACTTACGTATCCATCCAACGTCTGCTTGGCAGCGGATGCTTCCGCGCTTGTGATACCCATGGTCACAAATCCAAACCCACGGCTTCTGGACGTCTCTCTATCATAAATGACCTGAAGAACGAGTGCAGCAGGTCAGCAACACCCTCCCCTGAAACATTTTGTCAAAAGATCATGTGCCATTCAGAGGAGCAATTTTGACATTTCCCGTTGCAGAAGAAGAAAAATCACACAGCAATTAATAATACCTCGACAAGTTCGACGGCGCCGCAGTCTTGGAAGATCTCCGCTAGCTGCTGGCTATCACACGTCCACGGCAAATTACCTACATAGAGCTTGGGGCCTTCCTCGACCACAGGAGGAGGTGGAGTGGTACGTTCAAATGGAGTCGAGCTTAGAGAATCGTTCCGGAGCCGCACGCAGCTGCGTTGTTCGTAGGGCTTCTAGCGTTGCTGACGGTCGCAAGACGGAGAAGGAATTTTGGGTTCACAAGGCATGGAACCGCCCGGCATGTTGGACGAACCTAGCATGGTGTCGAAAGACGGAAGTGCGGTGGTCATAGGCATGTCCTTGGTCAAGTAGTCGAAGTTCATATTGTAAATACTATCTTCCAATTCCCCAGCTCTAAAAACCACGGTAGTGGTGGTGGTGGTGGTGGTGGTGGACAAATTCTTCACAGACCTCCGGCCACTACCGAAAGACGGCAAGGGTGCAGCAATCTTCAGTCTACTTCTTCCGACCGGAACTCCCACCATAGCCACCCGGGAATAAGCATTACTACTCTTCACCAAACCGCTCTGCGAGCGCCCCAATAAACAGCCACACCTGGCCTTGGACACGACCATACTCATCCGCAAAACAGCCATAGCTTGGAGAAGATCCGGGCGGGAGAAGAAAGAGCCGGGCGGAGACACAAAACCCTAGGCTCACGCACGAAAGCAAAGCGCACAAAACCCTACCTGCAGTCAAAGGCTGCTGGGCAATGGCAAAGAGAAGGAGTTTTGATTAGGGTGATGTTCCCCTTATCGTTCGCCCTCTTGTGATTCGTCCCCTTGTGGTTTGCCCTCTTGTGATTCGCCCCCTTTGTGGTTTGCCCTCTTGTGATTCGCCTAAGAAGACAAAAGGGTGAACCACAAGGGGAGCCTGATGCGCGTTGTGGTTGAGGAACTTGATGTTTCCCTTGTTGTTTGCCCATGCTTCCAATTATTTTGTTAGTTTGGGAGGTTTATCTCCCCAAGGTGCGGTTTCAATGTCTTATCTTTCATGTTATGAGATTCTAGAACACACCAAGGAGCATGGGATTATCGACTTGATGTCATGTTTGTTTTGTACTTTCTTTGTGCTTTGAACTTGAATTTATGCAATTTGCACACAAGTATGTTTTTGCATTTCTGGGTATATTTTATATTTCTGACCACTTCTTCCATTGCATTTGACTTACTTAGTTTCAATAGTTTTGAGCACTAATCTAGAAATGCACAATGAAGTTCAAAAGGATTTCAGTTTTTTGTTATCAAGAATTTGGTCAAATCTTCCCAAAAAAATCCAAAACAATCAAATTTACACCAGGAAAACAACAAGAATTTCCCAATTTTCTTGTCAAAAAAATGACATGTTTGTTCTCCATGTGGTGGTATAAATTAGTTCTTCTTTGTCCAGATTGTCTGCAATTGAAGTGCCCAAGTTTTTGAGGATTCTTCAATCAGGGAAAACACATATAGAAAATGAACAGAAAAAACACAAGGAATGAGCAAAAAGAGACAGAAAAAAACACAAGGAATGAGCAATCAGCAGCAGCATAAATTGCACTCGAGTTTCAATTACCTCATATGGCTAGGTCCAGCTGATGCCATCCATGGTGACAAAGATCTATTTTTTATCTTGCAATCACAAAAACAGCTCTGCAATTTCAGGATCCATTTTCCCTACAAGAAGAAAAATTGCTGCCGAAAACAAAGGTCAGAGATCATTATAACTTTTTTTTTCCAGGCAAAGAGAATCCACACTGCTCCACTATACACTCAGTAGTTACAGATTCAAGGATGGATTCCAATTTTTTGCTCTACAATCAAGCTGCAAGCAGAAGACTTTAACATTCCTGTTACACACCGACACAGATAGACCCTCTGACAGAGGAACTGATGCACAGGGTTGACACTCAATGTGCTCTGCTCATGAACAAGACCTCGAGAGAACACCCAAAAAGAACTTGTGTTGTTGTGGATTCTTCTTCTCTCACAGATGGCTGATGGGCTTGTACCCACCCAGGCAGGAATGACTCCCACTTGGCTTCAAAATGTTAAAGCAAGACCCGAAGTCTCAATTTTCCAAGTGACCAAAGACAGCGATGCTGCATTGTGGTGGGTAGTAGGCTCATGTTGCCCTTCTCTTTCTGTTGTTGTTTGTTGAGTTTGAGAGAAGAGTTACCCAAGATGATGCATGGCCTTCTCAGATTTTGAGAGTGGGTGCTGTGAAAGAATAAGTGAAGAGACAAGGCTTGAGGAGGTTGTAACAGTTATGTGTCATCAGTCAGTGCCTGCACCGTTGAGTGTGATTTCTGCAGCTGTCCCGTTGCCACTAATTGGAGAAGTTCTTGAAGCTTTTTAGCATTCAGCGGTTTGCTGATATAGCCATCCATACCTGCAGAGATAATGCGCTCTGCATCCCCAGACATAGCATGAGCAGTCATGGCCACAATTGGCATACACCTCACTTTGGTGGTGGAATCTATATTTGAGCTCCTGCTCTGCTCCATCTGTCTTATACTAGTTGTAGCACGGAAGCCATCTAAGACAGGCATTTGCACCTGAAGCAGACCCACATTTGAAGACATCATGTCAGATTTTTGCCAGACTAGATTGGGATATAGAAGATGGAGAAACAGGTAATACACATCTCACACAACTAGGACAATCTGGATGCAGCACATAGCAGCAGTCTGAAGATTATCAATGCACAGGGGTCATTAGCCACATGATAGAAGTCACTGCTGAGAGTTACAACAGAAGGACAATCAGCAAAGTATGGCAGCACCCAGACAAATCAAAAATTGGATCCTCGCAGTTTAAGGTGAACAGGAAAGAAACAGTCAGTGTATGTGCCTCTGTTTGTGAAACAAAGCATGGCGTGCTTTGGTGATGAGCAGCAGAGAATCTGCAACCCTTCTTCACAAAAAAATGACCCCTAGAACCTGATACTTTGGTCTCAGGTCATTCAAGAAAAAAAACAGTCAAACAGCAAATGCTTAAATGGAAAAAATATCTTGCACTTCTGCCCATTACAAACAGTGAAAGATCTGGCTCCCTGTAGTAGTAGTGCCTTCAAGTGCTACTCTTTTGCACATGGATTCACAACAGAGAAAACCAAGGAATGAGCCTGAGGGGCTGGTGGCAGCAGTGAAATGGATGCTAATAGGTGGAGAACTTGTCAACAGCCTTCATTCTTGGGGTACAACGGTCCCCAGAAGAAACACCTCAAAGGCAGGAAATTGTCACAAAAATGTAAGCAGATTTTGCAGACAAAGGGTCAGAGTAAAGATAGTTCAAAGAGGTACATACATCCATCAATATAAGATCAAAGTTCTCCTTGGCCGACTTCTCAACAGCTTCAGCTCCATTGCAGGCTAACACAGTAGTATGACCCCACTTCTGTAAAAGAGTGACAGCTACCCTCTGATTGACAATGTTATCCTCTGCTACAAGGATGTGCAATCCTTTGCCAGGACCCTGTACCTTGTCATTAGCCGCTTTTCCCTGATTTCCACACATTGGGAGAAATTAAATCCTGGTTAGGAGGGCATGCAAAAATGGAAATGGGTCCAGAATTGAGATTCCACTTCTATCGATTACTGATGTTCTTGCTATGTCAATTGTGTTGTAACACACGTGAAAAAACCAGAAGCATTGCTGTTGTCAAATGTCATCTCATGGTCTGTCTATTGACAGGTTTTGACTATGCCTGCATGTCCATGCCTAGGTGAAGAAGTATTGGACAAAAACAAAACAGCTCTCCAAATTCTAATTCACAATCAACTTTGCACTTTCACTGAACCAGAAACCACCAAAAATAAATCAATGGCATACCCACCTGTGAGGCAGCTCGTGGATCCAATAACCCAAGGACAAGATGTAATGCTCGCACAAGAACAGCTCGTTTGATTGGCTTTGATATGTGCACCTGGACTCCAAGTTGCCTGCATCTGAAGAGAGGCACAAACAAAAGGCCACCATCAGCAGGAAGTCAAGCTGATGTCACTGATTTTATTCAACATTAAAAGGCAAGGAGATAGATCAAAAAAGTGTTAAGAAGAGTCCTCACTTTGATGCATCTGAGTGATCCACAGAAGTGAGCATTACAATAGAGGGAACCTGCCCTGTTGCTGAGGTGGGCCTTGAAGAAGAACGAGCATGCCGGCCTGGAGCAGGATGTCCTATGCTATCAAGTGCTTCTGGAGATTCTACTACTGGTTGTAGAGGTTGTTCCCGTTCATGACCTTGTTGGACACTCAACTTGCCAACAACTTGAGGGATCGTTTGTTCAGAGCCTCCTGAAGAAGAAGAAGAAGAATTGATGGGAGGGCTTTCACTTTGTCTCTTTAATGAGCTTGTTGTGTCCTCCATAGATAATCTCAGTGAGGCTGGGACCTCTGGGTCAACCTACAGTGTTCTCAATTGGCACCCAGCCAACACATTGTCAACAAACATGGGACAGTTGAAACTACACAAAACGTACACACCACACTGAAATTCCTGCACAAGTTCCTTACACAAAATGCACAAAGGAAAAAACCTTGCAAAGTCTATGACTGGCAAATCTGAAGAGGCCATGGGTGTCTTGCATATATATATATAATATACCTCATCATTCTCACTATCTGAGCTTGAAGCATCTAAGTCACCAACACTGTGTGCACTGCTGACACTGCCACTCTTATGATGGCCAGCAAATCGAGGTGTTGTTCCCAGGAAGTAAGGTTTTTCATACAGGAAATGCACCAGATCTGTGGCATCCTCCCCATGAAGCCACATATCCAAGAGAAGCACTCTAAACTGCTGATCTTGCACTACAGCTTCTTGTAGCACATGTTTAGCAGTTTCAACCCCATTAACCCCCACTGACACCATGCCCCATGCCTGCAGCAAGCAAACAAGAGACATTAAAAAAAATTCAGCAGAGACTGAGAGAAAAAGAGAGACTTTCAGCATGCCAAGGAATTTGTATGGGAATAAGAGAAAAAGTTCAAAAATGCATGCATGCACAAGAGTTCAAAAGAGTGGGACCCAGAAAAGAAAAAGACAGCAGCAGGCTGAATGGAAAATAAACCCACAAAATGATACAAATAAAGAAACTTGTTGAAAGTGAGTGGTGTGAAACCTTCAAAAGATCAACTAATATGGCACGATTTGTATTGTTGTCGTCCACAACAAGCACGGGAATATCCTTCAGCCTATCCATATTGAGAGAAGAAGGAAGATCACAAACAGGTGGTATATGAAAACTGGCAGTGAAGTGGAAAGTGCTGCCTTTGCCTTCAGCACTCTCCACCCACATCGTTCCCCCCATAGCTGCAGCCAGTTTGGAGGAGATTACCAACCCAAGACCTGTGCCTCCATACAACCTTTTTATCCGCCCACCACAAAAACACACAAAGTCTTTCATTAGCTTATTATCACTATCAACAATTTTTTCCTTTGGTTTAGGGCTTAGGGTGTAGGGTGTAGGGTAGATGGGTCATTCATTGACTGCAGCTTCTTCTACCTCATGGGTTGGTTTTGGTGAGAAACATGAGGGTAGAAAAATAACATGTAGGTCATATATACCTTGTGGTAGAGGAATCCACTTGGGAGAAAGCCTGAAATAACAATGACTGCTTGTGCTTGGGTATTCCAATTCCTGAAATGCACAACTGTGAGTGCTTGCTTTTCATCCCAAACCCAAACCAGATAGATGGGTAGCCAAAATTCTCAGTGACTAGAAAAGACCAGCAACTATCTGAAGGGGAAAGGTTTCCATCTCAGAGTCATAAGCCACAAATCTGACAGTTACTAGTCTGTCTATTCACAGTGCCCAAATGAAGTACATGCATTTCTGATCACCCTCTGTGTCAACAAACATCAGAGGATGATGGAATATGACCCATCTGGAGGACCCACCAGTATCTCTAACAGAGAACAGGAGCTCAATGTTGTCACCATCCCTGCTACGAACCAAAGCTGATACAACAACTTCTCCTTGTGATGTAAACTTTATGCTATTGCCTGCAAGAGTAATACATCCATAAGTGGCATCCAACAGATGGGGAACTCTCCTACTGAAAGGAAGATGATGATGATAAATGGCATGACATCAATTATGTGCTTTGAACTGCTCAGGGTACATGAAGCTGGGAGAAGCCAATTACCAATAAGGTTGACAAACACTTGAAACAGTCGGCCTGGATCACCAATGATCTGGTCTGGCACAGATTGGTCAACCTGACACGCTAGTTCCAGACCCTTCTTGTTGGCACGGGCAGCCAATACAGATACCGCGTGTTCAAGCTGGTCATACAGGGAGAATTGAATATCCTCCATCTCCAGCTTTCCAGCTTCTATTTTACTGAAGTCTAAGATGTCTGTGATAATTCTCATCAAATGTTTTGCTGAGAATCGGACCTGTGGCACCCCTCACCCAAGGACCATGCCAGCATCAATCAGCAGGTCAGGTAAGACTCTGTGCCAGCACTAAAACCCTCTCAAACAAGTGTGTCAAGATTTGATGACAAACCAGATCAAGGTATTCTTGCTGCTCTGGAGAAGTGCGAGTGTCAAGACACAGTTCTGTGCAGTTAATAATTCCATTTAACGGTGTGCGAATCTCATGTGACATATTAGCCAGGAACTGTGATTTCATTTTATCTGCCTGCTGAGCTGCATCCTTTGCTTTCTTCAGCTCCACCTCTACTCGCATCCGCTCTTCAATCTCCTTTTTGAGAGCTTCGTTGACTAAGGCCACATCCTGTGTCCGTCTTGTTACTTCTGCACACTGCAGCACATGGTCCAACCTCATCATCATTTCAGTAGTGATAACCCTCCCCACCTTCACAAAGAGCCACAACTATCTTGCGACTTCTGAGTTGGACAGTTTTCCAGACACAGAAATGCAAGATCACACAAAGTTCACACAAGAGGAAGAAAGAGGAGAGCACAAAAACAAAAACAACAACAGCAGAACTTACTAATCAAAGGACCACCGACAGCAAACATGCATAGAACACTAAGATCCAAGAAAAGATCCTTAAGAGGGCTTGCCTTCTGCTCCATTGCATCATGGCTAGCAGCAATTTCCTCGACCATGCTATTAAAAATGAGTCTCAAATCATCGATTTCATCCCGAAAAATAACCCGCCCAATATTTACCCTTGCAGTCATGTCACCCCCACCAATAGCAGCTGCCGCCTTCCCAAGTTCAATAATAGGAGCTGTAACAAGCTGGTCAAGCAAATGCCAAAAACACCCGTCAGTGAAAACAGCTGCTGAAAGAACCAACAACATACACACCCTACCTGTGGAGGACTTTTCAAAAGCAGCCCAAGACACAAACAGACAGACAAGCAGCATAGATGAAAATCCAGAAATCTAACTGTGTGATAATAGAGCACAACAAAAGAAAGTCGCCCATTGTGGAAATCAAGCACCATGCAGGCAGTACCCCTACAACAAACAATGCAATCCCAAGGTTCTTTGAAACACCAATTCCAGATTACAACAACCTACCTTGGCAAGGACAAGAGAGGCAAAAATTCCCACAATGAGGATGCATGTCATTGCCACAATAATCACAATTCGGATTCTTGACACTGGTCTGAACGCTTCATGTTCACTGATCTTGGCCACCAAACCTAAACCCATCACCAGCAAGAGTTCTTACTTTTCACCAGTCTTGCAGCACATGAATAGTCATCACTAAAAGATGAGACAAGAAATTAATGTGATGAGAAGGCGACATACACACCCATACCCCAGTTTTCATATCCCACTGGAGTGTAGGCAGCAATGACCACAACTCCTCTGTAGTCTTTCTCGATGGTTGTCCCATTAGCCATGTCCACACAAGCAAATTTAATGGCACCCGCAAGTGGAATTTGAGTTACAGATGGATCAAGAGCAGGCGGAAGCAGTAGGTGCACTTCTTGACCATCTGGAGCCCCAACAATAAGTTCTCCAGTATCTTGGAGACCAGTCCGATCAGTGATGAGTTGTTGTAACTGAGAGGCATTCACCCATGCCAACAACACGCCAACTAAAACTTGACTTTCCTATATTCCACAGGCCAATACAAACCGTAAAAAATCAACTCACAGCAGTATGTCAACTATGAAAGCCACAAACATGACACTTGTCATCAAAGACAACAAATTTTCTTCTGTGATCAGCTCCAGGATTAGAATTGTGTCACTTCCTCTTCTTGTCTAAATGAACAGCACAAACTCACCCATTTTACCATATGATTGATACAGAGCTTGCAGAGATACCCTGAAGATCTGGTATATCCATTAACACTGATTTTTTTCTAACCCACATCAACAGGCTTGTCTAAAACCAGCACTGCAACCTGATTATATAAAGACCCTAACTTAAAATCAGAAAAAAAAATCAATGACCTGTGATGCACTGTCTGGTACAGTAGTATCAGTACATGGCAGTTTAAAGGCTGAGCCTATGATTCAGATGTCTGCATATTCTAACATCATATGCAGGGGGGGTTCAATAAAAGAAGTACAAGAGTACTTGACAGAATGGTGGATCCAGAACTTTGCTAAGATGGTTAATCCACAATTACAACTCCCAAATTTAGCCATGTATCAACATTGACATCAATAAAAGGCTTAAAAGGTGATCATGTTGATACCTGGAAAGAAAACAAAACACAGAGACCTGGAGTAAAATACTAAAAAAGGTATCATCACTGAGAGGCTCCTCCTCCTCACACTTTTGTGAAGAAAGACAGGTGCCTCTCCTTGTCAGAGGTGGTCACTTTCTAACCACCCTAATGGTGGCAATGCCATTGCCCAGGGATAAACCCCTAGGTATGTACCCACATGGTTTTCTGTATAGGAGAAGGCACTGCTGTCAGTGCCTTCCACCCTGTGAACCAAGGGCAGAAGGCACTGCCTCTCCTTTTCAGAGGTGGTCACTTTCTAACCACCCTAATGGTGGCAATGCCATTGCCCAGGGATAAACCCCTAGGTATGCACCCACATGGTTTTCTGTATAGGAGAAGGCACTGCTCTGCCCTTTGTTCACAGGGTGAAAGGCACTGACAGCAATGCCTTCCCCTTCGTAACAAATGAGGTGATCTGATGGTTCAGATCACCTTATGCCCCTGCCCTAGAGAGCTTACACGTAAGATCCCACTTCAGGAGGGAGCGAGCATTGCATTGTGTAAGGCACCCTCAATTTCCCCTATGAAACCTCTCCGAGGTTGTTACATCACAGGTTTTCTCACTAGTGATCACCTACACAAGGAAAAAACTAGACAAGTATAAGATTTGATTAGAAGATCGACACAACTGATATAAATGAGATTGCAGAGGAAAACTCCAAAACAAAAAACTAACACAACAAGAATTAGTGCAGTGATAACCTTCCGTGTTACTGACACTTTCATCAGCTCCTGATGATTGGTGATATAGATTAGTATCTAATAAACCCACCCGCAATTTTGGGGAACCCATTATACAAAAACTGTGTACTGAGTTTCTGTGGCATTTCCAGAAGCAATCAGAAGACTTCTTCACAACCTTTTAGCCTGTCTGTATACAAGCAAGCATCTAGGCCTAAGGCATAGAAGGGGCATACATAGAGGGTAGTGGCAGGAGGGTCTCCTCCTCCCTGAACATATCCTTTGAACAAGACCATGGATGCTCTACCATCGCCTAAAGTACTCACCAAAACACATCTCTGAGATTGCAGAGGAAACTCCACAACAACACTTTGAAGGTAACAGCAAGAAGAATGAGAACAGTTGTAACTTGAAAAATCCCAATATCTCTATTCCAAGCAGGGAGATAAGAAAACTAACCAAAGTGATGCTTCGGGAGATCAAAAACTTCCACCCGGTTGGATCATGGATAGGATAATCAAAATGCACTTCATTTCTGACCATGTTGATTTCATCTTGACTCAACGACAAGTTATATTGTGAAGGATCAGTGGCAAACTTCAGTGTCCCATTTCTGTCATATACGGCTGCACTCATGAATTCCGAAACGGCTGACACAGCTGATTCTAAATCGCTTTGTGCAATTGACTCACTCACATTGGCTAGATTTCCTAAGTAGTTTACAATCTGTATCCTTGTTGCTACAAGCTCCATTTTCTCTATGTTATCATTCAAGTAGTTGTTAATCTGCTCTTTCCTCAGAACTGCTACTGTTGTCAGTCGTCTGTCTATTTCATGCACAAGCTGAGTGCGTGAGTTGAACCATAAAACCAGAGATAGTACACCTCCCGCAACAACCACCTGCACTTGGACCAGAAACTTCAAGGTAAGAAGACCAGTGCCACATTATATTCTTTTGAAAACAGATCAGATGAAACATACTGTTAAGACTTTGTGTCATCCAGCAACAGCAGCAGGATATAATTAGCAACTGTGGATCTCTTCACATGCCTTCCATCACCAGTTGAACTAGCTAAGAAGCAGCAATTCTTTTCTAACTGCAATACATATCTCAATTCCCACTTGTAGAAAGTATCGCAACAAAGGACCTTGCAGCAAGACATGATAATCAGGGACAGTGATACTCCAAACCCTGAATAAAATGCAACAAATGCCCACAAGCAAAAGCTAAAAAAGAATCTCTTGAGTTTGCCACTTGAGAGTCCAGCTCAATCCAGCCAAACAACTGGGCTCTCCTTCCATGCTACAAAACCAACAAAATAGCTTGCATTCATGTTTGCCTGAAGTGCAAGCATTTTTGAAATTTGCAAATGTGACCACAATTGCCAGTGCAGAACACAATAGAAGAAGAGGAGTAGTACCCTACCAGAGTGCCAATGAAGAGAGTGAGCTTCAACCAAATAGACACCCTCAAACTTTTCTTTGAAGGCTGTCTTCCACTTTGTGTCACTGGCAACCTTTGATCTGGGTTGACTTCATTCATAGAGGATGAACCTTCCTGTACCTGCATGAAATCTATGCTACCTGTCTCTTGCACAAGAGTGGATGGGGACACATGATTGCTTTGCATCCTGTGACATGCCCAGAATCCAGAACAATTGACCATGTTGCAGCTTTCCTGAAAGCTGATGATTGGAACAACATGAGTCAACCTTCCATCTGGAAAAATAACCAGGTGCAGCTACTCAGATTCTGACACATCTCTACATCAAAACTAGAGGCAACATCCATCCTGTGTCACAAGCTTTCCATGGAAACAGCAGCACATCTGCTCCTCATATCTCCTTGAGCAACGCAACTGCACACAACAACACCCACCGAGGGCAGTCAGTCAACAAACCAGCAACAAAATTTGTGGGCACAAGTACTACTTAATCTACAAAGAAACACCCAATCCCAGTCTTTTACTACGCCAAAATTCAGCAAGATGACAAGTTTAGGATGGCAACCCACAACTCTACTAGAACGAGTCACTGGTTTCCCTACGCATTTTGTAAGCCCCTATACCTGTCGCTTCTGAATTCAGCTGCAAAGCTGCTGTAACGGCCGAAAACTCCTTGGAAAACAGCAGCAGAAGGATCATCACCTCTGATTTCCATCTCATCCCCTAACCCATCAAACTCAAACACTCTAAACCTCGCAAATTTCGACAAAAACAGAAGGGGGAGGGGAGGGAGGGGGGCAAGCCCAGGAGAATGAATCAATAGTGGATCCCAAACCCAATACCGGTTCCAAGTCGTAAATTGCAGCAGCAGCAGCAGCAGCTCATACGTGATAATACTTGCCTTCTTCCACTCCTCCATCAATCTCAGCGTTGCGTAAGTACCACCACCACCACCACCACCACCCTAATCAGTCCAAATTGGAGAGCTGTGGATTTTCTCTGCTTTTCTCTCTTCTTGTGGGTTTTTTACTATCGCTTCCGGCATTAGCAGCACCACCACCACCACCACCACCATGTTCCATCTCTCGCCCTCGCTTCCCACCAAGCCTTGGTTGTTTCTGTTCTCTGACAAGGGAAACTCCCTCCTTCCAAAGGGGGACCGCCACACACCATCGCCCTCCCTCACCGTCCTTAGTGTGAAACCGTTTGGTAGGTAGGTAGGTAGGTAGGAGTATGTTTGGTAGGTAGGTATGTGGTTAGGTAGGTGGTAACAGCGTCCCATCCCTTCTTCCCTGTTTTCGTTCGGTCGGTCGTTCGGTCGGTCGGTCGGTCGTCGTTCTCCGCAGGGAATTTCACGCCTGTCTGTTTGCAGTTGGGCCATTTCAGGTCGTGGGTACCTACTTTACCACGTGTTGGTCGGTTATCTGATTTTATCAAGAACCTCCGGTTCCTTTCTCCAAACACTTTGAAAACGATCAAAGAACCTTTTCCGGTTCCTTTCTCCAAACATTTTGAAAATCGTCAAAGAACCACCGGTTCCTTTCTCCAAACACTTTGAAAACAATCAAAGAACCTCCTCCGGTTCCTTTCTCCAAACACTTTGAAAACAATCAAAGAACCACCGGTTCCTTTCTTCAAACATTTTGAAAATCATCAAAGAACCACCGGTTCCTTTCTCCAAACACTTTGAAATTCATCAAAGAACCTCCTCCAGTTCCTTTCTTCAAACCTTTTGAAAATCATCAAAGAACCACCGGTTCCTTTCTTCAAAAAAAATTGAGATTCATCAAAGAACCTCCGGTTCCTTCTTTCTGAAGACTTTCAGAACCCGGTCTTCTTCGGAACCCAAAAGTTTTGGGCAAGTCTGCTTTAGGTAGCTTTTTTTCCAAAAAGCCCGAAAGAGTTTCTGCAAAAATAACCAAGCAAAGGAAGGGCCTGCCCGGGCAGTTTTTATAGACGGTTATTTGACCGGTTCGTAGACCCTTTTTTGAGAGAACCATGGTTATATATATACCCAAAATTCTTTTTCAGATCTTTTATCTATCTATGAAGCAAGGTAGTTGGTTGGCCTTAAACACTACCAAGGCCCTTAAGGATATTGTAGGGGCCTATAAAAATCCCTTAAGCTACTATACTCTATATAGAGTATAGTAGCTTAAGGGATTTTTATAGGCCCCTACTAGGTCTTTTTTTTTTTATCTGAGGATTTTTTTTAAATGATATTTTGGCTTGTGTTGAAACTTGAGATTTAGTTATTATAGAGTTATAATAATAATATCTTGAAGGATTTTGGTTTCTTTCTTTTTAGAGGATTTTTTTTTGAAGATTTATTTTTATTTTTTTGCATGGTGAAATATTTGAGTTTCCATCATTCTTCTTTTGCCTTAAGATAATACTTTTTAATGTAAAATGGCAAGGCGACAGTGTGACACACCCCTTGTTTTGTTTTGTTGAGCTGAGACCCTCCCCAAAATGATCATGGTGCTTCATGCCATGCTCCTGGTATATACCGTTGGAAAGCTCTTGATGAGTAAAAGGTACATTCACTTAGTTTGAGACTCTTTGGAGCTATGGTGTGGAAGCTATTGATTATTGAATCATTTTCTTCAATGAAAATTAAATAAAATCAATACTGAAAACTGTATTGGAATTTGGGGTTGTTCTTCGTGTTGTTGAAAAGCCCTTGGCAAGTCAGATTTAATAGAGTTTATTCCACAATTTTCAGAGCAAAGGTGTGGAACATATTGATTTTTTGAATGGATTTTGTGCTGGACATTCAAATGAATTGCCAAAATTGGGTTTGGAAGGAAAAAATAATAATCAGTTGAGCCTTTAATTTTTGCACATTGCCGAATTCAGAAATTTTCAATTCTGAAAATGTGAAAAATAAAGAATGTGTTCACACTTGGGCCAACCGCACATGCTACATTAGTATTATATACAGACAATAATTGGTTATGAGTTTCCATTTTTTATTAGTGCCCAACATTGGTGGGTTCCTATTGTTGTTGGTTCTATTTTATTAGTTGTGGGGTACATCTCCACAAGGTGTTTTTCTTTTTTGACAAAGCTTTGCCCTTTCCCAAGGTCCAAGGTGCAGAGTCTAAATCGGTGTGGGCGGGTATTTGAGTTTTGTAATACCCGTTGATGCTAGGCATTTGAAAAAATTCAGAATCAAAGAACCATCAGTTCTGAATATTTGAATTTATTGAGAATTGAAGATCATTGGGTCTTGGTATTTGAAAAAAAAACTAATTCAAGGAATTCTCAATTTTGGGTATTTCAAAAAAAATTAAAGAATTGCCAAGTTTCATGAAAGAACTCACAAAGTTCAAATCAATTTGAGAATCATGATTATATATAATATTAATGTTTTTTTTGTTTTTTTGATAACCCTGGTTATCCACTTTGATACCCAAATTGATACTCAATGAAGGTTTGGTGCAATTCTTAATACCCGTCTCACTTTGGTATAAATAAATGTGGTGATTGACAAGGGAATGTTGAATATGGGAATAGTGGAGATGTTGAAGCTACCGCATGGTGGCCCAAACACACCACTACTAGACCTAGCTTAGGTTAATGTGCATGACCACATTAAGCATATGGCCCCATCACAACAAAGGCTACCTTTAAGCTACATTTAGTTGACGTTAACTAATGGTAACTCAATGTTTAAAGGAGCAAGAATGTTGTAAGATTCACACTAGAAATGCTATCTAACATTGAATCCTTTGTGTAATCCTAGGTGACACAAAATGGTAAGTTGATGTTAAGGTGTTGATAATTTTGTGTTAGTTGTCACCAAATTTAACAAAATCCTAGATTTTAACATAAAAAGACAATGTTAGCTAGTAGTTCTAAAAAGGAGGTTAATGCTATCTAACATTCAATCCTTTGTGTAATCCTAGGTGACACAAAATGATAAGTTGATGTAAAGTTGTTGATAATTTTGTGTTAGTTGTCACCAAATTTAACAAAATCCTAAATTTTAACATAAAAAGGCAATGTTAGCTAGTAGCCCCAAAAAGGAGGTTTTAAGTCAATCTTATATATTAAAGCAACAGTGGTGTCTATCTGTCTGTCTGTCCGGGTAGTGCCTGGAAGAATTTTCCAAGCACTGCCCGAACCTTTGTTTTTTTTTTTTGATGGGTTTTGTTTTCTTAGTCGATTGTCGCGATGGGGGAAGAATTCTGCAGTTGCCAGTCCCTCTTTGTCGCGGTTGCTTCTGCTGCTGTTATTATGTCTTTGCGATACCTGGGGGAGCATTGCATAAGAGGGAGGAAGTTGGGGAGCAAGTGTGTGTGATTACATATTACATATGAATTCTCGTTTCTAAAGTGTAGAAGAGGAATCTGGAGTTTTTGGTTGTTGTTGTTGTTGTTGTCATCTTTCTTTGTTCTGATTTTAGTCCTCGGGGTTCTCATGCTCTGTGAGTTGCTGCAAGGAGGATTTCAACTGGGTTGCAACAGTTTTGTGCAACAAGCTCCAAGGAGTTTCAAGCATGTGCCATCATTCACACAAGCTGTTGGCAAGCACGAGCATCAGCAGCAACATTTTGCTCCATTTTGCAAAAACCGTGGATGCAGGAGCTTAGATTGTGTTGTGTTCTTCTTCTTGCCGTTGAAGAAAGCCGCAGCACGTTTTCAGCCATTAGGTCGGAGACAACTTTCAGAATGGCATGGGCATGTTCTAGTTGAACATCGCTGGAGTTTTTGTTTGTGAGGTTTGCTCTCGGGAGTCTTCTTCTTCTGTGGTTGTTGCTACGGCTTCCAAAGTGCCTCCTGGATGGGCTTGCGTGACCTGCACTTTCCTGAACACTGCTAGGGATTCTGTATGTGAGATGTGTGGGACTGACATGCAGAGAATGCAAGAACGAAGACGAATGTGCTGTTGCTTGTGGATGAGTTTCCTATTTTACGTGTTGGGGTCTCGGCAGATCTGGCAAAGTTGTTCTGCGTTTTTCCTTTCGTACTATGAAGGTATAACAGGGGGACGGTGGCGGTTGCACATGTTCTTTGGCCCGACTTTGCGTCGTTGTCTAGGCTCGGTGGATACTCGATTCAAGTGATCTATCTGTCAACAAGTTTGTTCAATTCAGCAGACAGATTTTTCAAGAAACTTTCTCTTTGTACTGTTACAAGTCCCCAATCGGAAGTCTTTTCCCCCCTCAAAGTGTAAGCATTCTTAGTTTCGATCTTCGCTTTGCTGGAGACACACCTGATGATGATGATGTTGGTCTTTTGTCTGAGTAGGTAATGTCGATGGACTTGGAGCTTGCCGGAAGCTGGAAATGGTGGCTGCCTACTTTGTGCTCAAAGTGGATAACAATTCACTCCCCTTTCTAGTTCCTATATACAGTTTAGGGTTTAGGGTAGAGTAGATTTTGTGTCCTGATGTCATTCCCATTTGAAGCATGGTCTTGATGAGATTGTTGGTTGACATATAAGCTCAAACCACACTTGATTTGGATTCAAGGA
>Ga0116227_10002188_pt1 | contig 44712 bp, 39 predicted proteins | sample S1TSphgellanicum_FD_89693 | JGI IMG/M metagenome (GOLD analysis project Ga0116227, IMG submission 89693) | Host-associated microbial communities from peat moss isolated from Minnesota, USA - S1T2_Fb - Sphagnum magellanicum MG | ecosystem: Host-associated > Plants > Peat moss > Unclassified...
AATAAAAATTCCAGCTTTTCAAACCCTTTCAAACTTTCTCCCCCTTCTCCCCCCCCGCCACACCCCCCCCCCCGTTGCCCCCCCGCCCCCCGCCCCCCCCCCCCCCCCCCTTGCCACTATTATTCCTCTCTTGTTACTATCTTTTTGTTGAAAAAACTCAAGAACAATTGTTCAAAAAAATTGCACAATCACAAATCCTTCATAAACTAACGTGGAGTTATTTGGGACAAACATCTCCAACCATGATGATGAGCAAAACAAAATATGTAAAGAAACAAATCTAAAACCTTCTTGTAGATTTCTTAAATAATTGATTTTCTTGAATTGCAAATTTTTTGAACAATAACATACTTTCAATAGAATTCCAAGACAACATGAAGTCTTTTGTTAATTTCTTCAACAATCATAATATTGTGGTATATTTCTTCAACAACAAGTGTTCATCAAAGATCTTGAACAACAAATTTGTTGAAGAGTAAGTGTTTAGCAAACATGTGGAGGGGTGAAAACACATTCAAAGGGCCCCAAGATTGTTGTCACATTGTACTATTTTTTAGGGGTTCCATGTTTGAATTTCAACCATGTCATTATTATGAAGGATTTTCGCAATGTTTTTGCATATTACAGTATATCAAGACTCAAAGAAGTCAAATTCCATAATACTTACATTTTTTTCATATGATGTGATGTTAAAGCATATATGTGCAAAAACAAAATGTCACAATGTATTAAAAATTAAAAAATATTCAAGATACAATTGAATTAATTTTTATGAAATTTGTAATATTTATTAAACATTGTGATTCTATATGATTAGAGTAAGTTTGTGAGCCATGTGAAAAGTTTGATAATTATCATATCACAAATGAATTTTTTAAAAAGTGATAACCATAAGTATGTGGTAAATTACAATTTTGACAAACAACCACTTTGAAATCAAAGACAACGAAATGTGAGGTGAGCCAATTTTTTTAAATTCCATTTTACACTTTTTTTGGTTGATATATTCAAACCAGAACCTAATGAAATCTATAAAAAAAAAGGGCTTTATTATACTACATATTCCATAAATATATCCATTATTCCTTCAATTTAATCTTTTAATTTTTTCAAATAATAGTAGATATATGTGAAAATCAAAATATAAAGTTATTTTGAGGTTTAATTTCTTGTATTATAAGCTACAACTTTTTCTCTTATGTCATGTACACTACATCCCATTTGCATGCCATAATTTGTTTTTGAAATTTTAAAATTATGAAACATACTTTGAATTCTAAAATTTTCAATTTCACATCTCTTACCTTTACATTATGAATGTTTTTGGAATGTGGATAATACATTAATATAATATCAATTTTAAAAAAAAAAATTAAGAGAGTCTTTAACTAAATACCTTATAACATTGCCCTTATTTGAAATAATTATTGTTCGAGTTTTTTTTAAAAACATACCTTTACTAAAAACCAAAACCTATATATATCATATGAATTCATCAACACTCATATTAATCATGTAGTACCTTCACACAAATACCATGATTTTTACATGGCAATGCATAAATATCTATACAAAATTTGACAAATTTAATAAAAATTTGACATGGTTTTTGGCTCCTTGTATTGTGATTGCACTTTAACATTGGTGGTGATCACATGGTTGTTGTGTTAGATAGATACTTATCCATTAAAGAAGGTAATTAAATTTTTTGTTGAGTTTTTTTGTCACATTGAAATTTTTCAAACCATGGAACCCCTTGTTGCGTTATTGGTATTGATGGAAACCATCAATGAGTAGGGATTTGGTAGTGTTTTGACATATTTTGCAAGAAATATTGAATATTGAACAATTTTGTTAAAAACAATTCAACAATATTTAAAGGAAAAAATTTAAGGGAAATTGGGGCAAGCTATTTATATTGTTGGAATTTCTTAAAAGCAATTTCATAATTTTTAGACCTAAGGCATAGAGATATCAAATTTTGAGTAATCTAGAATTAGTTTAAATTTTAAAACAATTTTTTCACAATTGAACACTATCACTAAGGTCATGTTCACACTTGGACCAATGGCACAAATCACATTAGTATGATTGATAACATCATTATTATCACAAGTTTCAAAAGCAAATTCTTTTGAATTTGACCTTTCGTATAATGGCCAAATGAATGGTTGGTAAATTGGTAATCAAAGTAATTTTCTTTGATAATGAAACTCATAACATGTGGGTTTTTTTTTTGTTTGAAAATTTTGACATTGACACCTTATGTTGTACAAAAAAATAACTAATTATGAAAAAAATTAGTTATGATTAGTTACGAAAAGAAATATAATGATTAGCAAATTGACAATTGTCTTTTCAAATCAACAAATTGTGTTAATCTACTTTAAAATGGCATGTGAAATTTGTAAAACTCCAACCATCATACTTGCATATTCATTTGATGCTTCAAGATTTTCTAGACATATACATGAAAACCAAGCCATTTACCTTGAAATTTTTTAAGATAATCATGTTTTTCTGATTTGTTTTCATTTTATCTTGGTTGGTTTCAATGTTGAATAATGATTGTGTTCAAATTTCATTCAAATTTCCCAACAAGTGAAATTATTCAATTCCTTCATTGAAACTTCTTAGATCTTGGTTTATAACTTAAATGGCAACTATTTTTTGAGCAAATGTTTTTTTGAATAGAGTTACTTTAATGTCATAATCTATTTGGAAACGTGTCAAATTCAAAGGTTATTTTCCTTGCTAATTTTTGATATCACGTGTAGCAAAGGACTAACCTTTTGGGAAGTATTTAAGTCTATAATTTTTGGTGCATCTATATTATTTTATGATCTTATTGTACCCACAACTAAAAATTGGCATATCTTTGTTGAATTTATTTATTTTTTGAACAAAAAGGTTCAACAACCTTAGTTTAATAATAATTAGTAAGTACACTAAGTCTTTTATTCATTAACCATGTTATTGAGATATCTCAATGGTTTGGATTGTTATTTATATGGGGAAATCTTGATGTTAGAAATTGATTTGTATTCAATAAGGAATTAATCAATAGTTCAACAATATATACGCAATGATGTTCCATATATGAGAAAACACGTATGTGTTAAATTGATCACACATTAAAGGATCACAACTAAACTAACATTAATCACATAATAGAGGATCACTACATATTTAACATCTATAATATAATGTGGTGGATGATTATAAGGTATATTGGATGAACTAGTAAGGAATGAGAACACATAATTTAACATTCCCTCTTCCTCTCAACCTCATTATACATTAACATGTCACAAGTGCATTTTCTTCCAACTGAGATGGCAAACAATCTTTTCAACCAAGTTAAATCTATGAGCACAATATGAATGTTTACTTACTTAATCCTAATTTTTTCTATATGACAACATACAACAAACTCTTAATGAAGTCTATTAAAATATATAGTTTGTTGTATGCGAGTTGAAATATTGTTAATGGTCATATGGTTACTTGTAATTGTAGCACAACTCTTGTGGAAATTCCTTGTTGATGCATTATCTATTCGTATGACTAACTCCTTGAATCATCCTATCAATTCCGAAGAAGTTAATGTTGTAAAGACTCTTGCAATTGTTGAAGATCATGTGATTGGTCTTAATGATGAAGTTTAGCAAGAGAACTTGCCTTTGTGAAACAAAAACATTATTAAAAGTGATCTACTTGTCAAGAGAGAAGGAAAGTTTTATATTGTTCATAAAGGGTATAAACTAGGGATTTATGTTACATGCAAGGAGTGCAAATTACGAGTAAAAGGATTTAGTGAAGTAGAACACAAGAACTTTAAATCATGGTGAAAAGCAAAGTTGTTTTTCAAAACATCTTAATGTGTTCAGCAAGGGTTTTATACCTAGCTTTTTTTATTGGCTCCATACCTAGAATGAGCTATTGGTTTAGTAAGAATATATGTTTGCTATATTGAAGTGTGCACATGGTTGGGTGAAAGCACACTATGGTGACTCCCTTTGGGATGTCTCATTATACCACTTTCCAGGGGTGTGCATGTTTGAATGTATCCCACCTCAAACTTTTGAAAAAAATTCACAATATTTTTGTATATTATATTAGAATATAACCTAGGCAAGATATTTTTTAAAAATTTATTTCATTTTATTTTATAAAGTGGGAGATTGGAATATATTTGTGGAAACAGATGTAGTATATTTACATACTCAAAAACACAAATATATTCAAAAAATAATTTATATCACTTTTGATATTTATGAAAGTTGAAGGTATATTGAACCATGTCATTTCACGTAGTCTAAACCATGTTTCAATACCATGTGATTAATTTAAATTTTTTCATCTCAAAAAATGATTTTTTAAAACAAAAATGTGGTAAATGTGTGGTAAATTGAAATTTTGATAAGTAATCACATTCACATGGAAAATGACAAGCATAGCTAGATGGGCCACTTTTTAAATTTCATTAAAATCAATTATTTTAATGACTAATGAAGCCTTAAAGTTAGTGTAGTCAAAATGAGACAATGGCCCTATTATACCAATGTATATTATAAATATATTCATGGATCCTTCAATGTAAATAGTGAAATTTATTATTTAAAAATAATAATATTACATAACATTAATTTTGTAAAAATAATAATTATAGGGCCCAAAAATTGAAATTGATACCCAAAATTAAATGTACCATACTTTTAAAACAATTATACTATATGTATTATAATACTAAACCCAAAAGTGTCCCAAAGGGGGTCACCGTAGTGTGTTTTCACCTAGTCAACTTCTACTTCTCCCAATAATTTTTTTTCTCGAATAAAATGCATTCTTATATTTATATGTTTGGTTTTCTCATGCATTATAAGATTGTCAATTAACCTAATACATGACTCATTATCATTATATAAAAATGTAGGCTTTTATTAATTAATATTTAATAATGTAAATAACTTTTGGAAGTGAAGAATGTTGGTTATGGCATCTAAAAATACTTTATATTATGCTTATGTGGTTGAGAGAGATCTTACATCTTGTAGTTTACTTAACTAGTGCACTATAAAATTTCCTAGTTTGTGTAACATTCTTGAGGTTGAATGTTTTGAGTCTAGGTCGCATCCCCAATCCGCATATGCAAACACAAAGTAAATTTCATTTCCCTTGCATGCAAGGTGTAGTCCAAAGTCAAGTGTGCTTTTCAAGTACTTTATAATTTATTTGACAAGTTGTAAATGGGCTTCTTTTGGTTCATTCATATGTTTACACAACTCATCGCAAAAGCAAATGTCCAACCACGTATTGGTCACATAGATTAAACTGCCTATTAGTGATCTATACAATTTCATATTTACTCTTCAAGTGCCCATTTTCTTTTGCAATTGCACACCGGGATCCATCAATATTTTTGTCAGCATATAATTATTCATTGCATATTTTTTGAGTATTTTTCTAATGTAGGTTCATTGATGTAGCCATATTCATGATGGAAAGCACTCAAATTCCACACTAAAGTAAAGTCTCACTACCCAAGGTTAGTCATTTCAAAGTTTTTTATAAACGCCTTTTGCATTTGTTTGATCTCCTTTCCATCATTTGTAGTTAATAACAAGTCATCCAAATACAACAATATGATGATTCTCTTCATGTCCTTTTCCTTATAATACATGTTGGGATTTACACTACTTTTAATCAAGCCTTGTTCCAAAAACCAAGAATTTATCTTCAAATGCCATATTTTTGGTGCCTACTTTAAACTGTACAAGGTTTGATTTAATTTGCATACTTTGGTAGGGTCCCTTGTTCCTTCAAATCCTTCAGGGATCTCCATGTACACCTTTTTATTTAACTCTCCATTTAAAAACATGGTTTTTACATCCATTTGTTTCACTTTCCACTTCCTTTTTGTAGTTATGGACATAATTGATCTTATGGTCAACCATTTCACTACAAGAGCAAATGCATCAAAGTAATATATGCCTACTGTTTAATGGAATCCTCTAGCTATGACTTTAGTTTTCAATTTTTGTACCTCCCTTGAATGCCTTTAAATTTTTTTATAGATCCATTTAATAGCGATCAAAATTTTATTTGTGGTTTATCAACTATTTCTTGGGTGAAAGCACACTAAGGTGGAGTACATAATCTTGTCACGACTTGTTGGATTATCAATCATGGGCCATGGAACAAAATATAAATGAATAATATGTGAAAAAAACTCCAAAAAAAGAGAAAGATGTGAAATGATCATATTGTATGAATTTCATGAATAAATTTTGAATTATCATAACATATGGGACCCTTGAAGTGCCAAAAACCTAACATCACAATTCATATCATATGATTATGGACTCATTATATTTATTAAAATGTTTAGTTGAATGATTTTTTTTGACATAGAAAATAATGTGATGTCATTGATACAAAGGAAGACAATTTTGAAAGATTTTGAAAACCATAAATTGAGATATATAATGAAATATAATTTCTAAAAATAAAGTCCTTTATTCATTTGAATTAATAATTCAACTTCTCATTTTTTTAATATAAATTTTTGATACAATTATCTACAATTGATAAAGTTAAAAAGTTTTAAAAAAATTGTTTAACCTTGCCATATGACTTGTGCAATATAATTTATTTTGTTACAATGTAAAATGGACTTTTATTTTAACACTAGTATGGACTCCACATATGTTGGAAAGTACTCCACCTTTATGTGCTTTCACCCTCCCATGTAAAGTTTTTCTTGATGGAGTCAATCTCTTAGTGCATTGCCTCCATACACCTCTCATTTGTTGTTGCCTCACAATTTGAAGTTGGTTCCTTTATAGTTTAGGTGGCAAGTGTTTAATAGAAATCTCATAGTTTTATGGATGGAGATCTGGTCTTTGCTAGATATCGTATCTTTGTTGGGATTGGTCCTTCTTGGGTTGAAACTGACTTTCAAGAACTTGGGGTATTCATTAACAACTTTTGATCTATTAGGGCTGCTTCATATCAAAGGTTCTATTGGTATTGCATTTATGTTATTGTCATGAGCTCCTAATTCTTTAAGACTGACATCTTATGGGTTTTTTGTTTCGAGACTAGATTTTGTTAATGGGTCATGATTAAAGTCATCACCATAGTCAAGATTGTAGTTTAAATTGGAAGGATATCCTCTTGGATTGGAGCAATGGATAAGAGGTGATGATATTCTATTTTTAAATTGTCAAAAGTAACATCCCTACTAAGGGTTTTTTTTTTCTCACTAGATCATATAATCTATAAACATTGTTATGTTCATCATAGCCTAGAAATAGACATCTTGTTTTGTTTTCAAGTTCTTTATTTGTTCTTTTGGGATATATAAGTATGGAACACAACCAAATATTTTAAAATGATTAACATGAGGCTTTTTACTTGCGTATTTTTCTTTTGCAGTAACACCTAGGTTAGCTTTTGTAGGGCTACGATTGACTAGAAGGTTCACAATTGAAATGATTCTGGTCCAAAAAAAACTAAGAAGTGAAATGTCAATTGCCAACAAGCGCACATGTTCCACCACTGTTTGATTTCTTCATTCTGCCATGCCATGTTGTTCTGGTGTCAGTACTTGCTATTGGATTCCATGTTCATTGCAATAATTATTGAATTTTGTTGACATGAATTCACCTCCACAATCGAACTTGAACATCCTTATCTTTTTGTTTATTTTTCCTTCAATTTGTTGTTTGAATTTTTTTTAATTTGGTGAAAGTTTCGACTTTACTCCACATAAAGTAGGTTTAAAATTTACAAGAATAGTTATCTACGAAGACCACAAAAAAATTGGATCCACTTAAAAATGGAGTTGGTAAAGGTCCAATTAAATTAGAATGGATTAATTTAGGAAGTTTTGATGCCCAATTCTCAAATCATTGAGGGAATTGTTCTTAATGTTGGCATTTGGCCAAATAGCTTTCACACACCTTCTTTACAACTTCTATCTTTGGTAATAATATTTTATTGTGTTTAGACTAATGACTAAGACCAAGATGGCCAAATTTCCTATGCCAAAGTTCTTTTCCTATTTCTCCACTATTGATCTAGCATTGAAATTCAAATTTGTAAAGTGCATTAATTAGATATTTATAACCTATAGCCACAAGATTCCTACTATCAAGATTATTTAAGATCCAATAACGCATGTTGGAAAAAATAACAATGTTGCTAGTGCGTGTGATAGCTCCTACAGATATCAAGCTTTTCTTTAGAGCCGGTATATATAGAACATTGGTCATGTTTGTCATGTTTATTTCACAAGAGTCAATTTTCATAGTAGCAATGCCAACACCTTGGATGGTGTGGTTTTCACCTCCAACAATTTTAATGTTCTTGTTATTACTTTCTTCAATTTAGTTCAAATTCTCTTTAGAGCCAGTAACATGAACTATGGTTCCACTATCCATGTTCCACAACTGAGGAGAATTAATGTAGCTTCAAATCTTTAAAAGAGTTACATTGAGATTTTGTACTACATTAGCATATGCAGAATGGTAACACTTAACCCTTTTTCCATTAGATTATGTTGAAGAATTAGACTAAGTTGTGCATTTTACAATAATGTGACTTTGGCTAACTGTAGTTGTAATATATGATTCTTTGAACATTTTGCCTTGGCATGTTTCCATGTGCACCTCGAAATTGTGATCTTCTTCCTTGAGGAAAACCATGTGCACAAATGTAGTTTCAATTTGGCAATTGACCTTTTAGTTATCCAACATTGATGAAGCCTCTTGGCTAAAAGGTTGTTGCACGATTGTTGCTCTTGACGTGTTGTTTTGGCTAACAACTTTGCTATTAGTTGGTCAAATGTAAGTATAGTGTCCATGTTGCTCAATATTTGAACGATCGTTCATAACTTTTGGGCAATCCATTGAGTATAAGTTGATAGATAAATCTATTTGGGACTACTCTCCAATCACCAACAACTTATTCTTGAGATCCATGGTTTTACTCACATATTATTCCATGGATCTTCCTTTTGACTACCTGATATATGAAGTTGGTTCATGAACATGAATAGATGTGATTAATTTCCTAATGCAAACTTACAACGTGCAATGCATCCCATGCCAATGCTAGATTTGCAAACATTGACACAAAACTAAGCAAATTGTTTATTATTGTATACCATATAAAACAAGGTTTCTCTCCACATTTTTTTTAGTGTATTTTGTACCCAACATTGTTGTTGGAAATTTTGCAGGTTGAACATGGTTTTCAATTAAATCCCACACATTTTTTTTCCTTAAAATATTTTTCATCCTAAGTTTCCATATATAATAATTATTGATACCTACTAGCTTGTTTGCTTCCCCAACTGACATACTACCATGACTTCCTTGTGCTTCTACCATGTTGATTAACGAGAAAAAAAAAAAAAAACCACAAAAGAATATTCACAATAAGGAAGGAGGATGTAAAGGAACAATGTTCATTTTTAAGATCCACACATTTTCTGAGCTAGGCCCAATGATTCACTAAATGTATTACCTTCATATCAGACTTTCAACTTTTTCACTTGAATACCATGTTAAAAATTGATATGTATTCAGTAAGGAACTAGTCAACATTTCAACAATAAATACATAGTGGTGTTTCATATACGAAAGGACACTTATGTGCTAAATTGATCACACACTAAAAAATCATGACTAAACTAATGCTAATCACATAATAGAGGATCACTGCATATTTAACATATGTAATGTAATATGTTGGATGAAAATAAGGTATATTGGATGAACTAGTAAGGGATGAGAGCACATAATTTAACACTTGAGTTCAATTCCTTGACATTTTAGTGGTGTAGGGTTAGGTTTTTTCTTTTTCTTTTCTTTTTTAGTTGGCCTTCTTGAAAATTAACTAATGTTCAACATAAGTTGTAGGAACAATGCACATATTTCAATTACTTTACAATTGTTATAATTAATTAGTTTAAATGGATTTTGGTATCATATTAATTAAAATTTATGGTCAAACTTTGAAAAGAAAAAGAAGAATGTTAGGATAGCAAGTTGGTTTGTTCAAGAGACAAGAAAGGAGATGTTAGACATTTTGATTTAGTTGTTAACCACAATTGATTTCACCATGTGATTCTTTAAATGGTCATAGGTGAATAATAATGTTTAAACCAATTATTAGCCCCCTTAAACCCTCAATCACTTTCTTTTCGACATGTTTAAAAGTTGGGTCATATAATAACTTTGAACCTAGACCTTCATGTAAAACCTTTTACTTTTATGTATCCAATTCAACATGTGTTTTTTTTTCTAATTATAAGCTAATGCTAAGAACAAAATAATACCTTATATAGTCATAAAAATATTTGACATACATACAATCATTCACTTAAATCAAAACATTTATAATTTTCACTTCGTAAATATAGATGTGATCTTATATGGCTTCACATAGCTTTTAACTACACCCCTTGTTTCCTTATCAACATACTTATTTGCATGCTTGTATGTCTATGATAATGTTGTTTAAAAAAAAATCCAAAATCAGGGTTTGTCATTACTATAGGGTTTAGGTGAATATTCCACACATGATTAAAAGAATAATTTAATTGACCATTAGTCTGAGTGTGGTGTGATCTTCTTGTGTTTGATGAGGAAGTATTTTGACTTGTCCAATGGAGTTGAGGAAATGCAAGATTTTGTTCATAACCAATTCGAATGGACAATTAAACCTTGTTAAGATGTCTTTGGAGATGAATTGCATTGTTATTTCTATTGACTCAATATTAATACTTTTTGTTGTGGCCCACCTTTTTTACAAATTATTTGGCTATCAAAATGCAAGTTGTTTGGCATGTGTGGGTGTCATTGGAGATTATAGTTTTACAAAATCAATCATTATTTGTTGAATGTGCCTTGAATGAAACCAACTTTAGAGTTTGTGTTGTTAAGCTTGATGTGGGTGGCCTCTTTACCTATTACGAAGGCCTACAATAGTCACAAAAATTGGTGTTTGTCTTTGAACATGGTTGGTCACCACAAATAGCATGCAAGGCTTAATTTGCTCACCATGGAATGTCCAATGAATTCCTTTGGCAAGCATCTTGGTTTGCATCCTTCCAACATTTGTACACACCTTTAGAGTGGTTGATCATTTTCCTCAAGTTCCCAAAGGAACTTTGACACGATGTCATAGAGTTCCATTGACCATCTTGATCATTGGAAAGCTAAATAATCTGTCAAGTATTTAATTAGAACAATCCTATTCTATAAGAGTTATTTTGTATTGAATGCCAAGTCAATGTGGACAAGGTTCTAAGTATTTTGTGTTTGGCGGTTTATTCTCAAGGAATGATTTTGGAGTCTCATCTTTCACATTAGGAGCTAATTCTATAATACATAGGAGAACAAGAGATTGTTGATTTGATGCCAAAGCTTTGTTTTGCATTCTATTTTTGAGCTTTGAACTTGGATTCCTATATTTGCATGTGAGTATTTTTGTAATGAGATATTGTGTGCATGCTTCATGTATGTGATTCATTTTTGTCTTGATAGTGTTGGGCACTGATTTAGTAGCAAACAACAAATCCATTTGTAATGCAAAGTGTATAAACTACAATTCTCATTTGTTTGTTTGCTGGCTTTAGCTAGAGAGAAGAGGCTTTGCATCAATATAGGATTTGAGATACAATTTTGAAAGTTGGAGACCTTGTTGTACCATCTACACTATTCTTTGGATCAAATTCACTTTGCTAATCATAGAACCATGTTACATGGTTCCATCATCTCTCACGATTTTCTGTAAACCTGCCAGAAAGAGCAAAGCGATAACATAACGAATCATTTGCCTGACTTCAAGCAAATTCAAGTTTTGTTTCATCCCTCTCATAACCAAGTCCATGTTGAGCAAGTGGTTTACCAAATCACCCTCAAGAACCCACTTCCCAACAGTTTTGGGCTTGGCAAAGGGTAACTACAAATTGTTGGCATGAGTGTTGTTGTCATCACTTAGCCAAAAAAGTGTAGAAAATTGAACTAAAAACTTGAATAAGACTTGCATTGGATACATGAATTTCCTCTTAATAATCAGCTGGTGTCAAAACAGAAACAATAGAAAACACACATATTATATCACCTGTTGCAAAGTTTCTCTCCCCTTGCTTCCGGTAGAATGGAGATTTACCATGATTGCATACCATCTCCTCTCCAATAAGCTGTAGCTGTAATCCTCTTTATGCTCACAATTTTGTGCACCCATAAGCGGTACTGATCTCTGCTATTCAATAGTGACATCATGTTCAGCAAATGGGTTGCATTATCTATATCTCCATGTTTCATGATTTTATGTTCACACAGTTGTAGGCAACCTTGCTACTAGGTTTGTCAGGTCAAGCTGTGTAGGGAGGGATCAAAAGCACAGCCATTGAAGGCAAAAAATGTATGGATGGACATTTGTTTTAAACAAGATTTATGTATCTCTCCTCACTCACATTTTCACCTAGTGAATAGCTCCATAAGACATATATGTCAGACAAGCACTTATTCCAATTTAAATGGAAAAGCTCCAGAGGGTTGGAAATGTACTAGAGTTTCAGTTGTTTGAGTGTGTTTGTGACCCACTCAAACAACTTGTGAGAAAGTTGTTGGAAGCGCATTGATGGATATACATGTATATGCAAAGCTCGTATAGCAAGTGTTTTGTGCAATTGTTTGGTAAGGCAATATGCATGAAGAATGGGTAAGAGATTGTACCCTTGAAGCCAGTATAAATGTTCATGTCCTTGTTTCATTGAGGTTCTATTTCATTATAGCAGCAAAATAGCTCTCTTGCATTGCACATTTGCTGTCTTACAGTGATATGGGTACCAATGTAAAGCAGCTGGGCTATCAAGTACTAATTCATAGGGCAGCTGGAATTGCTGTGAGGACCTTGAACTCTGGGATTAGGAACTTGCAACTGACCTGAGTTTCTTACCTCCAGGTAACATTGTAGCATTAGGGGAGGACTGAAAGCATGTTAGATTTCATATTGCAATTTTCTTATGCCACATCAAGTTTGTTGGCTGCCTTATTGTTTTTGGACACAAACTGAAATGTCTTGAAGGGTTGGTGCAAGTTTCTCTTACAAAATAAGGTGAGGGTGGCTGCTAAGGTATGCTATGGTGAACTTGCTCATGGGAGAGACAACACAGATTCAAAATGGTGCTTCCTCTACATGAGCATGTGGGAAATAAATGTGTCTGGTGCAAAGATACTGTGACCCTACAATGTCATTGCTCTCACACCAAATCCTGTTAAACTGAGCTAACACATTGCCAACAACATTGCAAACATCTGGATAGTCTGTTGCGATCATTTTGGCTATTTCATTCTCTGAATATCCATCATGCATATCTTGGTGTAAGTATTTCTTCATGCCAATTGTGTAAAAGTAATATTGTTCAAGTAATATTGCTCCCTGAGACCACTGTTAAACACCTCATAATGCATTCCACTGCAAGTGGTCACTTCGCAAAAGGAAAACTCCATAACAACACTTTGAAGGTGAAATAATTAATTCCTAATCAATACAATTGCAACTTTTGAGAACCAAATATTTTCTTCATTGTCATGCTTGTTTACAATTCTAGAACACCGAATCCTGTTCATGCTCTCCCCATTGTGCCTCAAAATGAGTAGCTTCAAGAGGGGTAGATGGCAAAGGATTTGTCCCCACAAGAAAATTCTGTTAACAACCTAAACCACCTGTATTGCTAAAACCTACCAATGTGGTCAAATCTTCTCTCCATGATATGTCTTGTGAATCTGAAAATCATGCAATAGCACTTGTTCAACTAATTGTAACAGATGAAACACCATGTGCAGGAATGGCGAAGAGGATGGACTCGTACACCACTTCTATCTGACTGAAACAAAAACAAGAGGGGTCCAGGAACAGAGGAAGTTAATAACCCCTATGTACAAGCAACAATTTTGTACTAGAAGCACCTGCATTTCCCTGTCAACCATGCATTAGCAATGGTTCTTCTAGCGACTAATCCAAAAATCTGTTCAGCCACTTTACATACTACTGCAAAGTCATAAGTTCAGGACTACAGCCCCACCAAGTTCACACAATATCAGACATGATGTCATAAAAAATGAGTGAAGCAAAAGTGGCTCAACAAGCTCCAATCAGAAATACAAAAGTATCAGCTACAAAGGATACTTGAGTTAAAAGGAAGGACACATGGGTACCGTTTGGTAGAAAAGGCAATCATGGACACACGAGCTCCTCAAACTCACCTGCAAAAAACCCAAAAAAACCACAAATATGACCACCTCAGATTTAACAGAGAAAAGACTATTGTTGGATGCCAGCAACATTACCCAGAATTGCAAAGGCATCCACAGCCCACCTGGATATGGTACTCAATTCTGGTGGTGGCATCTGAATATACACAACATTCAAATCCAACAGATCTGCATAATTCAGAGGCAAAGATGACAAGTCCAAAAATGTGCATAAATGACATTGGGAACTGAACCATCACCAATTGGCAAATTGCAACAATTCAGCTGTGCACATAACAACTCCACACAAACACACATGAACTGATTCACTGGAAAGCTGCCATACAGACACCACAGTTCAATTCCAATGCGTTGTTGAAGACAAGCTGGATGCAGCTCTCCTCAGACTGTATCATTGCTCCCTGCTCCAAGGTGTTTGTTGCCTACTCGAAGTTCCTCCCTTAGCACAGGTCAACAGAGGAGGTCCCATTGTCTATAAAATAGCAGGCTTTTCAGCAGATTGGCAGGCCTTCAAGCAATGTGTCCTCAACTGCAACCGTCCTGTCTACATGTGACTGTTGAAGTTCCAACAGGCTGCATTGGAGGGCAGCTGAGAATGGATACACAACAAGAGCATGTTGGTAAAACTCTTCAAGGGAACTTTTGTCCCCAAGATGGGCTAATAACTGCCCAGCCTCCACCCAGTCTCGTTCAGGGGCTTGCGGACAGGCTTGTAACAAGGTGCTCAAGATGATTGAGCTTGCCCAGATCACAGCAGCAAGTTCCTGAATACTAGTCGGCTCATGTCTAAGCAGTCTACATAAAGGCAACACTACTTCTACGTTGCCTGGCATCACTGCAAGTACTCCCTCAACCAGTCTGCTGGTAAGTTTTCCCAACCTAAGTCCCTTGGCTATGAATGTGTGGACAAAACTGTTTACAACTGAGTAGTCTACGGGTGAAGGACCTAGGAGAAATTCAATAAAAGATCGTAGGCGATGCTTTGAGATGTTCTTTGACACTCTGCTTGAGAGAGGCGTTAACTTCCAGAGCACATCAGTTTCTACATAGCATCTGTCTAGGAGGTCAAGGACATGATTGGGTTGCCTAACATTGTCAACATCACCAAGAACAGTCAAAGCAGCCATTTCTCTCCAGCAGTGCCGTACATCTTCACTACTGATTGCTGCCTTCATGCTTCTCTCTACTGCTGCTTGTGCACGTCCCCTATCCCCACTAAGCACCTCAAAAAGAGCCAGATTTAGCCATGCAAACACTGCATCACAACCTATTGAACCAAAGCTGCCATTGGACATATTGTTCTCTGCAATAAATTCTAAAGCATCCCTAACCTTGCTGTCTTGCCTCAGCTCCCAGGATGCAGAGACATTAACTGCAGTTGCTCTAGAAGCACACTGGTACAATACACGCAGGGCCGAACTCTTGCCTCCCCACTGCAGGACATGCACAGCATATTGATTCCACAGCTGTTGCAGGCCAACTTGGTGATGGGGCCAGTGCTGTAAAGCTTTCTCAAATATAGCTACCCCACCTGTCTTCCCCTCCATACGTGCCACAAGGAGCACCAGTTCCACACAGCTGGGATGCATTTCCCACAGCTGGTGGGCCGTCATCAGAGCTTGATTAAGCCCATGGTACAAAGCCAGGGACTGCACGTGATTCACTGCCAAAGCATGTTGGCTTCGCTGATGTGCAGTACCTACCAGGCAGTTCATGCCTGCGTTTAGCAATTTAATAACACGAGCACCAGAACCCTCTTGCACTTCTGAGCGTCTATCCCAGTTTAACTCAAATGGCAACAGCTGATTGCATCCGAAGCGTCGTACAAACTCATGGGGCAGCTCACCAAAAGCCACAGCATAGGCACACCCCACCCACAGGACACAGGAGTCATTTGGTGTGAGAAAGGCCAGTAGTCCCCTGTTACTAACTTTGGGGTCAGCAAGTGCATCCACCCAACCATGCAGCAGAGATGTTTGTGATGAAACACACATGCAGTTGAGCATCTGCAGGGCCAAGTCCAGCAAGCAAGCACTCTGTTCCTCTTGATCATTCTCCTCCAAAGAGCACAAACTCTGCAATGCTAGCTTGTATGCATCCAAGCAATCTCCAAGCTTTGGCCTACTATGAATGAACAAGAGCCAAAGTTCGTAAGAGTTTGGATTGAAACCCACCTGCACACCACAGGAATTGGCATATTCTTTGTAAAATTACACACAGTAACAGTCTACCATCCAGCATCTCCTTTCTACCAACTGTGGCAGCAAAGCAATCAAAAGAAATCTTTGTTTGTATCTTCATGCAAACTTTGATTGCCATCTACAATGAACCTTAGTGAATGCAGCACAGATGAATGGAAACATAAACTTGAGAAATGTCAATAGTGTTGCCCTAATTGTAGGTGAACAAAAAAAAGAGAAATTGGTTCAACATGTAATCCTTGATTATGGCATGGAGACAACTACCGCATGATGAAACATGTCATCAGTGCCAATGTTGCTTTCTTTGTTGTAGAATAAGCCAATGTATACCACCCATAGCACAACAACAGTAGGATTGGCCTCTAAAGCTCGTGAAAGAATGTAAAGAGCCTGTTCCCACCATCCCCACAACCCCACATTACTCCCTTCTTCATACTACAGGTAAGCATACCCAAGACAACAACCCAAGATCATCAGCATCCACCCCAGAAACCTTGACCATCCATTGCTCCCTCTCCTTTGAACTCACTTCTTTGTATGCATCCATGTCCTGACAACTGAGGTCATAGTCAATGACTGTCAGTGCAAGCTCCAGCCATGCTTCAATGTCCGCAGGATATTTCAATACATGCTCCTGCTATCACCCACAAAATTCCAAAACCATCTAGGGTAATGAGTCCAGAACTTGCAACAATGGCATCATTGTTGTCCTGAATCTTGCTTCTGCACGGTGATAGAAAACCCCAAATGTGAAATACAATAATCTTCAAGTATGTACCTCTGCAACTTCTTGTGAATAACCAGCATCTCCTATGTACCGCCTGCTCTCCTCTGCTGCATGTGTGATACTGCTGTCCTCTACTGTTGCTGTAAGCAAGCAAGGCACATCTGGAAGCAATGACCTGCAAAGAGCTGGTGATAGTAAAGAAGAAGAGAAGGAGACAACTTTTGGTTGGAACCTCAAGAGACACCTCACTCTGCGACAGAGATCCATTTGATCTGGCCTCATAATATTTGGACCAATCTGGTATATGGGCACTGATAATTCCCTGTTCCATAACTGGTCCTTAAGAAAGGACTTCGTGATAGGTGCAACCTTGCTCTTAGCTGGGATGGCAAAAGTTTGACCTTTGTCCACAATAGCAGAAATAGCTGCCTCAAGTGTTCTTGCAGACATCTCATCGTCTCCCAGCTGGTTGTCAAGATCCACATACCTCTGCAACTGAGACAGAAGACCAGTGTGGTCTAGCGTGTAATCTGCTACATGCTGCCCAAGGCATGCATCATTGTTGCACTTGCCACGGTGTTCAAACTTACACAGTGGTTTCCAGATGTCAATGCCATGGCTCCATGTTTTGGACTCTACACTGTAGTGCCATGCCAATCCAAATTGAGAAGATAACCTGTACGAGCGGAACATACTCAGAGGGCTCTCATACTTTCCTAATGACATGGAAGTGGTCAGGCTGGTACCAATCCATTCAAAATGCTCTTCAGATGGTTTTTCAAGACACAAGCAAGAGATTCCATAGAGTACAGAACTTGGTAGCTGCTCATCCCCAATAAAGAAAGCTTCATTCTTGATGATTCGTACTTCCACTCCTTCAAGAAAGGGTTCTCCATTGGCAACCATAGAGTTGACAGGACCTCGAAACCTGGCTCTGCTTTCTGTAACAGCCTCCATTACTGATCCTTTCTGAACCTGCATACCCTTGTCTCCCCTTCCAGATTCTTGCTCTCTTTCAAATCCATGTCCTTCCACTTTTCCAGGACTAAACTTTTGGTTCAACCCATGCATCTTTTCCTTGTCACTTTTTACCTGGGACACTTTGGGGGTACCAGGTGCAGTTTCACATACATCTTGTTGCACAGCAGCAGCCTCCTTCCTAAGCACCAGGGAGTCTGAGGACATCAAACGCCCTGCATTTGTGAACTCTACAAAAGAGTCTCCTTGCACATGAGCATCTTTCTCTGGAAGGAGATCATTGTTTACATGATCATCTGCCAAAGCTCTTAACCCAGTGATTTCAGGTCTGGACTTCACCAAACTTGGCATAATTTCAGTTGATAGGTCATCATCATGGCCATCCCTGTCATTGTTACTTTGACTGTCCTGTGTTCCTGGCATGGTTGCATCCTCAAATATGAGAGAAACAGGCTCTTCTTGAGCTGCAGTTACCAACAGTAGAGTAAACACAAGTTCAAAAAGGATAACACAAATCTCAGCATTATTGGCCAATCTTTAGAAGTATGCTTAAGAACATACCTTTCTCATTTGTGTGTTGATCATCCTCAACATACATAGTGCATTCACCATCAGAACCAGCCCTTCTCACCATGATGGTTTGTTCACAATCATCAACATTGTGCCCATCTACCACACTTTCTAGACATTCTACTGGAAAGCAAACCTCAACTCTAGAATGTCTAGCATCTATCTGGTCTTCATCAGTATCACAAACTGCAGTGAGCCTCACTGAAGGGGATGAAGCCATCATCATGGCTTCATCTCCTGCAGGAATTCCTGTACTTCCATGCTGCAACATCATTCTCAAACCAATACCATCTGTTTCGGCAAAGTGATGACCTGGGGCCAGACCGATTGTGTCCTTCTGTAGTGGTGTAATTGTCCTCTCAGCAGCATGCAGGTGCAGTATGTCACTGTCAGGCCTTTCCATAATTGTCTGTGACTCTTCCCCCAAACTTGTGCACATGATCTCTGACGTACTCAACTTCTCCTTGTTCATAGGACACTCCTTCCCTGCAGAATGCACACTTAAACTTGCAAAAATATGTTTGTCCACATCACTTGCTGCACTTTTTTGCTCCCTGTCTGATGATTGCAACTGTTCCTCATATGTAGGCTGATTGTCAAAACCCAAGCCTTGGACTGTTTCTACTTTGGAGTTAGGGGCAGCACCAATCTCATCTGGGTCTATTTTCTCCATCCCCATACTAAGCATCACAGGTTTCTGACTCCTATCATCAGGCAATTTCTCAATATGTGTGCTAATATTCCCACCATTCTGAGTGAGATGCTGGAGATCACTCTTCTCAGGTCTAAAACAGCCTTCCAAACCATTTGTTCCAGAATCTCCACATGAGCCCTCCAAAACTGCAGCAGAAAGCCTTCTGACCTGAATGGCCTTACTATCCTTCACTACTGTATGTACAGGAGAAGCATCATCACTCGCATTGACTGCTGCAGATCCCTTCCAACAGTCAAGACTCAAATCAGTCATTTCATGAGATTGCACATTATGGCTGTGCTCAACGTTCTGCACTGGGTAGACATCCAGATTGCGATGAACTTTCTGGTTTCCAACAGTGTCAGCACCCATCTGAAGTTCCAACAGACGCCCTGCAGGAGTATGGTCTGAAGACCGCTTTGAAAAGGGGCTCTCAAGGTTTGCCTTCAGAACACCGGCAGCCACACTCATCTGTGACCCCATAGTTTGGAAATTCTCAAGTGGAGATGTGGTGGTTGCTTGACCCTCGTCCTCCATAAGTGTTACCTGTCTCTGATTACCCCTAACATGCACTCTAGACCCAAAAGCCATTCCTCCTTGTAACTGTTGTTGATTTGTCCATGCAGCTGATGGAAATTTCACAGGTTCAGTGAGCTGTGGATGACGATCATAAGATAGTCGTCTGTCAGTGGGCATTGCAAAGGGAGGTGGTTGTAGCATATGAAGTTCTGCAGCTCGAAGCTGGGCATTGAGCAGCTTGCGCTGATGCAGAAGTGCATCACAAAGTGCATTAGCTGAGGCCAGTGCACTCTGTGCGTCCTGGTAAAGACGCCGTGCATCCCGCTCACTCACTTCACATTGTCGTCTGCGCAGCTGTGCTTCCTCAAGGGCTTTATCCACAGCCTCTTCCTCCTCTTGCATCGTCCGCAGCAACTGCATCCTATTCTCTCCTCCAGGGTCTATACTCCAGATGGGACCATGCATACCTGATGGTTCTAGTTGACTTGTTCCAGCCTGAAGTTGGGGCAAAGGTGGCCACAGAGCATAACCTGGTGGTTTTATAGATGTTGCTGTATCATAACTACTTTGTGTTACAGTAGTGATAGGAGAAAAGATTGAACTCTTGACACTGAAGCTGGGGACAATACTCCTTAAAGGGGAGGAAGAAGTGGGTTTGTTCAGCACCACAGAACTTGGAGCAGAATGTGCTTGTTTTGATTGTGCCACATGAATGAGAGTCTCAACAGAATTTCCAGCAGAAAGCTCAACTAAGGTGCCAATTGAAGAGATGGCAGGTTGTGCTGAAGCGTCTGACACAAGAACATTTGTTTGATGAGAAGTTGAAGATGGATTTTCATCTTTCAAACCTAAGGCATGCTCACATTCACTTTCTTGTGGCACTGGTAAAACCCCGGACATGGTAAACCCAACAACCTGCAACCCAGAAGAATTTGAGCACATGGATTGGGCATTCTTCAGTAGAACTCCATCCTTGTTACTCAAACCAGAATCTGGGTGGCTGACCACAGATGCTGTTCTGGAGCCTTGCTCTACAGAAGCCCGTACAGTGTGCTCTGTAGAGCTTATAACTACACTAGAATCTGGTGGTCCCTGAGAAACCAACGGTAATATTGTGCCTTCAGCAGGTGCAGTTGAAAATTTAAAAACCTGCTGTGACAAATCTGCCCTCATAGACAGTTTTTGAGATTTTTTTGTGATGGGGATTGCTGTTTGGGTATGAACTGGAAAATGACCATCTTCAAGTTTATGCTTTAAGATTGCATGCCCATCTGCCCAAGCTGATGAAACAGAGTCAACACCTACTTTCCTTGTTTTGTTGTTAGTGGTCGGTATACCATGTTGCTGTGCAAGAGAACTCTGTGCTCCGGACACCAACTGTTGTGGCTGCCTCTCAGATGGTAACTCCACTTTACGAAGCTTGTGCTGTTCCCCAGAGAGATCCACATCTGAAGCTGACCTCTTCAAAGGCAGAGTCACCCCAGACTTTGGGAATGTCAGCGCAACATTGCTCTCAACATCTCTTGCTTCAGTGAGGACTGTAGACCCTGACAGGCTTGGCCTAGAACCAAGGTCCATTTCTTGACCAAAAGTGTTTTGACCAGTCTTCTCCACATGAGTCATCTGGACTGCCACACCTAATCTTGTTTGTCCATCCCCTACTTTGGCAATATCTGCATTTTGATGTTCCAGGACCTTCCCTACTGGCAAGCGAGGGGTTGGGACAGCCAGGCGTTGGCGACGCTCTAGCAACTCGTTCTCCTTGGCTGCTATTTGTTGGCGCAGACTCTGTAGATCCACCATCCCAGTGCGAGAACCCGTAACCTTGGACAGAGAGGTAGACTGCGAGGTCAGGTGGCTGTTGCTGTTGGCTTTGCCTTTGTTTCGTTCCATAACAGCTATCTGCTTTTTCATTCGATCAATTTCAGATCTCATGTCTGCAGGACTCTGGCTTGGGAGACCTATGTTTTGATGCCCACTAAATTGGCCATGGGTGCTCCTATTCCCCTGCTGCTCCCCTTCACTGTCACTGTCACTGTCAAATTTTATTACAAACTTCTCCTCAGCAAATGGGGTGGAAGATGCAGGCACAACAGGAAGGTGCAAACTTGCAAGGAAAGAGTCCACTTCACTGCGCACCCCACTCACAGATGCAGGTGCAACCTGTGACGAATGAAGGCCTACATAAACCAGACTTAAGTCAAGACCTCATCCTTGCTCTTCCATAAGCACACACATATATCACATGAATCATCAAGGTCTTAGCACTCAGATTCAACTTGAAGAACACAATGGAAATTATCAAGGGCCACTACATACTATTGCTTTGTACCGAGTCTGGCAAACTTCACCAAGAGAGTGCAAACAAGGTGCAGACACTGTAAATGTACCTGAAGAGGAGGCAATGGCACCTACTAAAGGAGATGCAACCCAGGACGCAACAGCCTTGGTCTGTGTTACAGGCACCATGATGGCTTCTCTACTTCTGCCTCTCTTTCTGTCATGTGTGACAGGATGGTCAAGAACAGGTAACTCTGATTGTCCCAATCCAGCTGGTGCAGCTTCGGTTATCTTATTCACTGACAAATTCAGCTGGCCTCGGAAAGAATTTCCCTGAATTTGCACATGAGCTCCTTGATGCTTTGCTAAGCCTATGTCTGTAGGCAAAAACTGCACAGTAGCATTGTCCAAAGATATTAGCCTCGGAATCTACATCCTGCAACTGCTTGTTAGCTGCCACATGGATATCAAGTTTTCCAAGAAGTTAAGAACCCTTGAGATAACAAAGGCAAATTATAGTGTCTAGAAGCCATTCAAACCAATAGATTTGCCCTTACCTCCACTTTTAACTTGGGTCCTGATGCTATCTCTGGACTTCGCACTGCACAGAAAAGCAGCAAGCTCTCCACTTCAGCCATATAGCACACACAAGCACAGCAATCTATATGCAGGATCCCCGTTCCATCAACAATGTCAAAATGAAATGCACACAGGATCACCTTTGCAGATTCATAGCCAACTCAACGTACCCTGCATAGGTCCCTGAAGTGAGGCCAAAGGAGGAGCTGGTGCACTAAACACATTGAGCAGCTGTGATTTGTTTACAAGTGATACTTGTGTCATTGGCTGTGCAGCTTCTGCCTTGATAGCTGCAGAAATAACAGGCTTCTCCTTCCTAGAGGCACGTGCTTCTAGGTTGGGCACACTCTTTCGGGGTACTGCTGCAGCATATATGCCCTAATTGCCACCAACCAGCAAGAGTACAAAACATCAGAAACACTGCCTGCAACCACCTCCTGTTGATGGTCATGTTTCAATGTCATCTAAGGGCTCTTGTCTCCCATGGCAGCATCCCCAGTGGGAAACCAGTGTGCATGCATCTAAAACTCTGTCAATAATCCACAGCATACAGAGAGAGCAAAGTAGATTGACTTCAGCTTTCATAGATTTAGCTCAGAAAACCCTAAATATGGCTTAGGGTTGCAAAAGATTTAGCTCAGAAACCCTAAATATGGCACAGGTTTGCAAAAGCACTGAGACGTTTCTAAGCCACAGAGAATGAGACAGAAATTGTGTCAGAGAAACCGAAAGACTGATCACTGTAAACTTCCATTCCGCTCCTCCTCAGGACTGCTAATCAGCTGCAGTCACTCCAGAAAGGACAATAATTCTCGATGGACACACCAACAATGTAGCCCATGAAAATGGCCAATCGGGCTGCCAACGAACTCTGCCACAGCTAAGTCAGTTCAAAATTGAGTCTCACAGATTCGATACACAAAAGACAACAGATCGCCCACGTCATTCCCTACTCGACTCAGCTGCATCAAAGTCGATTCAGCATGCATCAAAGAAGTGATAAATCACGGGGAAAAGAGGCGACGAGGTGGAAGAAAGAAATCGCAGGTAAAAGCACGAAGAAGAAGAAGAAGAAAAGAAGAGAGTAGTATCAGGAGCACCATGGGTTCATCATCCTCGGCTGACAGCTCGCCCTCTTCTCGCTCCTCCAGGGCCACGAGAGTCGTCTGTTGCTGCGACTTCCGCAGAGGCATGGACGCCACCACCTTAGCCCTCAACATCTCTATCTGGCGCGCGTCCCCCATCTCATCTCACGCAATCCACACCACCCAAAAAATACCCCGAGGGGGAAATTTATTAAAAAAAAAAAAATTTTTTAAAACAGAGAGTGGGTGGCAGAGAAGAAAAACTCCTCTACCGCGCTTGCTCCACGGCTCCCACCTCTCGATGCAACAAACCACAAACAAGCGATGACGATGCGAATCCCGCGAGCATTTAGACAGTCGAGAACAAAGCAAAATCCTTAAAGAAAGTGAACGGGGGAACAAAAAAAAACCGAAACCCTAGAAATCTGCATACTCTGGTACGTACATCGCTAGGGTATGGAATTCACATGCATGGGACAGAAATTTCTATTTGAACCAACCCGTTATTATTATTATTATTATTATTATTATTTTCAATTTTGTGATTTAGCCGAGGTGGCGATCATCCATAAGCTCATAGGGCGAAATTTGGCTACTAACAAAACATGAAAGCAAAAAAAAAAACAAATATCATTATATCTTTTTGGCTACCTACTTGAACCACATATAAAAATCTGGTGGGGTTTTTTTTCAATGTAGCAAATTCCACAATTGGTAAAAATTTTTTTAAAAAGTCTACATTTGGAATTCTATGACTTTTTTTTAATTATAAAAAACCAATTCTAGCAAATTCCATAATTGGTGAGAACAAGTCTTTGATATTGGAATTCTTAGGAATTAATTTTATTTATTTCATTGTAGCAAATTCCACAATTGGTGGTATCAATGATTTTTCTGCATTTGGAATTTTAGGACTTCAAAAAAATAAATCATTATAGCAAATTCTTAGGAATTTTTTAAAAAAAAATTGTTAGCAAATTCCACAATTGGTGCAAATGATTATTTTTATTGGAAAATTTTAGGACTTTTAAAAAAATTTAATTCATCGTAGCAAATTCCACAATTTGGTACCTACAAAACGAATTTCAGGACTTTTTTTTCCACACTTTTCATTGGCTGAAAATGCTACCACCGGTCGGCAGGGTGGCAGTACACTATAAACTAAAGCTCCTCGTCACCGTCCGTCGGATGCCAGTGCAGCTCGTCGAGCGCGCATGCTTCCCCGGGTGCGGTAGCGTCGTTGCGAGAGCGCTTTGCTCGTCTCGTCTTCCGCCGCCATTGCAGCTTCCTTCCCACCGACGGAGATAGTTACGAATGCCTTGAAGACCCGATGCGTCACCGACATCGTTACAATAACATCAGTGAAAAGGTGCGAAATATTGTGCCGAAACTCCTTTTTTGTTTTTTGTGTTTTCTTTGTTCCGATGTGATATTTTACCTTGATTGACCTAGAGACAAGGAAATGCAAAGATGTTTGCCTCGTTGAGGTTTTCAATCGGGATCGGGGTAGTTTGAGTCCATGGCAAGAGAGAAATTTTTCTTCTTTTGACACAATTGGTTCGCCTTTGATTTGATGCAACAATATGATGTCTTGTAAGAAACTGGATGTTAGAGAGTAGAAGAGGTTGTACTGGAAATTGTGTGTTGGTTGTACGGTGGATGTACAAGGCAGGCTTCTTTTCTGGCAGTTGCTTTTATTCTAGTCTTGGCAAAAAAATTCTCCCCATATTTGTGTGATTTTCGAGATTCTGGAGGTATTGTTAAGCTGCGATTATGTTTTTAGCAGGTCTTTGTCTGTACGGGAGGGAGGCTTGGCCAGAAGAACGACAACATCAGGCTTCTATTCAAGCCGATACTGTTCTTAAGGTATGCAATATGTTGCACTACTTTATCAGGGTTTCAGGCGTTGTGAAGCAACATTAGAGGAAAGGCTTGATATCTTATGCCCTTTCCATTCATGAATCTAAGGTAGCTTGCTACCTTTAAGCATACCGAAACCCAGGGCACAGAGACACACGGAAACCTTCACAACAGATGACAGAAAAATCTTTAACTTCTGACCTAAACTGTAGTGCGGAGCAGTCAGATTTCTTTGTCATTCTTTTGGGAACCTGAGAAACATTAGTGACTTCTATCATTGAACTCCCTGTGGTGACACGGAGATAAAGCAAATGCACCATTAAATGTTTGTTACATTTCAAATGTGTTGGCAGAGTTGGTTTTGCGGGCTGATACAATATAAGTAGCGTGGGTGATGGAGTATTTATAGTTGGGAAATTACCTTCTCATATCACATACCTTCATCATGCTTGCTCTCTTTTTATTGAAGCGGGCAAGAGCTGCAAGTGCTCCACACCTCCGAAATTTTAGGTCTGGTGGAAATGTTGGTCCACAGCCATGGAGGACTAGTGCACTTGTCAAACAGCAGCCCTCACAACTACTTCCTGGCTTAAGTAAGTCTGTATGGGGGGGCAGATCACCATGGATAGAGCTAATCACAGGAAGGCGTAGGGTACCAGAAGAATCATCTGGAGTTAGTCATACAGGTTGGCCACACTTTGTAAGGCAAAGAAACTCCCATGGCTACCGAGCAACTACTCTTCGAGTCTTTGGTGGAGACTCACAATTGGCAGTATGGGGTTTAATTGGAGCAAATTTGTTGGTGTTTGGACTATGGCGGTTCTGTGACCGCAACTTTATGACACAGAACTTCATGGTTTCTGTAAACTCAGTCCTAAATTGGCGTCTTCATACACTAGTGACATCAGCCTTCAGTCAATTTACGCTTGAGCATCTACTTCCAAATATGCTTGGTCTTTATTTCTTTGGTAGTGAGATTGCTCAAATTTTTGGGGGTAGATATCTTGTCAATCTCTACTTATTAGGGGGCATTGCAGGGTCATTAGGTCATGTCCTCTACTGTGCATTTGTTGTGCCTTGGCTTGAGGGAATTCCACACAGCCGCTTCAATGCACGCCACACACCATATGCATTAGGTGCAAGTGGGGCAGTCAATGCTATAGTCTTGCTTCATATTCTCCTGTTTCCAACACGAACACTGATGGTCAATTTTTTTATACCAGTCCCTGCTGCCCTCTTTGGTGCTTACCTCATTGGTTCTGACATTTGGCAAGCCCGAAATGAAGGTTCAAGGACAGCACATGCTGGGCACCTTGGTGGTGCCCTGGTGGGACTAGTTGCATGGCTCTATGCCCGAAGAGGATGGAGGTAGGTGTGCTTCCTCTCTCTGCACAGGAAACTAGGGTTTGAGAATTAGGCAAGGACCAATCTAATGTACTAAGTGGATTTATGAATCTCTCCTCCTGTAGTGGCTGATTGACCACTGCAAGAGGTATCAGATTTTCTGCTGTTGAAAAGTGCAATTTGGAAGGCATAGTAATGGTCCTTTGCATGACCACTTGATGATTTGAATGTAGCATGTCTTGGAACGACAGTGATAGATATTCACAACTACAATATATACAACCATCAGAACACAAGTTACATTTTAGTTTATGGAAAGACATGCCAAAACTTTTAGTGTATTCAGATGGCATGTTCTACACTGAAATTTGACTTCTGAGAAATCACAGGGCATTCTGTTTTACTAAGGTATCTCCTGTTTTTCCAGTGGTATCTTCCGTTTTTTGGGTATCTTCCATTTTTTTTGCAAATTTTGGCAGGTCTTTACTCGTGGGGTAAGGCCCTTGGTTGAGGGCATTACTAGAAGCAGGTCCACACTTGGCTTCTGGTAAGAATGTGAAGCCATATGGTAATGCATGTCCATTCACCCTCTTCCCATGTCACCCTTGCCTGCTTACCCCTGCTACCTTTATCCTCATCCTAAGGGAAAGGGGAAAAATGAAGGAAAAACAAAGATAACTTACTGTATTTCACTCTCATTGATAATTATCATGGTTTTCATCAAAATATGCATCCAACTCATTGTTTACACAATTAGTGGTGTATATAGGCTTCTTATCTAGTTACTTGTATAGGTTTTGTAGCATCCTATTTTGTAGCCACCTAGGCTAGGTTAGCTACCAGTCATGGTGGAATGGCAACTGTGATGGGAAGTTACTTTGACAAAAGAGGGTGGATGAGATCGATTCTTTGTTCCAATGCCTTAAGAGTTTTTTTTGGTAAAGAATTTCACAATGCCTATGTTGATGCTGTTGCAATAGTGTTGGAATACCCATTTCTAGGGTGCACCATGGCAAAAAAATGCAACACAATGTAGCACATGGGTGCCTTGGTTTAGGTCTTAGGATCTCTTCAATATGGGCAACATTTTAATCTCAACCTACTGCCCCCATAGTTCCCTCCCCTTGGCAAAAAGGGGCAAAAGATATATGTTGTTAATTGGAAGTTTTGTTGGTTCATTATGTCCCGAATGGCTGTTCTACACATGGGCAATAGCCACCGGGAATGCAATGAACCAAAAAGGCTCTCTGGGAACATAGTGAATTCCCAATGTGGTTGTTGTTTCACCAAACCCTAAACCTAAATTTTACCAAAATTGTCATTACATTGATTGGATAAATGGGGACTAGATGTGCCTTGCCCACTAAAAGAGACAAGATTGGCATATCTTTTCTTCTCTAATTACTCTGTTACATGTATGTAGACAACTAGGAATTATGTTGTTGGAACTTAATGCTTTGGGTCTTTCCAAGTTTGTAATAACCACATTGAGATTTTCCAATGAAATTGTAAGAACAAATGTTGACATTACTTGCATTATTGTTTCATGCACATGTCTTTACCAGTAAAAAATCAAATTTGAGTTGTCTTTGATTGTTTGCAATAAACATTCAAGTGATGCCAAGGTTGGTACCATAGTACCTTTACCAATTCGGCATAAATTAAATTGTTTTTAGTTTATTTGAATTTTTTTAATTATTTTTTATTTGTGCCAAAATTTTAATAAAATCAAAAAAATTCATTGTCCTTGTCCTATCCTAGACATTCAAGTGTCAGGGTTTGAACCCCATACCTGCAAGGACATAGTTATAATGCTGAAGTGGTCTAGAAACACTAGACTGTTCCATGCCACAAATAATGAATTATTTATTATTATTTATTGTTATTTATAACCATTATCAATCAAAAATTTCAGAATTAAAAAACCAAGTGTCGAAGTTAAGATTTAAAATTTAATTAATTAATCAGCAGTCTATTGCCAAAATGGTAAAGGTACTACAATACTTAGGTAGATGAGGTGACAACAAGTTATACCACCACCATCATCGTGTTGTGAACACGTGACAACCTTTTCTTGATAACAAGAAAACAAACCCTTGACAAATTTTCATATACTTGTGTTAAGGACACAATGGTTGTAATGGTAGCGACCATTAGTAGAAATTTGGCCTTACATTTTGATTTATGCTTTAGGAGGAAAGATTTTGAATGACTTCTTTTCCCATTATGTTTTTGGTGTGTTGGAGATATTAGAGCTTGGTAAAGTTCCACGAGATGTATGTGGATTTTGGAATGAAGAAAAAAAATGTTTTGGGATTTTTGTTTTGCACATGTATTGTGACTATATGTGTAGAATTAGTTTAAGGAAGTACATAATTTAAATTGTTTCTATAGTTTGTATTAGTTTTTTTAAATGTATTTGCTGGAAGTATATATTTAGATGTTTTTTCATTCTTCCAAAAAAAATAAATTTTATTATTATTTTCATCCATGAACACCATTTTACATCACATTGATTACACCTTAGTTGCAATTGAAATTTGTGTCAGCAACTATTACTTAGACCTAGAACCTTAAAGGTATATATCTTTAAGGTTTATTAAGGGTAAACTAAATGTGCATATATTTAATGGTACATTAGCACAATTAATGATTTTGATGTATTCAAATCGTATATAGTTGATGAGGAGTTTCTTACACATGTTTGCTTAACGTATCGTGCATTATATATTTTTAAGTTTCAAAGGGAATCTTGAATCACACGGTGTGGAGTTTTTGTTTTGGTTGCAATATTTTGATTGGATACTTGCATCATATAATCAAATTTTGTGACATGGGTATCAACGTAAATGTTATTAAAAGACAATAGGGCATTGATTGACATAATTTGTTGGATGTGTACAAAAGCAATTGAACGACGATGTTATCCAAAATGGTTATAATGAACTAAGTGTAGTGTGAATAATGTTGGATAGTTCTTATTTCACTATAAGAAATTGCGTTCGTTGAAACCACACTACCCTATAACTAAAACTCAAAAAAAAATTCATATACAAATGTTATGCAACTATCCCTTGGGTATTACAACTATTGTGCAACTATCCCTTTATAAATATAATATGTTCATAAATAAATTATCACGTCAAAAAATCAGTTAGTTGTATAATAGTTGCAAGCGAATTGAAAATGGGTTTTCTATATGGTAATTTATACACATTGTACATACACATGTAGTCAACCATGTTTGACTTTTTAAAAATTTACATTGTAGTTACATGTGGCAATTACATTAGAACTATCACTAATTATGTTACAACTAATGTACAATGTACATACATGTAGTCATGCCGTGTGTTCACATTTCACCATCCATCGTAGGATACATTTGCAACTAGCTTTCGATTATGATTCCCATTGATACAATTAGTATGGCCACCAATGCGTCACTACTAAACTATTATTGTTCAACTATGTTATGATTGTAATACAAATATTTATAACTTAATAAGGATACATATTGATTAGTTATTTATATCTTTATCATATGTGTTTCATTTTGACTGATTTAAAATGTTATGAGAACATTATTTCAAGTTTTAAAAATCATCTTTGAAGTGCAAAGGAAAATGAGTAGTGAAAAAATAACAAAAAGATAAATAAGTTTTCCAACTTACAAAACATGTTTTTTTGGGGGGACCCCTCCTACTTTTAAACCTCATTTTTTTATTCATCTTAAATAATTTAAAGTGTTATAAGAATGCTACTTGAAGTTATACAAATCGTCTTTGAACTTTAATAAGAATATAGCAACATAAAAGGAATTTTGTTTGTGTTTGGGAACTAGCCTTTGTAACATTTGGTGGTTTGTTTTTTTGAGTTCTTGACCCCCTCTATTTTGAGGGGCCATAACTTTTTCAATTATATTCTATTTTTGATGATTTTTAGTGCACTAGATGTGCTCATATGAGAAGTTCAAGTTTTGTTTAAACACCAAAAATAATGGAGCCCTCCCCTTGGATCTAGCATGCCTTGAGTGTTTAAATGTTATAGTTGCAATTCAATTTACAATTAACGAACAACTAAAAGATTTAACCCATATGTTCTGTCATTGAATCTCATGTTACAAATTATATGAAAAAGACATTTTTTCTTATGTTCTCACATTATAATACATGTGCCATTTTGGGATGAATTTTAAAAAGATTAACCTAAAGGAAAAAAAAAAAATTAAAATTTCATAGCTATTATTTAGTGAACTTAGTCTTGTGTTTTCCTACCTATTTACCTATGTAAGTAAGTAAGTAAGTCCTAGGTAAATACATGGGATGTAAATTTAAAGACCTACCAACCTACTTATTAATGGTTATGTATGACCTACCTATATATATATATATATCCAAAATATAATTAATGTGCCAAGTGGCAATTTTTTATTGTGCCATGTGTCACAATCTCGGACCATTTTTAACAATCATAATGGATGATAGCAATCAATATTTCAAAAAAAAATTATGTCCAAAACATTTCATAATGCCACATGTCAAATTTTAATAGATGGATGACAATTAATGATGTCAACATGACATCATGGGTGCAATTATAATGGAGTTGCATAGTAGTTGAAAATGAATTATTTTGATTGAATTGCAATTGAGTTGCAATGAGTTGCATTGTATATATGTTGAGTTGCAACTCATGCAACTTGTCTATTAACACTCATGACATATAAATACAGTGAGTTGCAAGGCTAAGTGCAAAAGACCTTTTTTTCTCATAATGAAATATGAAGTTGACATGTTGAAAATCATCATAATTATCATAGGCTACGTCCTGAATAATTTCATTATTCATATCACAATATTATAGTAGATGATGGAAATACACATAATTTCAAATTTTTTAAATGAATTCATTTTTTGAAAAAAAAATTATTCGTTTTGTCAATGTGGAAACTAACCCTAGGCTATGGTATGCTTGTTTAAAATATGTTTGTTATTCAAAAAAATTAAATTTAAAAGGTTGAATGTGGCTTATGGAAGGATCTAACCTTCTTTCGTTTTTTTTTCCCTTGTGAATGTTAACCACATCTTATTTATAACTTGTGGGCATGTGACCTAGACTATTTTCACGTATTATCATATATTATGGCACCGAGGAAGGATTTGTTTATGTTGTTGATTCTACAAGTGGCATGTAAGACTTGTGGTTGTTGCCAAACATATATTTAATAATTGTGAGTGACATTGATAGATGATATTATGTCCAATTCCTAAGATTTGTGCTTGGAAAAATGCAATGCATATTTTTTCGATGGTGTATAAACATTTGATCCAATAAGGAACATCATAGATGTAAATGGTAAGTGATTTTGAATATAAGATAGGCATTACCCCCATGATTAATGAACTATTGCATTTGACATGGATGTTTAAGGCCTTGGAGTTCAAAAAAACAAATTTAAAAAAAATATAGATATGATTTAGCATTTTGATCCTTAGAACGAACACTTGGTATTTTTGAAAGGATTATATGATGTCTTTTAATATTCCCTTGACATGGATTGATGTTTGGCACAAAATAATTTGTAGTAATTTAGCCAATTTTTTTTAATTGATATTTTTTGAAATTTGAAAACCATTGGGTTATTATTACAAATCCACAACACAAGATGTATTTTGCATATTTATTCGTCAATTGTTGAAAACTCCCAAACTTCATTTATATATATATGACAAATAAATCTTGAACATTAGTCATAAGTATGTTAATTGACCAACATTTCTATAGTTGAAATCATAAATACATATTTTTTATATTCAATACAAATACGGGTGAACTCCAACTAAGCTCCTTTCATGTAAGGATTATGGTCGATCAATACATTGACATGTGTTTATATAGGTAAATTTGTTCAAAAGTTAGGTTGATTCATGTCACCTTGTCAATGCATCTTATTGCTAAAGCTACATGATGGCAATGCAAATTATATATGCATTAATCACCATAAAGTTCAATGAAAGTTGTCTATGTTTTCAAAATGATAAATTCTTTGAACGTACTTTAAACATGACAATATAATTATTCACGGAGTTCTTCAATAAAAATGTAGCTCGTCACAAATGCATGGTTGTTGGCATGTTACTTTGTTGTGGGTGAGATGTATTGAATTACTAACATGTTCATAACAACTCCTAATTAAATGCATTTAAAAAGGGTTGAATGCAAACATTTATTGATTTTAACCTTGATTCAAATATCCCACAATACTTAAAAGGGAAAAAAATGATCTTTTAACTTAAAAAACTAAGCTTGTCATGTTCATCATTGCACAATCCCTATCGACATTGTTTAATTGCAAATGAATTCCTATTCACATATTCCATTAAAGGAGATTCAAAAGAAGTTTCCTTTGTAAAATATCATTGCAACTTCCACAATTTCACAATTTTCTTGACTAGGAACTTAATTGGTAAGAATAAAGCAAATGGAATTCACCAAGGTTTATGTGTTGGATGTAGAGCAAGGCCTTCAACTTGGAGGTGTTTTCGAAAGAACGGTGAACCAACTATAGTAACAATATAGCAACTACATAAATGTGAAAGAATATGCAACAACTATGTAAGCATCCAATCATTGGATGTATGCATGATCCAATCACTTGCTTTTGGTGAAGCATTTGTAGAGGGTGTGATCGCATGGCCATGATTTTTGAATTTAGTTTTGGCTATGTCATCCTATCATTCACATGTGGTTTACTAACACAAACTTGGGTTCAAATGGCACATAAGTTGTTCTTTAATACTCATAAGTGTGATAATGTATATGCACACATCCCACCAAGAGTTGAATTTCAAGCCAACAAATTCACTAATGGTAGACATTTAGTAAATATATTGATGAAACGTTACCATGTAATCAAGGGCCTATTCATTTAGCAATTATCTACACATGTATAAATTTCAATTTTTTGTTCTTTTTTTTAATCAATTGCAAAATATATCCATACTTGTGCAAAATATTTTTTTGGGTAATTTTCAAAAAGCAAGATGGCATCTCTCGTAGCTCGGAATTTCAAGCATATGCTATGGGTCAAAGACCCCACATACTTGGAATGAAAATCCCTGTGCTTGAAATAAAAAATCACACGACAAAAGCTTCATGTTTGAAAATTTAAAAAATCCTTGAAATTAAAAAAAAACCCATTCAAGTGGCTTTAAAATCATGGGCTCCAAGAAAACCTAGTGACATGTAAAGATCCTAGTGACATGTTTTTAGGACTTGTATACATAATTTTAAAAAACTAAAAAAAAAATGCTACCAAACTAAGATAAAAGTCCAAATGTGACCAAAAAAATTCATGTTTTGAGGAAATTTTGCAAAAAAAGTTCCAGAAATAATGGGACTATTGTGACAAAATATTCTATTTTTTATTTTAGTTTTAATTTTCTCATTTTGGTGAATTTTTGCCCCCGCCCCCCCCCAAATAAAAACTCTAGCCCTTATGCCATTTCATAGCATTGACCACCCATGGGACTGGGAGCAATGATGGTTTTTTTTTCAATTTGGGCTAGTATCCCAAGAGGGATGTAACATTAAATGGCGACATGTTTTTAGAATTTCTCTAAATGGTTTTTTAAAGAAATTAGTTAAAAAATTGTTACCAAACTAAAATCAGAAGAAAAAAATTGGTGAATTTTTCTCTCAAATTTTTATTTTATTTTCCCCCCAAATTGGCGATTTCTTTTCAGAAAAAAACGAGAAACATTGCGACACAATATTTCCCTTTTATTTTGATTCTTCGCATTTTGGCGAAATTTCGCACCGAAGAGAAGAAACGTTGGCAGAGAGGCCTCGAGAGATCCGCCACCAAGCCAGTTCTATTGCGTCAACATCGATCGTAGGTACCTGTGATTTAGGTCTTTAACTAGGTACCTAGATTTAGTTCCAGTCAAACCTTCTAGCGGAAAAAAGTGAAGTCGCTATGTCTATAGGTAGATACCTAGGTACCTACGAACTGTACTTTTCATCGGTACGGTCGTCGGAATGACCAGGACCGGTTAGTGAAACTTTAGTTAACTTTGTGAGGTAAAGATAAAGTAAGTAGAGTAAAAGTAAACAAATACTCAGTCAATGGGGTCAACCAGTAAATTTCCCATTCCCCAGTGGAATCCCCACCCTCCAATTTTTATTTCGTTTGTCATGAAAACTCATCCTACGGTGTGAATTACGTTTCCGTAAAACCACATCTAAGAAAGATGGACGGTGGTTATTCCACGGCACAATTTTAATTATTTTAAAGTGCAGGGTTTATTTCTACTCAATATCCGACAGTGTACGCTGTGCCACGTGTGTAAGATGAGTGGCTGTTGTATTTCGGTTTTGCTGGGGTGGGGGATGCTAGTTTCATTTAAATTTTTATTTCTTTTTGTTTTTGTTTTTGTTTTTTGGTTTTTTTGGGTTGGTTTTAGGGGTGTATGTTATGGTTTATTCTATGCACTTTTGCAAGATGGGCAATTAAAGGGGTTTGTGTATAGACATTAGCCATTTGGGGTTGGTTTTATTGGCCTTGCCTTGGTAGGCAAGGATTTTGTGTTTAGATTCATCACCGAGTATAATAGCTTAAGGGGTTTTTGCCCCTAGGTCTATTTTTGTAGGAGGATTTTTGAAAGATGATATTTTGTCTTGTGTTGAAACTTGAGATTAGTTATATAGTTATAATATCTTGAAGGATTTTTATTTTATTTTTTAGAGAAGTTTTTTGAAGATTATATTTATGCATGGTGAAATATTTGAGTTTCCATATTTCTTCTTTTGCCTAAAGATACTTTTTTCATGTAAATGGCAAGGCTACACATAGTGTGACACAACCCTTGTTGTCATAGTAGTGGGGTTTTTGGATACCTACCTTTGTTGGCCTGTTGGTTGTCATTGTGATCTGATTTTTGAATACCTTAGTTGGCCCAATAGTTGTTATTCTAGGTGTGTGTATTTGACGGTACATATTACAAAATTACAATTACAAACAACATTTCCAAAACCTTTTTATATACGACACTTCGCATGTATCCATCGGGACCCTGGTTGCTGAAAATCTTGATGTTTACACTACTTGTGACCTGTGAGATAACAACATATAACTGACCATGGGAATAGATCGAAGATGGCAAATATACCCCAATGTTGTTCAATGTTTAACCTTGACTCTTGTTGATTGTGATCGCAAATGCCATTCGAACAAGAAATTGACGACAACACAAAACAAATGGCCAATAAGTCCCGGAGGGGGACATGATGATGCGGGGTATGAACACACGTTTGCCAACATTGTTCCCTATGATGATCTCCACTTCAATGACACGTTGACCCAAGTTCTTGACAATCAACCTCGTACCATTGCACAATCCTATTAATTGATTGAGATTGCGCAACAAAAGGATTGGCACACCCATTTTGAGTTCCAACTTATGATTTGCAATACCACTGAATTGCAAAGTGTTCAGAAATTCCACCAGATACAATGAATCCATTGAAACTCTTGCAACAGCACTTGCACCTTCTTTTGTTAAAGTCAAAGAATTTGTGCTCAAGTACGTGTGTAATTCTTTAGATAACGATTCTAGAATTGCATTGTTGACTTCATCAACGTTAGTATTTTTGGGGGCCAGAATGTTGCGTTGCATAAGATACATGGCATTTCCATAATGGCGTTGGTGATCTGGATAGATGGTTCGGATTAATCCTCTTAAGCTGCAATCTTCTGCTGGCAGCCTCATATGGGACGAAATTTTGATCTAATTTGTATCGATACCTTCTTCTTCTGCAATGGTAGGAAGATTGCCATCTCCAACATTTAACACCCATTTGGCAAACTCTCGCTGCTTTTCAGAATTGGCTACCATGACTCGCATGTTGATATGAAGACGAAAAATCATAACATGCTACCAAAGATGCGATTGAGGCAATGAAGCACTAACAATGTCTTCTTGTCCTCCCTTGGGAACAACAGGTAGGATTTGTCAAAAATCCCCACCAAGGACCACAATTTTCCCACCAAAGATCTTTTCGGTTGCATGTGCATCATCTAATTGCATCAAGTCACGCAGGGTCTGATCAACAACTTCGAAAGCTTGGCGATGTATCATTGGTGTTTCATCGCAAATGATCATATCAGCTTTAAGCACCAACTCGACCACTTTAATATGTTGTGTGATGTTGCAAGTCGACTCATCATGCAAATCAATCGAAATCTTGAATCTTGAATGGGCGGTTCTGCCGCCCAAAAGCAACAAAGATGCAATTCTTGATGAGGCAACTGCAAGCATGATTTTGCCTTGCCCTCGTAGACGGGACAGAAATGTTGTCCAAACAAATGTTTTGTTGGTTCCACCACTGCCATACACAAAAAACAGTTTACCCTCTTTGTTTGTCACGACATTCAAAATAATTTTGTATGCGTTGCGCTGATCAACATTGAACCTATCTTCTGCATTGTTTACATTTGTGGTCAATGAATGCTGATCATAAGCCAGCTCTTCCTAGACCAATCGGTTTCCTCCATGAATAAAAGGATGTAATTAGACTTGGGAAGCGTTGAAAAATCCTCCAGGCGGTGTTCGTTGCGGATGAGAACCTGATCGATCTCATATAATGCACAATTCTTTATCGCATCCTCAGAAAGGGTAACAACTGGCTCATCACACTCGCGGCGTGTCATTGCTTCAATGTCATCGTTCAAAGACTCCCAATGTGCATCCCATAGCTATTTGAGATTTGTCACCTCACAAAACATCAGCATGGAGGCAAACATGTCACGCAATTGTCATCTGAAGGCCCAAAGATTGGCTTCTTCCAAGGCTTGATGCCATTCATTGTCGTTTGTAAGCAAACCCATTTCAATGCATGCGTCTTTGAATGTGTCGTGCTCTGTGTCATCCACTGTCTGCAAATGCTCGTAGGATGTGGCACCTCTAACATAGTTCAGCAGCATTCGCAAATAATAACGTTCATCTGATGTTGGGTGTGCATAATACATGTGACCAATGGCAAAGCCTCTTTTGTGCATTGTCCATCACTTCAACTTCTGATTCCACACCCATTGTTGAGGGAATTGATCGAACATAAGGCTTTGTGCAGCTTTCGATTCTTGGTTTGTTTTGAACCATTCCGTCAACATCGTTTTGGAAATGGTTGATTGTGTTGCCACTTCCTACACATCATCGTCATCGTTGAATAACACCATTTGTTGATTAGGCAAATGGTATTGCAAACACTCAACGGTAGGAAACCGCTTGTGCATATCAAACTTGAAGATGCGCCACACTACTTCCGATGCAGATACATAGCGACAATTGAGATATTTTTAAATTTCATCAACTTCGACCACATTCCTTTCGGTGGCATTGTCACTTTAGCGTGAGATCTCAACATTTACATGATCATATCCTTTATAAACGTACTTGAACATATATTTGACCACACGAATGTTGTTGAAAACCTTAATGTTGATGTGCGCATCGTATTTGGTCAACAAATTGACATTGTGCGATACCACCCAACGATTGTCCAATTTAACGCCATGAACCAAAAGTGTGCGCCCCATATCTCTGCGTCGATAAATAGGATATTTGTTTACATCCGTCACCGTCTCGGATTGGAACTTGCATGGATATTTTTTTTGCATTTGCCTTTTTCCATGCATGGGGCATTTGGAAACACAGCTCCACATGGACCATGCATCATGCATCTAACAACTGTTTCGTGGGCCAACCTGTTTGTTTCTAGATTCAAAAATTTAGCATTGATCATGTGGTCTAAATCCTCGACCGTGTGTGGCTTGCAGTCTTCAGCAAAGAAGATGAAAATGTGTGCATGTGGTAGCCCATGCTTTTGAAATTCAATGACATAGATTCCCGCAGTCGTACGTCCTAAAATATGTTTATTGTGAATGTCATTGATTAACTCCTTCAGCTTGATTTTGAACACTTGGGTTACCAAATCCGGTCGATCCTAAGGTTGCTGTCTGAATAACAACGCTCTTTTGATTTCAGGCCATTGGGGATTGCAAGTGAATGTAATAAATGCATCCGGGGAGCAAGACTGTCTACAAATTGCCATGGCATCTTGATAATTCTGAACCATGTGACGTGGACCTACTACGAAAGAAGATGGCAGAATGATCCTCTGTCCAATGGCAACAACATTATGGTCACTTGTAGCGATGGCGTCCTGAAGGCCTTGATAAAGATCTGCACGAAGTTCTTTTTGATTTAGGCATAGATACTTCAAGCGGCTTTATTCGATAGCCGCATAAGCATCCACAATGTATTGATGCCTCAATTGGTCACCCCGAAGCAACGTAATGCCATCAGTGTCTTGATGTGGAAGTCGATAATCGTAAAATTCGACCATTGTCACATTGTGATGCTTTCTTTGATGCTCAAATATTTCCGCATGGTCTTCATCCAAATCTGCATCAACATCCTGCACAACAACACCATTGAGCGATATATTTGGATGCCATCCATCCTCACCGTAAGGAAATAACAACGGATAATGTAGAGCCATGTATCCCACATGTAGCTTGGAAATCTGTTGAAACGAATCAACTTATTGAACAACGATGATGTCACGTCTGTTTATAGCTTCAAAACCATCTCCTACCATCAATGCAGCAATTTAATCAACCGTCGCACATTGTATCGGCGGGGATCCTTTGTTCGAGAGGCGATGAAATGCAATTTCAGATCCGTGGGAGCACCTTTTGTTGCCATCATATCCCTTGCCATTTTGAACATTTCGACATAGGGATTGATATTGTACATCATGGTCAACAACCGATCCAACATCGTTGGATCAAACGATGGCATAACGACACGACGATTTTGACGTTCACTTTTTGTATCATGAATGTATAGCTATGCAAATTGTGGACGTTGTCCTTTGGCAGGACACAGGGATCCAATTTTGCAATAAAGCTCACCCTGAATGTGAAAGGAGTATGATCCAATGCCTCTTGTTACCGACTCATCAACTTCGACACCGAACAAAGTGAATGCCAACACCGAATTGTACATGCGAATTTGATTTCGAAATTTGACAGCACTTCTCTCTTTGCTGGTTAAAAAAACTTCTAACTCTTGCGGTGTTGTAGGAAAACTTGGCAACATAATTTTGCCATTCTCACAACACAAAAAAAATTGTGGGTTACTGTTGCTCAATTTTGCCAATCATTCCTTGATCCACATTTTCAAGTTGCAGAATCCACAACTTGTGTCCATTTCTCCATAATCCCATCGTCTTGGGGCTAACGCGTCTTCGTCTCCAAACAATTACAATGTGTCATTGCCAATAAAAGGTTGTGCACATGCTGTTGCTTGTTGTACAGTTTGCCATTCTCAACACAGACGATTACTTTGTTCTTGTGGTGTTTCAGATGGCTCGGTCAACTTTGTGTGTTGCTTGGCACATCGTTCTTTCTGTAGGCAATTGTGATGTTCACGTGCAGATGTGTTTTGATTGAATTTTGCTAGAACATGATTTTCCAAAGAATCAGTTTATTCATCATTCTATTGAGCTTTTGGGTGCTGTCAAAGAGCCGCCAAAACAGCCAAAACACTACCATGTTGCGCAATGAGTGCGCGCATACGTTCTTGTATGTCTTCGGGCATTGTGGAGAATATATGTTAGGTTTGTTGCTGATATTGATATCAAAATCTTGGGGTGGGGGGGGGGGGTTCTTGCACTCTTGTTTATTAGTGTCGTGTGTGTGTGTATGTAGGGTTGCTTGAATTGGCACATCCTGAACTTACCTTCTTGTTGTTATTGTCAGGGATCTAGGGTATTCATTGTAACATTGGGATCAGTCTTCCATTGTTAAGTTCTTGTTTGGCTGGAGCTTAAATTTAGCTAGAGAGAGGAAACCACTCACTTGTTGCCCTCAATGATGTGCCTTCACAGTGATTTCTAAAAGTGATTTCAAGGTCTACTTGGACTTAATATCTGAGCATTATAGTCATTTTGCGAATGTAAGAGAGCATGCGAACTAAGAACAAAGCAATGAAGGTAATGCAGTGGCAGCAATAGATCTAGAAGACGTCCTTTACTATATCAAAAGATTCAAGCAGCCTTCTTCTTCTTTAGGTCAAAATTTGTCCCTTGGTGGTTTGGAAGATGACTACCATAACTTGGGATGTGACGACTCTCAAATTTTTGGCTGTGCTCTTTCTTTTCTGTCATGGGGGACTCCTTGTCCCCCTGCTATTGCTGTTTTTGACCTCAGTATTGACCATACAAACTTGGAGTACCTTTTAATTGATAACACATGCAACAACTTAGCTTCTTCTTTCACACATCATTTGCACCATGAGCACCACCAGCACCAACAGTAATAGCCACAAGAGCAATATCTTGCACTTGAAAAGCTCTATCAAGTGCAATCTGTAGGTCTAGGGGGGATGGAGGTTAATGAAAGCAGCAGAATCATAGACAATCATCCTCTAAAACAATCCACTCAGCTGTAGCATGCTGGTGGAACAACCACAGGTAACTTTCTTTCATCTCTCAGTGGGTTGGGGTTAGATGCTACAAACTCCATGTTGACATTTTTCCAATCAAGTAATGAGTTGGAAGGAATTCCAAGTTGTGGAGTGTCCAGGAGTGCTCATTAGATCTCAAAGGCCACTAATGATTTGGTGCACACACCAAGCTTGCACCCTTAACCAGGGCTCCAAAAAATCAAAGAACTGGGTCAAATAACATACCCTAAACCACCAATTATTTTCATTTGAACCGCCATCTTTTGGAAATTTTCAAGAACCCAGATCCAAAGGTTCTTTTTAAAATATTAAAAAAACCCAAACTAGAGGTTCTGAGATTCTGAAATTTTCAAAAAAAAACTAGTACTAGAAGTTTTTTTATTTTTAAACTTTTAAAAGAACCCAGAACCAAAGGTTTTTTTATCAAAATCAAAGAACAGCCCAACAGACCCCAGAAGTTATTAGGGTAGTTCTTAAGCATCAAAAGCATAGTTATCAAAAATCAAAGAACCAATCTTGATATATAATTATGGTTCTCCTTAAAAATTGGGCAATTTAATCAGATGACTACCTATATAACCACTAGTTCTCCATTGGTTCTTTCAGGAAAACCCCACCAGTTCTTTGAGGTTTTTGAAATAACTAAAATTGTGGTTCTTTGATTCTGATTTTTTTCCTCCCCACAAACTGGAATTGACAGTTCTTTGTTAATTCAAATAACTACACAACGCTATTCTGGACTTCATGTCACAGATACATAAACCACTGTACTCAAAATTGTGCACAACCCCAACCCCTTCCCCCCCTCCTGGGGCTCTGGGTGCAGCTGAAACTATGCATGTGAAGTAGTCAACCTCTCGTGACTCACCTCACAAGTGCAAGCAAGGCCTGCAAGATTTGGAATGCAGTCAATGAGTGATGCCACCACAATCAACTCTTGTCGCCCACCTTGCATATGTCCCAGCTCCTTCAACCTTAATTCCTTGATTACAAACAACAACTCATCTTCCACATCAATTGCTACAAAGATCAACAAAAGGTATCAAACATGATCCTGATCCTTTCATAGCCATTTAGCTCATTTCTCATGTTTAAACCAGGGTTCGACAATTATTAGCAACTCCACCAAACCCCCGTTGGGTATCAGGGCAGTTTTTAGGGACGATGACCACAAATACCTGGTTCCAATATATAACCATAGTTATCACAAAGTAAAATACCCAGTTTTGATATCGAACCATGATTTTCAATTTTTAGGGTTTTGGGTTAGGGGTTTTAGGTTTTGGAAATTGGACAACAAAATGTACCTAAGGAAAGAGTTTCGAAAGTTGTAGTGTCATTTTGTAATGTGTCACCATCTTCATTTTCTACAACTGGACATGAAACACTATATTCATGATATCGTAAAGAATTGATGTTCTTCTGGAAGTCCCAAGTACTTCCTTGGGATGTCATCGTCAACAGCATTAGCATTTCTGCAAACAAAGAAGGTGTTGAAAGTAGCAGGTGGTGGTCCAAGTCTGGAATTGTTGGGTTATGACCATGTTTTTCAAAACTTTTATCATTGTGAGATGCAGGTAGCTTAGCATTGAGAGTGACCGCATCTTTAGCCATTGCCTCCCTTAAACCCTCCCTTGCTTCCTGTAAAACACATAGCAAGAGAGGCATAGAAAAAGTGATTTTCACAGAAAAGGTTTGACCAAGCCATAAAAGAAGATGGCACTATCAACAAAGCATCAGATCACAATAAAATAATAATGCCAGACACAATTGAAACCCAAAATGGGTTTAGGGTTTATGTCTCTTTTTCATTTTATTTTTTCTCTATTTCTTATGTGGGCTGGCTCACATTAAGGAAAAGTCCTATTTGGTCCACGATTGCAATTGGTGCACATTCAAAAGCCAAATCATGCATTGTCTATATCACATGAAAGCCACCCAAAATTAAACCCACACACACATCACAACAATGCTTTAAATTCCAACAAAGAACTAAAGAAAGGGAGAGACAATCACACATTTGCTCTTGGAGGTTTAGAAAACAACACTTCTACAAGGCTTCTTTTTTTGGGTGTATTTGTTGCCCTGCCTATTAGCTAGACTGCTTGTTTTCTTCTGCTTCAAACTCACCTTACTAGGATCAGTCTCCCCCTTGTTTACACAAAACACTCCTCGTGGTGTGACCATAGAAAGTGGGTCAAACTTATCCAAATATCTCTCCACTGACAGCCTCATCCTGGCTCACATCAAAAGGAAAATAATGTTTTTTGGGAAGTAGTGTAAGTACCGCACACACTGTTGTCGCAAATAGAGCCCATAAGAAGCTCTGGCTTTTGCATTGGGCAAGACTCAGACTTGCACTAAAAAGTTGACAATGTTTTTGTGTTATTGATTAATTTTTCTTGTTCCCTGGATTTATCCAAAGTCTATGGTTTCAAGTGGTATATATATATATATAGATAATAGAAACTTGTAGTATGATGATATTAAATAGACCATGACGAGACAAATGGATGATCGGACAAATGGACAGATGAATGACGAGACAAATGGATGAAATGATGCTTCATGTCATGACGTCCTTTAATATATGTAATTCTAGGTGGATTTTAAAATACCTTGGGTTAGTGCAAAGGTCGTTTGTTGGTTGTTGTGGGATTTTTGAATACCTTCATGGGTTGCATTGTTCATGTTAATGCAACATGTTTAACATGAAGGGAGTTGTGGTTGTAGAGGAGTTTCTTGAAGATAACAGCAACTGTGGTCCATTTCTAGCCAATAAAATAGGTGGACTGTAACCATTATTATGTAAAGCCTGAAAAGTCTGACATTGGACAGAAAATGTGTGCAGTCTGAAACAAATTTTAACCCTATCTGTATACAGACAAGGGTTAGGGTTTTAGTGTATTGATAAGTACCCCCAGTTTACAATGGTTCCGGGGTATTAGCCCAGGCCAAAAATGGTGACCAACATTTTTGGAAATATATATTTTATTTATGGGGAGTGAGGAGATGTCTTTTGTGGGGGGGGGGGGGGGGGGGGG
>Ga0116227_10002189_pt1 | contig 44696 bp, 20 predicted proteins | sample S1TSphgellanicum_FD_89693 | JGI IMG/M metagenome (GOLD analysis project Ga0116227, IMG submission 89693) | Host-associated microbial communities from peat moss isolated from Minnesota, USA - S1T2_Fb - Sphagnum magellanicum MG | ecosystem: Host-associated > Plants > Peat moss > Unclassified...
CCAATTAAGGGGATGGATGAAATGTCCGTCCGGCTGGATGATCACAAAATAATAATAAAAATAGAAAACAAATAAAAATAAAAAAGTTAAAAGTTAAAAGTTTCTAAAAAAAATTAAAACGCTAACCAAGTTTAAAGAAACCGAGGGACTTCATAGTGGCCGAAGGTCATGGGCACCCACTAGTTCTCATTATGTTTGTTGGAGACAAACTTGGATGGCCCATTTTTTATGGTAGTTATGACATAGCTTTATGGAGAGGTATTGGAAAAAAAAGTTGAGAAAAAATGCACTTGGATTTTATGGAATGAAAGATGGGAATGTGTGTTTTGAAGAAGGGTAATACCCTGTATGTTTTCTTTTGTGTTTATTCCCTTTTACAAGTAGTTACATCTAATTTTATTTTAATATAGTAAATGTAGCTTTTTTTTATTTTATTTTAGTTTTTGCAAATGATCATTGGATGGTAATTACAACCAAGGAGGATAATAACAACAGTCAATGAACACCCAAAGTGGTCAAAACAAGGAATTTCCAATAGGACAATCTATAGCAAATCTAAAAAGATTGGTAAGAAGATAACTATTTTCTTGCCATAATGGTTGTTTTCTTATTTATTTGTGATTTTGTTCAAGATTTCATTTCATTCTTTAGACAGTGATTCTACCTAAAGATAAGCAAACTCCAACATTTCCTTTTTTGTGTTTTGTGTGTTCTTATATTCAATAACCTTCACTTAATGTGTGTTTGGAATTGTTGAAACTAAATATAAAATTTATTCATGTTCCATATTTGATAATAAGTATACATGAGCATATTGTGAAATTCTTATCCTTCATTACTTACAAGTTTTGATGACTAGCCCTAATCACCAAACTATGAAGGTCAATAGTATTGTGTTTTTTGTTTGGTTAATAATATACATCAACACTTTGTCAAATCTGTGTTATTTATTGCTTACTTTTAACTAGCCTTCAAAATCAATCCAAGGAAATTATATGAATGAATCATATTTTTCAATTGAATTGCATATTGGAGAAATTTTTGTTACAACCAAATTGAATAATGATGGTGATGAATGTTATAGGTTACAAAAATGAAAACTATACTAAACACACAAAGATTCCCAAAATAATTTTTAAACTAAAATAATCTAAACAAGAGAAGCATAATTCAAATGGGCAACCAACTTGGAAATTAAATGATTAAAACATGCGCATTTCATCTTTGAAATGAATCAATAACTACAAAACAAACAAAAAATGTTCAATCACATCAACTTTGGTTCAAGTTAAGTTCATTATTTCTTAATGATTTTTTTCTAATGGACTAATGAATCAATGATAAATGAACATGGTTGGTGGTTGTCATGTATGTTGAATTGTGGGTTCACCTCTTGTGTTTACTCCAAATGCATATTCATCCATTCCTATTTGGAAAAGATGAAATGCAAATAATGTTGGTTAGTAAATCATGGTAAGAAAAACAAAACGTAAATAGGTACCACCATTCTTTGATCATAGTGTACTTTTGAGGTCCACAACATGACAATGTTGAATCATTTTATCATTCTTCGAGTACCATACCATCCACAAGACCACCTAAATTTCCACCTTAACTCATTGGCAAACAAATTTCAACATCAATTTGTTAGTAGATGAAAGGTCTCCTAACAAATGGTTCAATGAATTGGGCACCTAGCCATAGATCTTAAATCAACCTTCTCATGAATGAAGGTTGAGCCTTGATTTATTGAGCCATCCCTTTATGCAAGGACTTTGTTTTCATTTGGGTCTACACGACCTTAATATTGTAACTAACTTGGACCTTAAGGTGAGAAATAGACAATTTTCAAACATGTCTGTGTAAAATACCTAATAACATAATGACCTAGCCAAAACTAATGCATAGTTTTGGCCAAAACATGATTGGGACTATTTCTTTGTTTATTACCCATGAGACTCTAAAGAAAAGTTACAAAACAAACTTTGAAGGTAACATGACAATGAATGTGGTCATAACTAGTGTTGGTCTGGTATTAGAAAAGTGCCAAGTATAAACCCAAATATGCATTAAGGTATAGAAGAACCTACCAGCAAGTCAAATTACAATAAAAAGGTTGAAAACCTAGTTGTCAATTCTTGGTGAAATCGATGTGTTAGGGTTAATTAAACATGTGGGTTTAGGGCTTTACAAACCTATGTGATACCAAGGCCCAACCATTTGCATGGAACTCCAATAACAAGAAATTAATATCAATTAGGTTAAAGATACATGTTTATGAGTGCATCCTTTGGGGATGTTAGCATAGATTTGATGCATCTAGGAGGGTGTGGATGCGTTCAAATGAGCCAAAATTGATGTCAAAATGTCAACTTTTCTGCAATTCTTGTTACATTTGTCTATGTGGTTCCATGTTAATGGCATATGAATCATGGAAAGTTGTGTTTATTGAATAATATGAATATTGAAAAATCTAAAATGAATAAAAAAAAATTCCAATATCAAAGTTTGGTTTGAATAAAAAATTAACAGCTTCATTCAATGACACTATTTTCATAAAGGCCCCTTAATTTTCATAATACAATTTATTTCATCCTCAATTTTTTTTTAATAATAGGGTACTATTAGACACATCTAAAAAACACTCAATTTTTCAATTTTTTTTTAATTTTGTGTTTATCAAAAATTAAGGTTTAAAAAAAATTCATGAGTCCTTTTTGACATGTAAATGTGATGCAATGTGAATTTTGTTTCAAAAAAACTTTGAAATTATAACATAAAAAATTGAACTTGAAAATGTTAACATGTTTTGGTATGGTTTGAAATTATGACAAATTTTCAAAACAAAACACAAAATCTAGAAAAATTCGTGCACTTTCAAAAATTCATATGTCTCCAAATTTGATTGTAAAAAAAATATGACATATTGGGGCAACAATAAATACAATATATAAAAAGTTTCAAAACATTTCATTTGAAAATTCTTTTTGAGGAAAACATGTTTTTTTGGGAAAAAAGACTTCAAAAAGGACAATAGTCCTAAATGCAAAGTAAACACATTGGCTCATTATATGTTGTTTGGACCTAGTAACCATTCTTCATGAACTTTCATTTGCTATCACAAAGAAGAGCTATATATTAAGAGGTGAGATTTTTTAACTAACTTTGCATTTCCTTCTGTTAATTATTTTCACACTTACTGTAACATGTTTATTGTTCATCGTGTTTCTTAGTGTTTTCTATGTTCTTCACATTTATGGTTTGTTGATACATCTTTGGAGATGGATGCCTTCAAGTTGTTGGACTCTTATGCAGATCTCACCATTGTAATGCCTCATAATTTGGTTAGGAATGAGCTTGAAAGTTCTATATTGTTAGAGGAAGTGTTGCAAGTTCAAGATATAGTTTATAAAAGTGACAAGCTAAAGAAAAAGCACTCTAGAAGCAACAATTGACATGGTTCACCACCAACCAAAAATTTTGGGTTTTGTGGCATCGTGTAGCAAAGTCATGGCCTTTTTTTGTGTTGAATGATAACAATGTTAAGGTCGATGTACAAGGAGTGCAACTCATGAAGTGTGTGATGTGTCACTCTTCTAAAAACTCAAATGCAAGTTCTTAGAGTTCAACCAAGTCTCAAAAAGGTTTCATAACTTACAATCCTAAGCATGGCCTAGATTTGGTGAAATACACAGTGCACAAAATTAGTCTAGAGGGCAAAGATAGTACTAAGAGACAAAAATGTAAGAATAAGACATTTGTCACACCTATAGCCATCACTAATTTTCTTGGAGGTATGAGGCCTTACAAAAAATCTAACCTAATTCAAATGGGGTTCATTGAGGATTTTTTTTTAATGATTGTTAGGGGCTACATGCCATTGTCTATTGTGGAAAGCCCCTGGTTGAGGCAAATGGGGTTGCTTCTTTGTGGTCAAGTCCAATTTCCTTTTTGTAAACAACTTGTTCATGAGCACCTTCTTGTTCTACTACAAAAAACCATGGAAGTTTATGTGTTTCTTGCCATTGGCTAATGTGCAACTATGACAACAACATTTGACTATGGATGTCAAGGTTAGGGTATGACACATTTACCTTGGTAAATAATTTCATTAACCAGAGCTAGGTTCCTTGGCACATAATTGTTGGGCTTTTTGAAACACCCAATACTTCTAGTGGAACTCTTGCAAAGTAAATGAAGGTTTTATTAGTTGAATTCAACTTGACAAGTAAGGTCATCGCATATGTCAAGGATGAAGGAGCCAATCTAAATTCCTTCACAACTACACTCACTTCTATTATGTCATGTGAACCTCTACAATTGCTTTAGCCGTTTGTTGGCTTTTGTTTTGGTCATGTTATGTCAAAGGCATGTCAATATGCCATGAATGAAGCTAAGGTGGGTGCGGGCATGAAAGAAGTCAACTTGAAAGATGCATAAGATGTTCTCCAAAAAACAATTACTTCGACTAAGAAGTCTGGGAAAGGTAAACAGAATGGGAAAGGCTTGTCATGAGGTTGGCTTGCGGCATAGAAAACTCAACACCCCCGTGAAGACTTGTTTTGCTTCCAAGGTGATTTTATTCCAAAAGACCTTGGAATATGCAAATGCTATTAACATATGCTACATTCAGAGAGTTCATCTTTGCAAGCTAGGGTTCCCAACAAGCTCACATGGGCACTTGTTCGAATAGTAATTGAAACCTTAAACCTAGTTGTTTGTCAATGTTTGTTGAATCAAGGTAAAGGGTACTAGTTACTATCAGATGTGTTGTTTGTTATTTTTGCAATCATGGGGACAATGAGGATGGAATATGACCATTGAACTATTGTTGTTCCTCCACTTTAGTGAAGTAAATTTGAATAAAAGATTGAAATTTTGTATGGTAGAATGGTTGTAAAAGTCATTAATGTGTTGCGTCCTTTTTTAAGTTTTGCAAAGTCCTTCACATAGGAAAAAGCCCACAACATTGTTGTTTTGATGTTGGATCCACATTTCAAAGGCATAGATTGCATCATGGATTACATTGGCAAGGATCAAGCTATCATATTAGTGCAACAATATGATGAGTTAATTGTGATGCCTTTGTTGAAAGACGTGATGAGATTTTTGAATCCAAATCAAACTACAAGTTCGATTCTTCCATCCCCCGAGTTGTCTCCAACTTCAACTTGGTTGTTTGGGTTAAAATTCAACACAAGAGGCAACTAAAGGCCTTCCCAAAGCTGAGCTATCTTTGTTTTGTAGGTTCAATGTGGAGAATGTTGATGGCCTTGATCCTTTGATCTAGTGGTTTGTTAATGAATCCAAGTTCTCAAATGTTGGTTTTTTGGCACGACAAATTTTAGGCATCCTAAGTTCACAGATTGGGACTTAACAAACCCTCTCCATTGTAGGTGTGCTCACTAGTTTGCAACAATGTCATTTTAGGGTTGAAAATCTTGACAAACTTATCATGATTTACAAAATTTGGCTTGTTGATTAACAAGTCGATTACAAGCTAGTTGTTGGAGATAGATCGGGAGAGTTTTTTGTGGCAAAGGACACGTTACTAGAAGAAAATGAGAAGCTACTTGAGAATGCAAGCTATTTTAAAAAGACAAAATCATGTGTTTGAAGATGTTAGATGGGTGCTTATGCATTTTATGCTCATATACATTACTGACTACAACTTTTTGAATATATTGTTGCACAAGTTTAACATGCGCATGATGTTGCTTGACTCTTGAATCATTGAATGCTTGTTTTCCTAGTTGTTTGTGACTCTTCCTCTAGTTGGAAACATACACATTAACAATGAAAAATCCTAAATCTAACACCAATACCTGAGTTGTTATTTCACCAAGTTCAACACTCACATACCTGATTGATACTGATGCTGCCAATTTTCAACCAGCAAGCTATTGATACCACACTGGTACCAAAAAAATTGATTTGAAAAAAAAAAATCAAAACCCTACCCAAATTTTTAAATATAAAAAATTGATACCAAGAACCTCCTGGTATCTGCAAAACCTGATACCAGAACAACACCGGTCATAACCTTATGAGTGTCGCTCACAATGTGTCAGAGAGTTCATCACCTTCCTCATGAATAGCAGTGCAGAGTTGCCATGCAAGCTTATCCCAGAACAGAACTAACTAGCCTTTGTCAAGCAAAGGGTAATTGGCTCATAAGAAGGACAAAGATGCATAATCTCTTCAGCAACTAGACTGTCACCCTGGAACATGGGTATCCCCATTTTATGTAGTCTTTCAATTTGTGACAAAAAGCATAGTAGCCCCATGGAGCTGCAAAACCCAACACAAAGTTTCCATCCATAGGATAGGAATATATTGCAACCATTTTGAGTATTCACAATCATTTTGTTGTGACATCGATACTTTATCAAAAATTACTATGAAGCAGTTTACAATCAACAATCTGAACAAGTTAAAACCGCTCTCACTTGAAGGATAATTTGTTCCTTTTGAACACTTCCATCATATGGACGAGTTACTACTTCCCAAGCAGTCCATTACTATGTCCTCTACAAAAGGGACCATTTCAACAGAATGGGAGAGTTTGGCTGGGGATCTTGTAGCAAACACAGTAGTCACTTTGAAATGAAAACCATGGGTTTAACTCTCTTGCATAGAGAGTTGGTCAAGATCAACACAAGATTGACCTTCATCACTGAGTGAAAAACTCCATCAAACCTGAGAGGAGTGTGAAACACACTCACTTTCTATAGAGGATGAGTCAAGGTTTCTGTGGTCAGCATTGTCTGCAGAAATCTGTGGATTGTGGCTAGCTCATTACACAAACATCCTTGGCAAGCAGAGCTGTGCAGCAGAAAACAGTACCATAGGTATGGAAGTTCACTCTCACATTACATGTCTATTCAGTTGCCCAAAATACTCGAATGTGTCAAGCTGATGCATAAGTACAGATTCTGAAGTACCTTACATACTTTTGGTCAATTGGGTTGATGGGCTGCTACAGATTATTCATGACAATGTCATTGTTAGTGTCCTCTTTTTGGTGCCTTGTGAAAATCCTCCCATTCTACTTTGCATTTCTTGCCTTCTGATCCTCAAGGATCTGTAACTTTCGCTGGGCTTCCAAGAATGCATCTTCATTGCCTTGCTCCTTCAGTTCACTAACAATGTGTCTTGCACATGCAATTGCCTCCTCATACCTGTTTCAAAGCATTTCATCATCACCAATATAGATTATCAACACAGCTTTTGATCTCTGAGTAAAATGACCCAAAGTAGCACACCAAAGGAGAGATGGAATGGGCATACCTCCCCAGTTTGGAATACACATTGACAAGGCTTTCATAGCTGCCAAGGGTGTCAGAGTGACTTGGGCCATATGCCTTACTCAGTATTTCCTTTGCTTCCTCAAGGATTTTCAATGCCTTCACTGGATGACCAAGCTCCAAATGAGCTACACCTAGATGGTTGAGCACCAACCCAAGAGAGAAGTGATTGTCTCCAAAGCTCTGCCTCAGTTTTTCAACAGCATCTTCCAAGTGAGGGAGGGCTGCTTCTAGTTGGCCATTGTTGATTAGAAGCAGACCAACTTGAGCTTGAGTACCTGCAGCTGCATTTTTCTGCTCAGGAATTTCTGCAAAGACAGTGAGTGCCCGCTTCAGGAGACCTATGGCTTCCTCAGGCTGGTTCATTTGTTCATATATTGCAGAAAGCTCTGTGAAAGCTTCTGCAACAGCAAGTGCATGAGGGTCTTTTGCTGCCAACCCCTTGCTTCTGTTGTTCACGATGTCCATGGCCATGCTGCAATCGCAAGAATCACAACTTTTAAGTCTGCAAATCTTCAATTGAAAGTGCAATTGTAAGAAATTTTTGTTGGACCTGAACCATCTCAAATGATGCGAAATACTTTCTCACCTGCAGTAAGATCTCGCTTGCTCCATTTTACCTAGTCCTGCATAAGCCTTTGCAAGGTTGACTGTAGCCAGTGACCGCATTGGACTGTCTTCAGCCATCTGAGACAAAGCACTCTGGAGGGATGCAATTGCATCATCGAATTTGCCAAGTGTGATCTGGGTATCTGCTGTTGAGATCTCCACAAAAACAGTCTCAGATCCAATATTCCTCTCTTTGAGAATCTTCCTCACCAACAACTGTTCCTCAAGGGCTTTCTCATGATCTTCTAGTCCACTGTAAATGACAGAGAGAAGACGCCTATCGATAGCTTCCTCTATTGAACCTTCACCATGGATCTTGAGGTGACTCTCCAGAGCCTTTTTCGCCAAAGTCTTTGCATCATCAAAACGCATTACCTGGGTGAAGGCTTCACCCACCTGTGAATGCAAACAAGTGAAGATCCTTAGATAAAATGAATTCGATTCAGCAGAGGAGCTACCAATGATAAACAGATTCTGGAGACTCTATTATTCCACAAATTTTTCAGACTGCACAATGTCAGGTGTACACCGAGGAATCGTGTATCTTACAATGTACATCCTGTTCTGACCCATTCAGATACTTCTTGTCCAAGATTTGTACACTGTATTCATTATCAGGTTCTTACCTGCCGATAGCTGGAGGCCAAGTGAGGATGACCAGGCTCCAAGAAAGTCTCTTGCACAGAAAGTCCTTTGGAATAGTGATGCAGCGACTCATCATGCTTTCCCAAAGCAGCAAAGGTGTCACCCAGCAAGAAGTGAACTGCAAATATTACAGGACCATACTCTGGACCCTCATGTTTCTGAATGATACGGAGTGCATGCTTCAGGTTGGCCAAACTAACATCATGATGACCCAATTTATTGTGCGCTGAAGCAATTAGGTGGTAGCACATTGCTGTCTCCAGAGGATCACTTATAGAACTCGTTTTTAAAACCTGCAGGGCCTGCTGTCCATATCTAAGAACTTTATCCGGACTTTCCCCACTAGAGTCATACTCTTGACCAAGTCTTAAAGCAACACTGGCTATTCGAGGGTCTTGTGGGTGAGCATCAGCTTGCAAGTGCCGCAACATCTCTTCGAGCTTCATGACACTCATTGACTCCCCTGCATTGTTCAAACATGTTGTTTATACATGTTGCAAGTATGACAATTGGGCCTCATTCAACACATAACATCTCTGCCTCATAGAGACAAATAAGCAATGAAGTGGGTCCATTGAAGTTAAGTTCATCAGATGCCACTTTCAAGCAAGGATTCACATTTGCCAGGTTGCACTAAAGCATGCCAGACACATGTGACCTTTAGCTTGTGGCAATCAGAATGCAAATGATCAGAAGAGAGATTTCACAAGGCTTTCAGAATGTGATCACCTTTAGTTTGCTGGGCTTCTTGAATCCGCTTGTTGAGTTCTTCCCACAGTGCTCCATCAAGAGCTTTCTCTTTTTCTGTCTCTTCATCATCTGCTATCAATTCATCTGCACATACCAGTCACTCATTCCAATCCATATTCCAAAATGTCCCAATCAATTCTGACACTGACATGTCCAGAAATGAGGCTCATTCTGGCAAGGATTTTGATGATAGCAAATCAACTGTTTCCAGAGCTAAAATCGGAAAGAATATCACACAAACCACCGAAAGCACACAGTAGCCTTCTTACCTTGAGCTTCAATTGCCACACTGTCATGATCAAGCGACTGATCCTTTTGTGAAGTTTGGGTCACATCTACAGTTGGTTCCTTTCCTCCACCACTTTCCAAGTGTTGCAGAGGTTGTTCCAGCGAGGATGTTCTGCTGGGTGCAGCTTCAGGCTCACCAAGTGTCTGGGCACTGTAATGTCTCTGCCACAATTCATTTCCAATTCTCAATGAACCCCAAATGCAGCAGCTGCTTGTATGGCGTGTGAGCCCCCAGTTTCTAGTTCCACATGGATCAACATGTCCATTGCAACCATAGGCAGTAATTTTTTTTCTGACACCAAAAGCCATTCTTGTACTCAAAGTGATTTTTTGCTGACTTTCATCCCTGGTGGAAAACATCACAGACCATGATGATGCCATTTGATTTCCAACAATTGTTTCTGCAAGCTTTTCTTCATAAACAACAATCTTGCCATGACCAAAACATGAACAAGTGGAAAGAGCATCGAGATCGTGCTTAGTTTGTCCATAAATTCCTCCTGAACAAAATGCTCGATTCAATGACAATACTGTGTCATCACATATGCCTGATAAACCAACACAATCCAATTCTCAGAACCTTCAAGCAGACCAGATGATCAGAAATGTTGTGAAACCTCTCTGTCTGTGAAATGACAAACTTGATCAGATCTCTGGATCCTACTTGATCAGACCTCCACATTCCATCACCCAGTGCTAGTACTACAAAAGTTAGAAAAAACAGAGCTGCCACTATATTATCACCTATTGTAAGAGATTCATTTCCACCATAGACGATTGGAAAAACTTCAGAACCCTAGAACACACTGGGTGCAGGTTTTCCATTCATGAAAATCTGTAAGTGGGGCTTTTGAGGACAGGCACTTGAGATTGGAAAAATTACAAGATACGCAATTGCAGCTCTCATCTTATATACTGAAGTCAGTCCATCTCCAAAGCCAACTGCATGCATGATTTGATTGCCTTTTGAGACCCACAAACATTTTATCTCCTGTGACTTCTCAGAAGCCTTTTTCCAATGTAGATCAGGAAAATAAAATAGAATAACCAAGGAGAAAAAGATCACATTTGATTGCAGAGGGAGATCAGAGTTATGTGTAGTGCCTCTGCTCGTTAGCAGATTTTCTCGCTTGCACACAAAATATGAGTGGGAGGACAGTGAAAGTAATTTACCGAGAGAGATCCATCTACAGCCGCTGATGAGAAGAGAAGAAGCCCTTCTCCCAGGGCCCGACATTATTGCTCCAACTCTTTATCAGATGCTGCTGCTGCTGGCCTGCAAACAAATGCAACACCCACAAAAAAACAATACAAGACGACGAATAATCCCCTCGCCCTAGAGCTTGTGACTGCTTCTCGCATCTGCAAGTGATACAAAAATCAAATGTAACCTGAGAGCAAGACCATCCGCAATAGCAAACACCATAGAAAAACCTCTGTGTGTGTGTGTGCTCTCACAAGAGAAGAAGAACGAAGACCTTCTCAGGCATAAACCTCACTAAAACCCTAAACCCTAACCCTAACTGTTCTCGTAGGACCAATTTTCGTCTCTCTCCCCTTTCTGTCCAGCAAGAATTCGAACGAGATTCTGGAGAATTTGGCGGTTAGTTTATCTGATCTCTGGATCATGAAACAGGCTGCACAACCAGAAAACTGTAACTGGATTCTTTGGATCACAAACAGTCCCAGTAACGCTGAAACAGTAGTAGTAAAACCAGAAAAACTGTTCCGCCAACTACCCATATATCCTTTCTGACAATCTGATCCTTCAAGGAGTTCTTCATCTTGTCTGTGAGTTGAGGGACCACCCAAGTTGGTCTTTGGTCTCTAGACATTTTTATGCTCAAATTTAGGAAGCAATCAATGTGGTTTTCATTCGTGAGTCGAGGAATCAGGTTTTTTGCCATCTTCGAGAAATGCAGGTCACCAGACGAGGCTGTTCTAAGTATGTTTTTGTGCTCCTCGTGTTCCTGACCGTCACCATGATGGCTGCTGGTAACCTTTGAATGCCTGCCAGAAAAAGACCCACTACATTGTTGAAACCAGACTTGTTACAAGCATTTTGTGTTCCTGTGAGAGTTTGCAGAAAATCGAAGGCTGCGATGATGATGAGGACATGGGTACATGCAGGAGCTTTACAATTGATTTTTCTGTTCAAGTGCCTTGAATACACCACTGGTATGTATATTCCTGCTTACAATGGTTGCAAAACATCAGAGATTGTCAAAGAAAGATGCAGTCTGAAAAGTCAAGAACTCCAGACTTTGTGTCAAGCCTGATATCCACTCATATCCTCAGTTTCTTACAAGGATTGTGACAGCAAGTGTAATCTTTCCTTCTACATCCGTGTGCACTGGTGTGTGTCAGCATACAGTTTCTGGAACAATGACCAAGATGGCAGCATACTCCGAATTGGACTGGTATGTTTGATCTAGCATTGCACAACACCACCAATCACAGATGTACCTCAAATCAATGATCAAACTGTAGTCTTGGTTTGAAGTTTTGTAGAGAATTGTGACTAGATGCATCAAGAGCATATATTTTTATACAGGAATTAAATCCTAGATATAAGTTTATCGTGGTTGCAGGTCAAACAAGAAGTGATCAGTTGGGCACCAAGGATTATGCTCTTGCACAACTTCCTTAGTGCACAGGTGTGCCCATACCTGTCCCAATTGCTTTGCAAGTATTTTCTCTGTGCATTTTTAATTGGATTGCATCTCAGTTACCTTTGTTGTTGGGTGTCTTGTCCATCCTTTGTTTCTACTGCATTATCAATCCAGGTCTGTCGCTTCCTTTGCAAGTCTTCTCTTTACTTCTATACCTCGCTGGGCAAGGGACATTAATGTTGGAAATTATTGGACCCTGATTGTAGAGGACCGCCAGTCTCCAATGTTTCTATATGTACAAGCATATCAAACCCTAACTTGTGTGATCTTTGTTTTAGGTTGAATCACTTCTATTTGGATCTTCACTGAATGCACCACATGCTGGTGGCCCAGGATCCCAAGAACTGCTTAGGCAATAGACTCAGTTTCAAGATGTCTAGTGAAACATGAATTGGCAAACTGCAGGAGTGCAATCATCTAATAAGTGTTGCGAGATCCAATCTTGTCAAATCAGAAGTGGTGGATGCTCAGACAGGCATGGTATGTTTTCTGTTTCCCTTTCAATAATAGATCACAATAGCACATTCCTTGGGTCATGGAATAGATAATAACACTTCAGAATTTTTGTGGATCAATTTCTTGATCACATATTCAAGCAGAAAAATTGGGCCTTGGCTTGGATTCAAACTGACTTCAAGTCTATGTTGATGGTGGGATGTCATGTGTAGAGCACAGAAAGCAAGGTACGCACTAGCACAGGCATGTCCATTGACCAGAGCAATGGAGAGCATCCACTCATCCAAGTTTGCAACTCTTACTACCAATCTAAGCTTGTCAAAAGCTGCATGTTAGAATCTTCTTAACAACCACAACACACTGTTATCTCAGGATGTTCTAAACAGGAGCCTTATTCTCTCACCAGTGGCATGCTCTTGTAAGGGGCCACAAACCATCTTTGTTGCAGGCTGTAGAGAAACGTATAGCCATGTACTCAATGATCCCGATGGAAAATGGAGAGCGTCTTCAAGTTTTACGGTACCCAGTGATTCCTTTAAAGAGGATGATCACTGATGCTTCACCATGAACAGCACATCTTTCAAATAGCATGTGATGGAACAGATTCTATGTGATAAAACAAGATGTCTGGAGATGCTAACAACTATAGCTTTCCTGATGGGATAGGTATGAACCAGACCAGTATTACAAACCACATCATGACTATTTCACAGATGAGGTAGACTGCCTTGGACCATAGCCTCTACCAAGTTCTGTCTGAAACTGAGGGATAAATAGGGCTCGACTGTCTGCTGTGATACTTTCAATTGTGGTTTAGACTCTATTTGGTGTTGAGAATCATACCAATTTTCTTGTCTGTCCTAGAGTTATTATCTCAGATTGCTTAGAGAAACTAATTCATGTCCAGAGTCCAGACACAGCATCATCTCAGTCTAGTGCATTTTTAAGTACAAAGCCCTCAGTGAGCCAGCATGACAAATCTCCCCAGGGAAGGAATATACAAATTCCTAATACCCAAGGAGATTGGCAGCCAGTATTGAACTTTCTTATTGCACAAGGTTTGGTATATTAGTGCCGACTTTCTTTGCTTGCAATTTGAAGATCTGTGATGGCTACACTACAGTTGCATACCTTTTAGGAAGGGAAGTTGATCACACTTCTTGTACAAGAGGAAAGGAGGGTCACAGTAATGACTTCATTTGGACAGTTGGAGGGAATGGTCCATTCATCAAGATGCATCTTGTTTGAGGTTTATGGTCAGAAAACACAACCCAACAATGAACATTGTGTGCGGTCCAGTTCAACTTAAAAAGTGGAGGCCAACGAGTGGCTACAATGCTCATGTATCTGAGCGACAGGGTTGAGGGTGGTGAAACCTACTTCCCATGGGTGGGTTCACTCTCTCCCCCTTGCAAATTTTTGGCACATATCAAAGAGTGGCAAGGGAAGGCATTCTGAGTCACCTTCAAGTGATGGTGAGAATGTACTTCTTTCCATGGTTTTTGATGCTTGCTGATTCTGCTTGGAAGTTTTTCAAAGACATAACATGTTGGTATTGCAGTCTGGACCAGGTGAGTGTAGCTGTGGTGGTGTAATGAGGAAGGGTCAATGTGTAAAGCCCAAGCAGGGTGATGCCCTCCTTTTTTGGAACACTGTATGTCTTTCTATCCTCCCTGTCTCTCTTGCTAGAAGTAGGAGCTGCTTAGTTTGCGCAAATTACTTGAGCAATACTTGGAAGTCCATCAAGCAAACTTAATTTTCAAAACAAGAAATTGAGTCACTGAACGGCTCTTTAAGATTCTAGCTTGGGGAATGCATGAGAGATTCACACAAAATGGTATGCCTATTATCAACATCAGACTGGACGTTTGACTTACAGCAAGATGTAGCAGCAGACCAATGCAGAGACAAGAAAGTCTCAAGATGAACCAGAATTCTAATAATCATTTTTTACAGTTTATCTGGAGTCCATCAGATCCTCTTGTGGGATTGTCAGGGATTCCATTAAGAGTGCTGATCCTGGTTTTCAAAGTGCCTTCTAAGATTGCATTGAAGAGGAATTCAACTTTTGATATGAAGTATTGCATTCTCTACAATGGTACTATGTAGTTCTTGACATGAGCAATTCATTAGGTGAATTTCCTCAAGATGCAATCCAGCAGGGCCCTAAAAGGCTTTCAAGGGGTAATCGGGATTTTGTCAAAAGCTTGTTTTTGAAAGATGCTAAAGACCAAAATCTGTTGATTGGGCTGGATATTCTGTAGAGGTCAGATGGTTCAACAGATCACAACACCTTGCATGGAGGGTGCAAAGTGCTTGCAGGAGAGAAGTGGTTGGCAACCAAATGGATGCGGCAAGGTGTATTCAACAATTGAGGCCAATCATTTAGATAGATGACAAAGCCCAACTGAGCTTGACTGAAGGTAATGGCAATCAGCTGTGACCATTCCAAAGCTATTGAAGCAAGGAACCCATACAAACTAAGTAGCACATAAGCAACTAATACAAAAGAATTTTTTGCATTGAAGTTTTTCATTTGTGATTCTAATATTGTAATAATGTGAAGCATTTTTTTATCATACCAACAATTTGATTCGTAAAACAAGAGGTCATTATGATTGTGTAATAAGTACATTGTTTTATTTAACTAACTGGAAGTCATACGATACATACACAAAAAATTGTGAATGAATGTTTCACATAAACCTGATACATTCTTTTGAAAAGCAATTCATAAAATCTGGAATTTTTCTTTGAGATTTAAGATTGTTAATGATATCTCTTGAACATAGTGTTTATGCCATGGGTGAATGTACAAATGAAAGAGAAAATTAAAAGAAAACTGGAACTGTAAGAAAATGTTCAAAGAACATAGAGTTTGCAATGTACAAATGGAAGAAAGAAACTAATATGGATTCAAGTTAGCCAAAGGTGTTGAAACAATGAAGTTGTTGAGTGAAACAAAGTAATCTTGTGATTTTCATGCAGCTTTTTCTTCAATCCCCAGTTATTTTATATCATGAGTGATTGTGTAATATAAAAATGAAATTTGAAATGAGATTTGAATTGGAAGAATGTGCTCAAAGAATGAAGGTTTTTTTTTATCGTGTGAGGCTTGTGTGTGCCAATAGAAATGGAAATTCTGGAAATCGTATTCAGAGAGTTGAGTTGAAAGACAACACTCTCAAAATAAAGTTGTTTTGAAATGAAATTGAGTGATCATACAATTTTCTTTCAATCAAGAATCAAGATGCATTCAAAAACTCAAAATAAAACTCCCCTAGCGACATTGATGTATTGCAAATGCCACCAACTATTTAAAGAACATGTGGAAAGGCAACTAAATGGAAGATGAAATCATGATGAAGAATATTTCATGTTGAAGGAAATTAAAACGCTAATCCCTGACATATGTGCATAAATGAAAAAATGTGTTTTGTTTTTTTGCTTGCAATGACAATTGAAAGCTTTTTTTGTGTTGAAGTTTTGTAACTTGGTGACAAAAATACGAAAGCAAGAATATTTTATCACATATTCTTTCTTATTTTGAAAAAGTTGCTAAAATTTTGAGATTTTTCTTTGGGTTGAAAAAATGTCCTCACACTTGGATTTTTTTTTAGTTTGGGGGCATTTTGAGGACACTTATATATTATTTGGATAATTTTCATTTTGCAAAGTTCATGATTCAAAAGAAATATTAAGTTATGAACAAGGAAATTGAGCTTTGCAAATGAATCCCACATCTTCCAGTTGGCTAATGGTGATTTATTTGTGTAATCTAACAAATGAAGGAAACTTTTAAGACCTCCAATTTTTCAATAAAGTTTTTTTTTTTAAATGTTAAATATTGTTCTTTCAATACATGTGCACCAATTCCCTCGTTATCAACTTCCCGCTCCATTGGAAGTGCTTGTAACATTTGACTATTCAAAAAATACATGAAAAAATAGCTCATAAAAAAGGGTTATTTTGGGATTATGTTATGTGAAATATTGCACCTTACAAACCAAGGGTGAGGTTTCAATTTCAAGGTTAATATTCTACCACCAAGGCATTACCTAACATAATGATCAAGGTAAGCTAACAATTCAATTGTTAATTGAAATATATTTAACTTGCAAAAGTTTGTTGGAACACTACAATTTTAAAAGGGGCTAATAAATATTAATTTTAATGATCATTTGTTCTTGAAATTTTGCACTTAGAACAAGAAAACCATGTAATTAATAATCAACAATGTTCTTCATGAAAATTTTCAATTTGTTTTAATATTATGAAATTTACATTCAATGATACACAAGTATTCAACAATACATTATGTTATGATAATCTTAATGATTATGATTCTTTTATATTTAAAATGTTCTTTCATTCAAAATATAGTTGAGTTAAATGTTCTTTTTATCAATATACAAAATTAAAGTGGATTTTTAAAATCAATGAATATGATATATTTGTGTTATAAAACAAAGGGTCCTACATTTTAAGTAACATTTACAAAATTATTAGTGTACATTTACATTAAAACATATTTATGAATTAATTTCATATTCAATATATATATTATTTTAATTTTGAAGCTTAAATCAACTATATGTGATTTTTTTAAAACTCAAAATGAATGAAATTTTACATGTTACTATTTTTGATATTATATATGTATTGAAATAATCTTGGGTGACATTGTACCATGCATTTATTTCACTTATGAATTTCACTTGGTTTTCACAAGAATGTTTAATTTATGTGATTGTAAACTCATATCAATACAAGATTTTGTCCATTCACAATATCATTTTTCAAATTTATTAGGCCATTTTATGCAATTTAAAAGTCAACTTGAACAAATTTCATAAAGATTCCATGTAACTTTAGAAAAACCTTGTCACTTGAGGTATGATATTTAACAAACCTTCAACATAACATGCCCAAAACAAGTGCCTTGGGTAGGTTGATCCTAAACCCAAAGCTTGCACAATTACAACCACTTTCAAATTTATAACATAATTATCATTGCATGATTATTGATTATTTTTCAGAATGTTACACCTCGAATATAGATTATAATCACATCATTGTGCATTTGCCCATATTTCAATAGCCTTCATTGCAATGATACCACCATACTATGGCCCATATTAAAGTGTTGATCGAAATCTTGTTTAAAAACCCATTCCCTATTTTTGGAATGTCATAAATGTTGTCCAAAAGACTTCATAAAATACTTACACACATTCTCAAACTAGATAATGAAAGTGAAGAAGCTATGGCCAATAAAGAAAACCATTAATGAATAAAGAAACATTTGGATTGAGATGCAACAAAATGCATTTATTTTGATTGAATGGTATATACTAGTTTGAAGTTAACATGAAAACAAATGGTCAATTTTCAATATATTGTAATAGTCAATATAAAAGTTCATTCATGTCTAGAATACCATAATCCTCATGTTAAATAATTTCACTCTAGGTTTTGCAAACTTGTTGATTTAATTGGGTTGATGATGAATAAAAAAGAGATTAAATAACTTTAAATTTATGTTTAGTTTCTTACACATAAAAATATTCCTTAAATCATAAGTGGCTATTTATAATACAATAAATAATCTTTTGAATTTTGCCCACTTCTTTCATAAGCAAACTTCAAAATATTTATTTATTTATTTAAAAATAAATGTTATAATGTAATGGAGAACAAATATTAATATCAAAAAAAATTGCATGGGAAATGGGGATGATCAAAATACCCTTTTTTTTGTATAAAATATATTTTGAAATGCCCATTAATTTTTTAAAAGTTTTGAAAATAAAACCTTTGGACCTTATCATTGTGCCCAAATTTTGGAATCCCAACCAAGTGTCCCAAAAGGGTGAAAGCATAGTTAAAGCAATTAGGGGCACCAAGGTAAAAGTCTTTTTCCAAGGATTGCACATGACATGAATCATTTTTGTGTTGGATTATAATTTTAAATTTCATATTTTGAATACCCCATTTAACACTACATTTTAGATATAAATACATTTTGATTACAAATTGATTTTATATCATGTACATTATGCATTCATGTCTTCTATCACATAAATATGAAAAACTTTTGTTAAAACCACATTTTAAAATCTATAATATTCAAGGTCAAAAACACTTTTGAACCAGATGTGTTCAAATGTTTTATAAAAACAATTTTCATCAATTCAAGTCCTTTTTTTTTTCTAATCATCAATATTAAAATCCTCTTCAATTTTTAAAATGAATGGTGCACACTTGGTAAAAAAAAGGACATTTGAAAAAAAAAAGACTATCCACTCTTGAGGTTTGAATGCTTTAAACATGCAACAACATTTTTTATTTGTGTCAAGCTTTGAAAATGTAAATTTTTCAATTAATGAAAAATATTCCCCAAAAAAACATAATAATCCAAACTATTATGTTTCCCTTGTGATATTTCAAATATACAAAAATGCAGTTTAAAAAAGTGTCCAATCACTTGGGTGGCTCCTATAATTGTGTTTTTACCCAAAAGAATGAAAAAACTTTATTTTATTAATGTACACATTTTTATGTTACATTATATGGAGATTATTTATAGTGGGACAATTTGATAAAACACATAACCTATTACAAAGATGATAAGTATATTAATTTGATCAAATGTCACAATTTTTTTCAATGCCACAAAAACATGTGTATATATGTGTTGTGTGTGTGTGTGTGTGTGTGTGTTTTATCAAAAAAAAGAAGGTTTACATGTGAAAATTTAAATCAAGGTTTGAATTATGATGTTTGTGATGATATCATGAAAATAATCGCAAAAAGGTTAAATCTTTTTTTATAAAAATCTCATATCATAAATACATCTATTTAAGGATGGATTGGTTTTCAAAATTAAGAAGGCAATATGTATGTTAACTTTGAAATGGTAATTAATCTATTGAGGATGCTGATTCATTAAAAGATTAAAAAACAATTTGGCCTCAACACATTTCAAAAATTAAATAATCAACCATTATAGATGGTGTTAATAGGAAGTTTGTGTATTTCCTTATGCATGAACATATAGATTTCAAACACATGAAGAAGTAAATAGTTATCAATATCATACAATAGTATAAAATATACAATGATAGAACACATATTGATCATAGGTGTGCAATAGAATATACATATCATATAAAAAATTTAATGATATGTAAGAAATTCATTGTTTTTTAAATTATTGTCATTAAGCCCAACCATGATGATCCATAAAGTAGAATTTTTTTATTTGATTTTTTCTTTGGGCAGCCTAGTTTTCTATATGTATATTTCTACCATTGCCATCTTAATGATGTAAACAACTTAAACATATTTTCATTCAACAAACCATCGTAAGCACTAGGGAGGAAAGTTGAAGGCATGCAATATTTTTGTCCAACTAAGGTTTCTTGGTTTTTCAATTTTGTGATGTAGTTGAGATGGTTATCATCCATATGGCAATTTTAGCCAAATTCAATAACTACATGAACAATGAACCAATACCTTAATTGGTGGTCATGTTGTGAAAATGGAAGGTCACAAAATCACTTCATTAGTCCAAAGTTGTTTCCACTTCAAATGGCCACTTCCAACTCTTTTGCATCAAAAATGTTTGTAGACAAAAAGTTGATATTTCTCTTCACCTAAATGTGATGACATGTTAATTAATAAAAGGTTGTCACTTTTCATTTGTGTTGGTATTTTATAAAAAGACAAATATTAGCGTAAAGAAGTTAGTAATCACAAAATTCTTCTCCTAATTAGCTAAATTTTATTCATATTCATGATGTGCATTATGGACTAAATTTTGAGAACAAATTGAAACCAATTATCATGATTATAAAATTTTCTTATTCATTAGTTAACCATTTTGACAACAACACCTGATTTAGAATTTGACAACCTCATAACATAAATCACATAATAGTGTGACAACTAGTAATGTCAAAATCAAAGTTGAATTTAATTATTTTGCAACTTTTGGTTTATGAAATAAACATCATGAAAACATGTTTTGTTCAAAAGGGCACACTTATAGGAAAAAGGGCATGCTAACATGCATCCCTTAAATTAATTTGTAAATGGCAATTACAAGTTAATGCACCCCCAAGCTCCTTGATAGACTCAACTTCAAGTCCAAGGTGAAAACAACGGAAACATGAGAAATTGGGGTACATTCCCTAACTCGTAGCATTTTGAGGGTAGAGGGGTGTGCTAGAACTCTGGGATGGGGACTAGGATGAGTGACAAGTAGGTCAATTATTCATACAGACTTACACAAACCAAACAACAAGTTGGTTAATGCATAATTGGAACATTTTTAATCCACATACGAACCACAGGCAAACACAAATTCACAAGACTCACCACAACCTAGACTTGGGGGAAGCCACCACCTTCCCCATTATAGTATTCTTTATGCTTGGCAATGGGGCCAACATCCAAATGTCATTTTGTCGTAAGACTCCCAAGTTGGGAGTCCTAAAATTCCCAAAATTGGGATTCCCGTGATTTTGGCGGCCCATAACTTTGTGTGCAAACCTCCAATTGAAGTGAGGTTTAAAGTTAAGTTTTAGCCCTGATTGAAAACTTTCCAATGGTATGTGACACGCTACCTGCACGTAAGGAAATCAAGGCGATTCCTGACTTTTTATGGTTGGAAGTCAATTTTTGGCCAAACTTATGTTTTAAGTACCCAAATGGATCATGCGAACTGATTTTAAACATGTATGTTTCAAGAGCTTTCTAATGATATAAGGAACTTTTCAATCAAATGAATTTTGATTTTTGTAATTACCTTCTAAAAATTCGAAAGTCTAATCGGGACTCCAACTCCCAAAGTGGGAGCCCATTTGGGAGTGTGTGAGTTCATTCCTTCACACTCTTCTACACTCCCAGGAGCATGAAATGGGACTACCGAATTTCACTTTTGGCCAGCACCTTTATAAGCCTTTACCTTGGTCACAAACCCAATGCTAGGGTTACGACACAAGCCTTTTTATCATTTAAATTAATGAATAACTTAATGATTCATCAATTGTCAACCACAAGATCTCAAAAGAGACAAAATACCTAATTCTTCCACTATTTAATAAATTAAGAAATTTTCCTCACTTTTTGATGTAATATTTTTAAAAAATGAAAATGGATTTTAGTATTGTGCAAATATTTTTCTTTCCATTAAGGATTATGAGCCATAAATTATTTTTGAAGATTATTAATGAATTTTTATCATGGTAGTTTATAGTTAAATGCCATTAAAAGGTAGGGATGATATTTTGTGGGCCTATGAGCATGAATATGAATGCAAGAAAAAATTCCTAATATATTCCATCCATGCCAATATGTATATTTTCTTCAACACACATGAAAATATTTTTCCATGTCATCAACAAATCCATGTGGCATTCTATGGCTCCAAATTGCAACAATTTAAATGGTTCCAATGTGTATAATCTCCCATTCCATATCTTGGATTAGATATTAAACATGATTTAGATCGTTGTCATGATTTTTTCATTATTTTGACTACATAATAAAAGACCTCTTCTATCATCTTAAAATCATGTGAGGATTGGCAAATGTATTGACGATCTCATATTCTCCTTCCATAAATAACTATTATGATCATAGTTTTAAGAAGGAATGACAATAAATGGCATTTGAGATGAGGGTCCAAGGTCCAAAGTGTAATGGAATATAAAAGTCTTATTGGCTTGAGGCCATAAATTGGACACATGGCATGTAGACGAGAATCTTAAACAAAAAATGGGATCAACCAAGGTCAAACCTATAATGGCAATCAACCAATTTAAACCCAAAAAACAAACATGAAAAAAAGCTCATGATATGGATAACCAATATCCAAACTAAAGCACAAGGCAATGTGGAGTTAATTGTTTCAAATGAGGGGAAAAGATTTAATCATCTTATGTTTCTCATGTGATTGCAAATGAAGACCTAACACTGACAACATTTGATGGTAAAATTCATATTAAACATAGACAATTGCTTGATTACTCATAGGATTTGAAATAGGATTTGCAAACAGATTTTGTGGTTGTTTAGGCATTTGTAGTTATTTTGGCCTTAAGAGCTATTATATCATTTGTAAATGTTTTAAGGTCATTAGTTCCATACAAATGGTCCAATGCAATTCAACCAATTTCATGATAACAATAAATCCACAAATTGATTAAACACCTTTAAAAATGTCACCATATGTTTTACAACTATGAATTATTTCATGCATCAAATTTAATTTTTTTGTGAGCTTCAAGGGATGAATCAAAGTAACTTAACTTTGAATTCATTTGTTCATTTGCAACATGTCACGATATCCATATCCATGACACTCTTGCCGAACACTACCAAACTTGGACTTGCACATGTTTGTATAAAAAAAAGTTAAAGAATGTAAATGTAGATTTCCAAGTAGAGGTTGGATATTAGGCATCTTCTAATCACTTACAAGATTACAAGATATATGGGATGGTGATAAAAATGTTTATCCTAGAGTTTCTAAATAGCTTGCGATAGCTTCATGGAAACAATCCATGGCCAACACACCCAAGGAATTAAAATTCCAAAACGCAGTTTCACTGGGAATGTGACTACATGTTTAGATTCCAAGTGGATTGAAAAATAAGTGAATAATCTTACAATAGAAATGGCTAAAAAATTCTTTTGATGGAGAATATGATCCATATGAATCACCACTACTTGAGTATATTAAAAAGATGGATCATTTGATGCTGACCAATAATATTAATACCATTTGCAAGGTGGAAGAATTGAATTCCCAACATGCCTAAAAAACATAATGACAAATTTGGACAATGAGGAGGAAACCACGCCTCTAGGTACATTAAAGTTTGAAATGGGTTCTAATGACATGAATTAAACATTTATAGAACCTAGTTGGTTTTGTTCAATACATTCAAAATAGAGTTTCACAATTGATGTTGTTGATATGCTAACTAAGTGGAAATGAGACACCAAGAAGAGTTTTAAGTCAATATGGATAAGAGTAACAACTTTATTTAGACCCATAATTTTGAAGCATGAACTTGACAAAACTTCAAATCTTGTAGAAATGGTTTTTGTGTGATTAAAGTGTTAACCGAATGACGATGAATTTGTTTTTACTCATAATAATGGTTTCACATCCAAATGAATAAAATATAAGTGGAGAAAATCACAATGGGACAATCCCTTGCTTTTGTGGGGTACAAATATGTTATTTTTGGGCCTCTTTTTGAAAAATTGATAGAAGTGATAGCCTAAATTTTTCATTTGATCTAAACTCTAATAATACATGTAACCCATGAAGTCATTGAGTATTTTGTATGTGTGAGCTCTTGTTGATTACATTGTTGACATGTGTGTTGTTTGGATTCATCTAGAGCATGACTTTGGAGACATTCAAATTCTTTCTTTCAAGTTGTAATTTATTCTTTAAGGATCAAAAAAATGTTAGGGTGACTTTCAACAAAGAAAAAGCATAAAAGAAATGATGATTGGTTGAAAACATAGTCAAAGGAGATAGGAGCACCAAGGTGCATTCATTATATAAGGAGCCATTACAACCAAGGCAATAGTGTTTTCCTAGTGTTTTGTTTTAACAAAATATTCATGTTTCTTTCACATACCATATAATTTATCTCAAATATTGATCAAAATATATCATATAATGTGTTAAAAATCTATTTAGTGAAAAACATTTTAATCCAATAATGTTTTTTAATGCAAATTCTCTTATACCCACCTTATACCATTAATATGGTTTAATTTTTCCCAATATTTAAAAAATATGACATTGAAACAACAAATGACATATAATTGATAACAAATTTTATGTATATTATATCAAGTTTTGCATTAAATCTCATAATTTGGTAAAAATCCATGTAGTTTCTGAAACTAAATACTAGTAAATTATACAAAATAAACATAATAACACATTTGATTGTCATGAAATTGAAGCTTGCCCTTCCATACAAAACAACAAACATTTCATCTCAAAGGAAATTATTCAAATTATGCATTTTTTGGGGTCACAAGCAGCATCATGTATCATTAAAATGCATGTATGTACCATGGAATTAAAACATTTTTTTCAATTCATTCCAATACCATGCCCTAATAATCATCAATATATGGGCTTTTCATGATGTTTGAAAATAAATGGTTTAGTTTCACATATCATTAAGGACGTTTGAAATTAAAAGCACTTTGTTTACATGTTTTCTATTCTCCTTAATGACTAGTTAAACATCTTCAAATTACACAAAAATCATGGAATTATAATTCAAGAGTATACAAACATTATCCACTAGACCTCATTGTATTTCAATGTTTAAAATCTTGTCCAAATTTCAAAAATAATGGTGCACATTTAGTAGAAAACAAGGATGTTTGAAAAAAACAAGAATTATCCACTTTTGAGGTTTGTGTACTTTGAACATGCAAAAAGATTTTTGATTTGTCTCAAACTTTGAGCATGTGAACTTTGCAATTAATGGAAAATATTCCAAAAAAAATCATGATAATCCAAACTAGTATGCTTCACTTGTGATCTTTCAAACATACAAGGATGCAATTTTAAGGAGTGTCCACTTAGTTGGGTGACTCCTTTGATTGTGTTTTTACTTGATCCGTTTTTTTTCCACTTAAATGAAAAATGAATATAAATGTAAAAAAATGAAAGGAATCTTTAGGCTACGTAATCATCCATAAACGTGGAAGAAGCAAAGGAAATTATGAGGTGACAATGGGTATCATGAAAAAAAAAACATGATGCACTATATTATAAAAAATTAGAACAACCATTATTCTTGTTAGTGTTTCATTTTTAAAAATGTGTTCAAAATTTTGATGTTTTGTAACATAGCCTACAAATACACTAAATTTTAGAAAAGACAATTACCACATGATTATCCTCGGCATTTTATGCCCAATTTAGATATTAAACTTATTGTGTTCCAATTATAATTTTATCTTCAATAAGTGATACATGTAAAGATATGCAAACATTTTAAACAATAGATGTGATTAACAATTCTCATACACATTTCAAAAATGGGAACAATGGGAATAGGACCCAAGCCAAGATCTCAAGATGTCATCGTATTCAACAATAATGTTTTAGTCTTGGAATGGTGAAGTTTATTTGAAGGCATCCAACATGAAGGAAGAAAAAGTTGAATGATAGATAAAAACTCAAGCATTGGGATCCCAATTCATGTCTTAGTGGAGCTAAATTTGGTTAAAGAACACAAGAGTCCCAAATGCCAAGTCACATATTGCGAAATGTTTTGTGAATGTGGAAATGTGATTCTTTTAGACCTATTCCATTGCTTTGTCATAAGTGTTTAAAGCTTGGAAATGGATCTCAAGTTTGGATCCGACATTGCCTCATAGTATAAATTGACTACAATGTCCATCATTGCAAAAAGTTCACGTTAAACCAACAAAAAAAACATCTTGTCATCGACTTTGTTTAAATGGAATAAATACTTCAAATTGTAGGTGTCATGGATGCAAACACCATGGAATTCATTCATATGGGCATATTCATAATCAATGTACCCCATTTTGGACACATGATTCAAGGACTTTGTTTTTGTTATCTTCCAAATCTCTAATCTAAATGGAATATATTTAAATAAAAAATATTGGATAATTCAAATTATGATAATTTTTGTGGTGGTGGTGATTTTTCACATGCATATGTAATTATGCATATGTGTTTTGGTAAAAAACTAGAAATGTTGAAAATGAATACGTCATAAGATTTATATACAACTTGACATGTTTTCTTGCATGAAATTTTTGTACACATTTTGTCAACACTTGGGGCCACAAATTCTAAGCCTAGTGAATATAAAAAATCGACCAAATGGCATAAAAAAAAGAATAATTTTCATTATTGCGTTTTCATAATGGATTTGGTAGATTTCAAACTTTTTCTATTGTATATTATTTAATTGAATGCATTATATGAACATTGCCAAACATATATGTATGCATTACTTATCCATGAAAAGAAATTGAAATCAATTACATTGTTTAATACATTCCTTTTTATTCTTTCAAGATGAAAATTACAGTTAAGAGAAAAATTCAAAATATTTAAAAGGATTCAAAAGGACATGTATATTATATTCAATCTATTTTTGGATTTTTTATTAGATTAACATGACATCATTCTAATTATAATCATATACCAATCCATTATAATCATGAAATATTAAATGTAATAAAAATTCAAGATAATATTTTGTAATCATTTTTTCATTAGACCGTCCTTTTGGGTACCTTGATTGTGAATATGCCCATATGAATGCTCATTCATAACTTATATTAACTTGTATTTAACTCCTAGTTTGATTTTAATTCATTTTTAACTAGTTTTTAATTAGCTTTTAATTAGATTCCAATTAACTTTTAGTTCTTTTTTAATTCATTTATAATTAACTATTAATTAAATCTTAATTCACTTTTAATGTATTCATAGTTAAATTTTAGCTCACTTTTAATTCATTATTAGCTAATGCATAATTCACTATTAGTTCCCACATGGATGGACATGGGCCACACATGGGTGCACATGGGTCACACATGGGGAACATGGGTCACATGTAGGTTGGAAGTTCCTTGATAATTTTTTAAAAATTAAGTGTGCAATGGGTATAAATAAAGGTAGAATCCCACATTACCTTTAGCTTGTTCAACATTAGTTTTGGGTACGTATCTTTGTTATGATCTTGTTCTATTTTTGTCATGTTTTTATAATAAAATTATTTTGCATTCACATCGTGCACACATCATGTTTTTGTTTTTTGTTTTCTTATTCCATGACTTGAATTGAGAACTAGGTTTGCCTTTGTTCACATGGTTTGGAAATCTTATTGTTTAGTTTTTGTGCTAGTGATAGTAAGGGACTATCAAGGACACAAAAATCCATAAGAATAAAGGTTAAAAGAAAGGTCTAATTTAACTTTCAAACAAAGAATAAGATAAGATTATGTGATTCAAAAACAATAATACAAATATTAAGAACAAGAACACAAGATGTGCAAAACAAACATGAAAATGAATATTTATTATGTTAACATATGCCAACATGAACATGAAAAGAACACAATAAAATTATGGTGCAAGATCATGCTTAAAATTAATGTTGAACAAACTAAAGGAAATGAGAGATCCTTTTTCTATTTATACCCCTTTGGGGACCTAGTTGAAAGAAACTTTCAAAGAGGTTTCTATGTGTGCATTGAATAAAGAAGCTTCTTGAAAACTTTTTAACTAAAAGTCCATTATGAATTGATTAAAAATTAACTGGGATTTTATTAAGAATCAACTTGGAGTTAACTAAAATTAATTAGGATTTAATTAAAAATTAATTAAAACTTTACTAGGAGTTAATTAAAAGTTAACTTTCAGTTGATTAGGACTTAACTCAAAGTTGACTAGTAGTTAATTAGGAGTTAACTTAGATTTAACTAGAACTTAATTAAGATTTAACTAAATTGAACTAAGAATCAACTGGAAGTGAACTATGAATTAAATGCAAGTGAACAAAAAATAAATTCAAAGTTAATTAAAAGTGAACTAAAACTAAATTAAAAAATAAATACATGGATGAACATTCAAATGAATGAACTCCATGGCATTGGCATCCATGACATCACCTCCCTTTTAGTGAAAGTTCCACAAGGAATGGACTTGGGTTTGTTTGGATATCATCGATGAAACTCATGCACCTTCTCCATAACATTCAATAGGTTCTTGATTAGTTCCCAATTGTGTTCATTCACATTTTACCCATGCCAATGAACAAGATATTAGAGTTGACGATTAAAGATCCTTGAATCTAAAATGTTTTCCATTTCATATTTTTATTCACCATCAATTTGAATAGGTGGAGGGGGATCGTGGATTCTTCCTAGAATAGTAAATGCATGGTAAAATTCCAACAAGGAAACATGAAACATAGAATGGATTTTCATAGAACCTAGAAGCTTGAGTTGGAAAGCCATGGTATTGATTTGTTTCACAATGAAGAATGGACCTAGCCTCTCATGATTTAACTTTTTTATTGGCCTTGTTGTCTTGATATGTTGTTGTCGAAGTCAAACTTGGTCCTTGACCTTGAAACTAGGTTGTTCTTTTCAATGTTCATCAACATTCTCCTCGTACCACCTTTGTGTTTCTTCAAGGTTAAATACAAGTTGAGTTTGAACAACCGTTAACCACATGGCTTGATCTTTAGATGCTAGATTCGTGACTTTGTGCACATCTTGAATGTCAAACTTAGGGTGCAAACCATGATTTGCAAAAAAAAGTGTTTGTTGGGTTAATGAATGCATTGTGTTGTTGTAAACAAACTCTGTCATGACCAACAGTTCTAACCAATTATCTTGATGATAATTGGTTGTGCACCGTAAATATTGTTCCAAGATTTAATTGACCCATTCTATTTACCCATTCATATGGGGGTGGAAAGCTGATGAGAATTTCACTTTCACATTTAAAAGCTCAAATAATCACTTTTATAACTTGTATGCAAACTGAGACCCACAATAAAAAATGATATTTTAAAAAAGACCATGATACCAAAAAACATGATCAAGGAATAATTTGATTGTTCTTTTGTTATTAATTATTTTGGTATACAAAATGAAATGTGCCATCTTTGTCAAACAGTCCACCACCACGAAAAGGAGTTATAAAAACTTAAAGGTGGAAGGTCTATGATGAAGTCCATGGAAATTAAGACCATGGGGATGCAAGGATTGGCAATGGTTGAAGGAGACCATGAGGGTGATGACAAAGATTTTTTGCTTGAGCATAAACATTGCAAGATTCGACAAATTCTTTCACATACATCCAAAACTATGGCCACAAATAATTTCGAAACACAAACTCCATGGTCTTGTTGAATCCAAAATGGTCTATAGCCAAAACATTGTGTTTATCCTAAAAAATTTGAAGTCATGTAAGGCCATTAGGAACATACAAAAAACCATCATGATGAAGTAGACCATTTTGAAACTTGAATTTAACATGATGACTAGAAAAAAATTGAACTTGATTATGACTCTTTAATTGGCCTTGGATGCCAATAACAAAAGGGTCTTTCAAATCTTCATGAATTTGGCAAAGAAGGGTTGTGTCATTAGGAATTACCAATAATGCTTGAAGTTGAACATGTTCAGGCTTGAGAATGACATCACATTATTGCTCGTAGGCTACATCTCCCTCTTTAAGCACAAGGTACAAGTGATGAGACAATGCATCAAGTTTCCCTTGCCAACACCCAGGGTGATACACGATGACAAACTAAAATTGAGACAAGGATAATGCCCATCAAACTTGGTGTTGATTCAAAAAATGAATTGTCCTAAAATATTGTAAGTTTTTGTGGTTTGAATACATAGTGATTTCATGTTGAACTCCTTCAAGCAAATGACACCATTCTTTAAAGGCATCCATGATGGTTAGAAATTATTTATCAATAATTTTGTAATTGATCTCCACATGAGAAAACTTATGAAAATGGAAGCTGACAAGATGAAAAAAGATTGTTTTTTCTAAGTTCTGAAAGTATAGTGCCTATTACAAAGTTGGAATTATATGTTTCCAAAACAAAAGGTTTAGAAAGGTTTGCATGAATAAGGAATGGGGCAATGGTAATTGTGAAAGAAGCCTTCAAAGATTGAAAGGCATTTTAAACTTCAACTCCCCAAGAAAAAGGTTGATCGTCCCTAGTCAATCGAATTAAAAAAACCACTATTGAAAAATAATGGGTGATGAAATGTTAATAAAAATTAGCAAATTCAAGAAAACATTGAACATCCCGAACAGAAGCTGGAATAGTCTAATGAACAATGGTCTGGATTTACAAAGATCCATGTGAATGCCATCTCCAAATATGACATAACCCAAGAATTCCACTTTAGATTGACATAATTCACACTTCTCCAATTTGGTGTAAAGTCTAACCTCCCAAAGCTTCTCCAAAACTAGACATACATGGCACTCATGGTCTTCCATGTTCTTTGAGAAAATGAGAATGTCATCAATGTAACAAACCACAAAATCATCCAAGCACTCACAAAAGACATTGAAGGAAAAGCATAAATAAAAAATGCATCTCCTTATTCATGAAGGTTTTTGCTCCAACAAACAAAGGCTTGGGGCACCTAGGCCTTTTTGTACCATCTAGGTTTTCCTTTTGCTTCAAATTTTGTATGTTTTTAATGAGGGTTTCACACTCTAGGGCCTCATGCTAGGTGTTTCAAAATGAAAACTCCTCGTATGCCAATCCACTCGCAAATTATGTAGAACAAGCTAAGACAATCTAATAATGATGAAATTTTTTGGAGATGAAATGACATTGAAGACAACCTTGCTAATGTGGGAACCAATGGTAACATCTAATGGTTTGGTTTCATGTGTGATTGGTCTTGATGAAAAGCTCTAACCATCAATGACCTCAATTGGCACTAATATGTTCTTTTCCACTAAAGCCAACTTATATTGTCACATTAATTATTTGTCCATAAGACATGCTGATGCACTAAAATCAAAAAATGCTTGGGCCTCCATCATCACAAGCTTACTACATTTGACAATGATTGGTACTAAGAAACATGGTGATGGGTTTGAAGATAAGTTTGGACCAATTTCATTACATGGTGCATCAAGGTCCAGCTTTGTGATTCCTACTAAGATTATACATGCTTGTTTTCTAACTCCTCTGGTTGTGGATTATAATAGCTGATATGGAACACTTGTTACATCTTAAACACATTGATCTTCAATGTTGGGCTGATTATGGGCATTGAAATCGTTCTACAAAGAGATATATTCATTTGAACTTTCATTTGGGATGAATTTAGTGCTTTTCTAAAACCTCCATTGTCTTGAATTTCTAGTTCATTTGGGCTTGTAAAATGTTTTCCTTTGAAGCTATTAGATCTTAATCCACAAGGTTTGAAAGATTTGAAACCTAATTATCACCTAGGAAGACATTTCATGATGAACCTCACAAAATGTGTGATAGAAACAATAGATGGTATAATTTTCTATCAACACACCATTTTTCTATTATTTTCCAACATTTAGAATAATCGTGCACACTAAAATGCCATCGAATAATTTAGCATATAATAAATTAGTGATGTAAAATGCCATTTGGTAAATTAACATATTGTGAATTGATTATAATATTTTTATTTTAAAATAAAAATTACCATTTGAAATTATTAATTACCGGGTTCTTTTGTTGTTTGAATTTAATTCACATGAATTTAATTTAATTGAAATTTGGAAGTTTTAAAATTTTTGTGCCTCTTTTTACCATTATAATTTTATTTTAGGATTATAAATTGGAATTAGTTTAAGGTGCATTAAATTTTCTTTGATTGCTAGATTAAAGCTAAATATAGATTTTTGAACTAGTCATAGTCTTTAAGTGTCATGCAAAAAAACAATTTGAATCCACAATGACATTAATTTTAATTATTTTTTGGAATATTCCAAAATAAATTACATGCATTATTGATTTTTCAGAATTTTATTGAAAATCAATTAATCTTTTAAAATATTGTTTTTTTTCTTCATTGGTACTTTTCAAGCATAGTTCTTAACCATGTTGAACATTGATTGTTTGAATTTCAATTTTCTTTAATTTTAATTTTGGAAATATTAATCCAAATTGCTAATGTTCAAATTTATTTTTGAGATATTTTAGGTGTTAAAACTAAATTAAGTGAAACTAAATTATGGCTTGTTTGAATTAATCCTTGGATCGATCCATTATTTTTGTTGTTATGTTAATTGAAATTAACTATTAAATCCCTTAAAAAAGGGGGAAAATAATGAAAATTTGCAAATTCTTTGTAACTTTTTGTAAATTTGGGATTTAATTCCATGTTCCCATATTCCATGTAAACTTGGAGAATTGGCTTAATTTTTGGCATTTTCATGTCATGCAATGAGGAGGGTTTAAAACATGTTAGGTTCTTAGCATTCTACCACATCCTTAATTCCATCCCATCTTGGTTACATTTTCAGAAAATTCTATAACCTAATTAAAAACAGGCTAACATAGATTTATGTAATTGTGTGGAAATTTTCTACATAAAAGATTATTGATATGCCTATGTGTAACCTATCAAAAACCATGCATATTATTTAGCTACAATAATCGAAGGAATGGGGATCTTGTTTGTATGTTGCAATGGCTAATGACTATGGTTGAACTTTCAAGCAAATGATGTTATACTACCTATTCAAGAAAGGTGGTCATTTTTGCCAATAGAAGTGAACTTCTCTTGCAAACAATGGCCATGTCTTGTGATCCTATTCAACTTGCAAATGCAAGTTTAGAAATACATCCCTCACTCACTTGGAAGGTGAAGAGATATTTAGGTTTTGCAAATGGAAATCAAACTTGCCTCTTAGATTAGAAGGGATTCCCATTGACATGATCATGTCAGTTTTCCCCACCCATGTGTTAACAGATAGTTTGGCAAGTTGCATGTGCAAATCGAAGGGTCTCCCTTTAACTCTAATTAGTATCCACACACAATTTCTTCTCATGGGTGTGTTGAAGTCTTGGTGGTGCCACGTGGAGATGGATTGTGGCACATAGAAAGTTGTCCTTCAACATCTTTTGTATAGTGTTCAACATTACAAAACATCATGAAACATTATTGCACTACAAGGATAATTTTCAAAACAACTATAGTTGGTATTCTTGCTCTAACTTTATTTGGTTTATGGTCTTAGTTCCTAGGTGCACCCCTCAAGTTTCATAAGTGATGGTTTTGTGCTAATGGCGTGTGGGAGGTACCACATGGAACCATGTCATTGATAGACTTGTCATACCCATTATTTGTCCTATGAAAGCAAAAACCAACCTCACCCAAGATGAAATAGTATTTCTTGAAAAAACAATGTTTATTCTCATAAGTGCGATCACATATCCATCCTCAAAATTTATTTGGTGGGGAAATTTTGTTTTAGTAAATCATTTGTTCAATGAAATGGCATGGACTATAACACAAAATGGTAAAACTATTAAATGGATAATGTTGTTTAAGATGTCTAAACCACATTATAATCGATGGGAGTTTAGTCCTTTGACTTGGTAAAGGTTTTGAATAGTGTTCATTTAGAATTCTGATTGGTAGATTATTATGAAATACTATTGTTCTACAACTACCATTGTGTGTGCCAACAAGTTTAGAATATCTCCCAAGTGAACGCCCTTTGGTTTCTTTTAATAATTCAACACATCGAAAGACCCAAAACTTGTATCTGCTTCCTCCCCATTTTTTCACCTATGATGTGGAATTTTTTTCATCCACATGGACAAAATATTTCAACCATCAATAAAAATAGTTTGTCTAAATGGATGAAATATTATGTCCATTTGGCAAGGATATATGATCCATGTGGATAAAATATTTTGTCCATGTGGCAATAATATTCCTAAAAATATTTTTTGTTACTCAAGGAGTCATGTTCACAAACTCATGTGTTAACGATGTTGATTAAAAGGCATGTTGTTGATTATCATTGTTTTAATGCAATCAAATTCAACCAATGAAACTCCAAACTTTTTTTCACAAACTCAACATTCTTTACATGTATTTAGTTTCACTGGATTAAATTTCAACCTTTGTTAATGTTAAAATTCAACATACTTGCATTTTTTGAATCCATTTACTAAATAATCATGTATTATTTTTCAAACATGTTGTGTTTCTTTTTGTTTGATTTAATTAAACATGAATGTGCACTTGAAATAAGTACATAACTTGGATTGTTCAATCTTGCAATTGGGTGTAGTCACATTAATAAAAGCCACATCAAATGTAACATTTATTTAATTTTTCACATTTAGAAGTGGTAATTTAATTTGGCGTTACAAGTATAAGATTTTTTTATATATAGTAAAGTTCATAATATATCATTGGAACATGTGAATTAATTTGAAAAAGAATCCAATGAATAAAAAGCTCTCAAAAGCACTCATTAAGCATTGAAACGCTTGTTTTTTTAGCATTAAAAAAACTTATAAATAAATTTCAAAACTTTTGAAAATTAGATATATTTTGAAATCTTTTACATAAATGTTGATATAAATATTACAAAATTGCGGCAAAACAGTCCCACAAGCAATTAGGTGCAATTCATTTTATTCCATTTGCACCCAATGAACTTTTTTGGCTCATTATTTGATTTCTTAATTATGTCATATGCTTTGACACAAATGTGTTGGATGCCAATGTTTCATGACATGATGTTGATTTATTTAAAAATTCATCTAAAAAAACTTGTAGGTTTCCAAGAGGATTATCATAATTTCTGAAAAATATGATCATACACCATCTATTCTTCTAATTTTCAACGATGTTTTTCCTTTTCCAAACATTTTTTAGACATGTATTTAGTTAGTAATTAACTAAATTATTAATTATGAACTTTTTCTAACCCAATGATTAGGATCAAATTTAATATTAAATATGAGACAAAACATTGTTAACATCTATTTATTGGATCATGGAATAAACCAAAATATTATTGCATCATTTCATTATTACAAAAGTGGGGTGGAATTCATTAGCTTAAATCATTATAGGACTTTAAAAGTGAAATAAATTCATTGCATTTTAGTGATTTCACCCTGATTAAAGTTATTTCACTGTAATATCACTATGTAAACATTGTGTTTCACTATTAATTGATATAATTCATTATTTTAATTTATTGTGGTAAATAGGTTTATTTCAATGTTGTTTTAAAATCCTTGTATATGTTATTTTATGATATATCATATATTATTTTAAGTTATTTTAGTTATTCTAACTTATACCCTACATTATTATAAGTTATTATGAATTATTATAACTTAAATTATTATATGTTATTATATTTTAAAATATTTTAATTAATTTATCATAGGTTTTTAAGTTATTTTAAATTAAATTATTCAAATAACCTTAGGCTATACCTTAAATCATTTTATTTTAAATCAATGTATGTTATTTCAAATTTTATTTTAATTTATTTAGGGTCATTCTATTTTATGTTATTATAAGTTATTTTATTTTAAGTATAATCATTTATAATAATTTCAAATAAAATATAATGACCTAAGGTAAAATAACCTACAATAGAATAACTACCAATAACCTATGATCATATAACCTAGAATATCCAACAATAACTTATAATAGAATAGTCACCAATAGTCGTGATATAACACAAAATAATTAACAATAATTTATAATACAATAGCCACCAATAACCATTAATAACCACCAATATAGTAATCACCAATAAACATTAATAAAATAACCATCAATAGCCATCAATATAATAATCACCAATAACCATTAACAAAATAACCATTAATAACCACCAATATAATAATCACTAATAACCATTAACAAAATAACCATTAATAATCACCAATAACCATTAATAACCACTTATAGCCATTTATAGCCACCAATATAATAACCACCAATAACCATTAATAAAATAACCATTAATAGCCACCAATAAAATAACCACTAATAGCCACCAATAAAATAACCACCAATGGCTTATAATAAAACATCCACTAATAGCCACTAATAATCACTAATATAATAGCCATTAATAACCACCAATATCCATTAATAGAATAGGCATAAAAAACCATTAATAAAATAACCACCAATAGCCATTAATATAATAACTATTAATAGCCACCAATAACCACCAATATAATAGCTACTGATAGCCATTAATAGAATAACCATTAATAGTCACCAATAAAACAACCATTAATAGCCACCAATAGAATAACCATTAATAGCCACCAATAAACCCAATAAAAAAACAGTCAATAATCACCAATAGAATATAATAGCAATATGCTGAAAATTGCCAAAAATAATCTAGGGTGAAATAATTTATAATAGACAAAGTAACTAAAGGTGAAATAACCTACAATAACCTAAAATTGCTAATAATAACATAAAATGAAATAATTTTCAATAGTTAAAAATAACCAATAATAACATCACATAGTCAAAATAACTTAAAATAAAATAATTTAAAATAGCCAAAAATAACTTATAATAATTACAAGTAACCTAAAGTGAAATAATTTACAATAGCCAAAAAAACATAAAATAGCCAAATTTTTTTTACAATAGCTGAAAACAACTTAAGGTGAAATAGGTTTAAATAACCAAAAGTAATTAAAAATAATCATAAATAGTTGTAAATAATGTAGGGTGAAATAATTTAGATTAATGAAAAGTAACCCTATAATAACTAAAAATAGCCTAACATAAATAGTATTATTATATTAAAAAAATCTTATCCATTTATTAAACATTTTCTTTTTCAAAAAAATGGTCATTGAAATGTTATTAAATGGTGACATTCAAAAAATAATTTGTTCAAATGATTTTACACTTTCAAAAGGAAATAAATGTAATTATGTACATTATTGAAATTTTTTTAAAAAAAAGTTGAATCATTTCATTTGAACAAAATTTCAATAAAATATGATTTTTCAAAGTCTATGTTTTAATAATGTTTAAAATGAAATATTTGATAAATAGAATGAAATGTAACGTATTATCATAACAAATGCGGTGGTTTGATGGTAGGGGTGTTTACTTTCATTGTAAAAGTCAAGGGATTAAACCTCACAAGTGGTGTATGAATAGGTAATAATGGTAAGTTGACCAAATATTTTCCTATTTAATTTTTTAAAGTAGGTGTTTAGGTTGATTACATGGCTTACATACCTAGGTTAAGTAATGACATGTGTCAATAAATCATAGACTGAAAAATCATGAAATTATCAATAATATTGTATGTTAAATAATTTAAATTTAGTTGATTTCCATCTTGCCTAATTAATTAACTAATAAGTGATGGTTTGGTAAATTTGTATTTCACTCGAAAATAACCTTGTTTCATTAAGTATCAGTGAACCAATTTATTGTTTGTAGCAATTGGTCTTTGTTCACTAGGAGGTTGACCAATTTCACCATGGTAAAAATGTCCAAAATTCATTCAAAATCTAATGAAACCTATAATGAACTAAAATACATTTTGGTGTAATGTTTGGTGGCCCCCAAATCAAAATTTTTATCCAATTTTCCAACTTAAAAATGGTTAATCATTAATTATGAACTTTTGAAAAGTCCATAATTAATTAAATATATTATAGACTAATCATGATGATTTGCCAAATCTACAAATGTATTATGTATTCATCAAGTTTTCAAAGTTTTGGAAATTTTACATATTAAACTAGTGGGTGACATTACTATTGTAGAATTATTCAACTAATTATAAAAATATTATAGGTCATTCACAAACGTAATGTAATAAAAATATTTTAATATGGCTTTGGTGTTTATACTATAATGAACATGTAGATTCATTTTTGTGATGAAATTTTTGTTACATGTAAATCATTGATTCAATTAATCCACAATGTAGATTTTAGTTTTCTTGTTGTGATTAAAAGAAATGTCCAACAATTCATTTTAATGGAGGTGCGACTTAAAAATAACATAGAAAAAGGGGAAAATGTATTAAATTGCTTCAATTTGATGCACATAGTGTTAGTTTTGATCGTTCACAATCATGGGAAGCATGGTTTTCTCCAAATTATAGTTGTTTGTTTGTTTGTTTTGCATTATGTTCACATGTGTCGACATCCATGAATGTTAAAGAAAGGTGGGCGCCTAATATGTTGTTTTTTGTGGTGTGCACTTTGTATGTTTATTAACATTGTTGTTTGCTATGTTAGATCGAGTTGCTTGGACAATGATTGGTTTTGAGGATTTTGCTTTGGCGGGAAAGATTACGAATGTTGGATTTAAGGAGCAAAAGAATGTTTGTTAAGGGAAAAAACATTGATCAAGAAAGACAAGTATTCTAAACTGGATGAAGTATATGTGTATGGAATTTTTGTGTTGGTTTGTAAACACCAATGAAATGAATGTTCAAAGTGTTTAGTTCTTATTTTTGGCTTTTCACTATGTTGGAGATTCATGGTTTGGTAAGTAGAATGGTTAGGAATAGGCTAATGGTGAATGTGATGAAAAACAAAGGGGATTTGTAGAGTTGGTTCTTCATTGGCATGTGTCCCAAAAGTGGTTGTGGTTGAGTTCACAAATATTAGATTAGGAATTTAGAAAGGTGAAGGGAAGTGATTACTTTTTATGAAAGCTGCAAATTAAGAATTTTTGCGAAATCTTTATTAAAATTGTGGAGATCAAGGGATTGTGGGTTGGGAAAATGTGGGTTTGAGTGGCAATTCCTACCAAGGGTAAGAATTTTTTGGTTGTTGTGAAAGTGGGGTTTTGCTTGGAGATGAACTTTATTGAATGATGATGCCATGACAAGGGTTGTGGTGGTTCATGAGAGTAAATCCAAAGCATTTTGATTCACTAAAACTTATAGTATTTAATATGGGGGTTGTCAATATCAAATAATGCAAAAAGTATGAACTACCAAATTTGTGTAACTAGTCATATCTATTGATTACATTGTAGAAGAACTTTTATATATTCCATTGGGGCAAACCCATCCTTGAATGGTAAAACTAGGAAACACCTCAAATAATGGTTAATGAATCCAAAATGGCCATATTATTTTCCTTGGCTTTTTATTTTAACATTTTCACAATTTTTAAAATTTTTTTTTCATGTTTATTAATTGCATGCACTAATATATGGCTTGAAGTTTATTGTCGAATAAAAAAATTGAAAATTGTTAAAAATTTGAATTCTTAATTAAAATGGCCCCTTCAAAAATTGATATCCTTAACTTTGGAAATTCATAATTAAATGATGGTTATTCAATTAATTATTTAATAAAAATTTATAAAATGACTTCCATATTACCTTAGGAAAATAATTCTCAAGAAAATTTTCAAATCATGTTTCAAATTTGTGTTATTAACCAAAAGTTCAAGGAAAAGAACCAACGTTATGTTCCCAAATTTTTTTCTAAATGCAATAATTAGGAACATCAAAATACACAATATTTTTTATATTATTAAAATTTCAAAATATAAGGAACTTAATAATGTACTCATTAAAAAATAATTATGAAAATATTTATTTAAATGTTTCCTATGATTTTTCAAAACTCAATGGGTCCAAGAAAATCAAAGTGTGATGTTCCGCGTGGCACCACCCAAGGATGGGCTTGCCCATTGAGTATTATTGTGATTGAAATTTTTGTGTTCCTTCTTTTTGGTTATAAAAATGTTTCAAGATAGCATGGGGGCCATGTTCACAAGAATTTGGTGAACATATTAATTCAAGGGGAATGATTATTTCTTAATTGGATGAAATATACCAAAAGGTTTGGTCTAGGTGAATGCACCAAAATTTTGATATCTTCAAAATGTGGGTGCACATTGGCATGCTCCCAAACTTTATCTTTATCACCACCTTCACGTTTATGTTAGATTCACTTTGAATTTCTAAAAAGAAAATAAATATATAGTGATTTAATTATTTAATGTAAGTATTTCACTTTTAAAAATGTATCATACAATAATGCCTATTAGGGTGAAAATATCATTGGGTGGTACCATTATGAACCACCTTGCCAAAGTCATAAGAAAGTAGGACCAATTTTTTTTTAAAAATCCATCTACTTATACATTGGTTTATTTGATTGGAATAGGTGGGCTATGTTTTCCCCACCTATGCACACATTTATGAAAAATAATGAACACCCAAAAACCTATAATATGCATTAGCATTTTGATTCCTCAATCATTTTTGACCCCATTTTTTACTCCTTTTAAAAAAATGTCCTTACAATTACACATTAGATATTTTTTCTTGTTTATTTAATACATGCACCAAGGAATGATCCAAACTAGTCATTAAAATAACAAAAGATGAGAATAGTTATAATTTGTGTTCTTAACATCAATGGCCTTTTAGGACTTCACAATCTTGCCTTTAGAAATTCATAACTAAATGAAAATCGATTTAATCAATTATCTATAAAAGACATCAAGTAGTTGGCATTTGAAGTATTATTAAAAATTAACATCCAAGAAAAATTCCCAAAAAGTAGATTCCTTTTGTGTTCTTGATAAAAACAATCCCTTGTGTTACATTCATGACATTTTTTTTAATGCATTCATTTTCCACATCAAAACACATTTTTTTAGTAAAATTAATTAGACTTTTGAATTCTCTATGACTTTGGGTAACCTTTTGATAAGTAATTTGGAATGAAAAACTTTCTTTATGTGAATTCTATGTTGTCTTAAAGTTGGATGGGTTTCAAAAATTTGGGGTGTGACATTCCTAGTGGTACCACCCAAAATACGTTTGCCCATTAATATATAATATTGTTATTATGTTACATACATTTTGTTATCATATCCATATTAATTTGGCTATTTTATTAACCCATTTTCTTTTCTTCCAATGTTTTGAAATAATTTGATTGTGTAACTATACTATAAAGGTTTAATCACAATTTAAAATTTATATATTTGATCATGATTGGTCAAATTCATTTTTAAAAAACTATTGTGGTTTCAAACATTCAAAGATTCCAACAATTTCCTTTGTATTTTTCTACATATTTACATGTGATTTAAAAATAATATTTTTTTTGATTTTATCTTATCACCATGTGGCAAAAACTTGCCTAGAAAAATGATTGTCAAAGTTATGTTCATTTTAATCAAGTGGTGTTTGGTTGGCCTCAATGAACATATTGTTCATAATGGAATTTATTTACTATATCATAAAATTAAGGAGACTTGTCATAGGATGGTCAACTTTTACCCACTACCAAATGTTGACTATTAATTTTATTAAAATTAATAATTCATTGAGAAATGGAATTACATTTTTCATTCTTAATTTCTGGGGGGTACAAAATTATTTTCTTCAATATGTTTTTAAATTTTCATTTTCAATGCTCCTTGGAAATACACATCCAATACATATGTTGTAAAACATCATATATAACCATAACATTGATAGGGTTGGAAATATCAAAACCAAATCTAAGGCTTTCAAAATGAATTGAAAGGAATTAACCTTTGGAAATTGAATATAAAAATTTATTTTGCTATATGAAAATGTTTACCTTTCAATTATTCTTGGACATTGTGTTACGTTGGCATTCCATGTTGATTTCATTGTGACCATTTGTGAAGTCAATGTGACTTTTTTGATGCATGTAAAAGATTATACTACAAATGGATTATCATTGTTGTCATGTGCAAAAGAACATGCTTTTTAAAAATCTTTGTCCATTCAATAATAATATTGAGTTTCAAAGTTTAGTGCTGTGTATAGAATTTCAATCACTAACAATTCAAAGTACATCCTAGGTTTCACAATTTTGTATTTTGTAATTTAGTTTTCTAGATAATGTATTAATTTATTACTAGATATGTGATATTTCATAATTTGGGGATATTTCATTTTATAAACATGTGTTGTCCCCATCCAATTCTACATCCCATTCTTCATTGAATGGTATTTTTTTCAACTTTCAAAATATTCTCCACTTTCAATTTCTAACCTTTAAATTTCTATCAGAACATTGTATTATTGAAGTTTGTTGTGGCCTTTTCTCTACCATTTTTGAAGTGGGCATGCAATTAAATACATGTTAATAATCCATATAAATTTTTTTTTCATTATATGTATAATTTTAACATACATTGATTTTTAAAATGATCTTTCTAAAATTGTCATTAACATTTGTTCTATGTGCATGTTTTATTTTTTAATAGAACAAACAAGTAAAAATTTATTTATTGTTGTTTTGGTGTTAATGTTATGGGCCTTTATAAAATTAATTCAGATGCGCAAGCTAGGGTTGTGACAACTAGCTTATAGATTGGGTTGTTGTTGTAGCACCTTTCTAGGTTGGTTGTTATTGAAACAAGGTGGAAGAAAACAAAAAAAACTACAAGCTTTAATGTCAACAACAACAACAAAACACACCTTGAAAAAAAACCTTATGCATAAGTTGTTTACTATTGTGTAATGAGATAGAAAACAAAGAATTAAACACGAAGAATTCATTGTTTGGTTAACAACAACAAAATGAACAAAGTAACTAGCTTGCAAGTTGCAAGTCAATCATTGATACAAAAAGATAAAACAACAAAAACACCAAAGAAGCTCCTTTTGAACTTCATAACCTTATTTAATGAATAAAAAAAGTCATCCAAGCCAATTGGTGTTGTAGCACCACAAAACAATGAAGAAGAAAGAAAAACTTGCTTTGAGCTTAAGAACAAACTGAATAAAATAAAACCCTTGAAGGTTGATCATTAATTGTTCTTGTAACAAGATGAAACAAGAAACAACAACAAAGAAGAAAATGATAGGGACTTTGAAGTTGACAATTGAAAACAACAAAAGAAGCCCAAAGGAAACTATGTAATGAAAGTTAACAAAAGAACTACAAAGTTTTCAACCCCTTGTACTAAACCTAAATGAAAAGAAATTGAACATGGATGCACCAAATTTCTTACATGTCATGGAAGAGATAATTAAACCACCTTATTTTCGTGATATGACATGCAATGAGCACCTTCATGCTTGAGGATGTACTATTGATTCTTAAAGCAAAAGCAATGAAGGAACAAAAAACTAGCCACTTTTAAGAGAGATGGAGTTCAAGGAAAAGTTTGTGTGAGGTTCTTTGTTGGTTGTGGTTTTTTGGCATTCACCTTTGATTGTTCCTAGGCTATGTGGTCATTTAATATTTGTTTCCTTTAATAGGTAGGTGGGTATAAACCTAGGTTTATTATTACTAAGGTTCTATATCTTTTCTTAATAACCATGGGCAACATTGTAGTGAACACATTACATTGACAATTTGTTTTTTGCAGTTATTTAATGTAACATCATTAACAATCATCTCTAAAAAGAGTTAGTTGATAACACACATTTGTAAAAGAGTCTAAACTATAAGAAATTGGTGAAAAAATCATCCCAAAACTAAAAATTGTGTCAAATTGTGGTTGTAAAATTTACATCATTTTAATTTTTTTTGAGAACTTGACAATTTTGTCTTTTAAAAAAAGATTTTGTGAAAAAATAGATCATTCATCCCAAGAGTTTTATGATATACTTAACCCATTTTAACAGTGAAGTGGCAGTACTTTTAACATAAGGAATTGGGATTTAAAAAAAATGTTGTTTATTTCTTGAGGGTTGGTTGGGAGTATGGGGTTTAATTTTTCAATTTTGAGACGTAGTCAAATTGGGGATGATCCACAAGAGGATTTAGACAAATTTAGCTATAGACAAGAGATATGAAAATATAGTTTTTCTTGAATCATTTTATATTTTAGTTACATGTTAAGAATTGTTTTAAAAGCCTCATGATTTAAATTCTTGTCTTTTTGGTAAATCTAGCAAACTAGTGAAGTTTTTAAACAAAAATCCTTTGAGTGTGTGTGTAAAAACCATATTTTTTAGGCTGAAAATATATGAAAACTCACCTGAAAGAAAGCATTGTTTAGGAGGGTGGGAGACAATGGTTTTCTCAATTTTTTAATTTTTAATTTTTTTCCCCAAATTTTTTGTTATACCCAAAATGGCAATTGTTTAGAAGAAAAATTAGCCAAATTAGGCTCTAGACCACATGTGAATTTAAAAAAAAAAGAATCCTTCTATATTTTTAGCTATTGAGAGGAATGTATTTAAAAAATAGAGATTTGGGAATGTTTTTTCAAAATCTAGCAAATTTGGACAAGCTTTTTCATGAAAAATCTTTTGTATAGGTGGAAATTGTGGCGTTTTTCTTCCCCTCCCCCCCTATTTTGTGATGTAGCCAAACTAGTGATATCCATAAGATGATTTAACCAAATTTGGCTATAAACCAAATATGAAAGTAAAAA
>Ga0116227_10002190_pt1 | contig 44684 bp, 31 predicted proteins | sample S1TSphgellanicum_FD_89693 | JGI IMG/M metagenome (GOLD analysis project Ga0116227, IMG submission 89693) | Host-associated microbial communities from peat moss isolated from Minnesota, USA - S1T2_Fb - Sphagnum magellanicum MG | ecosystem: Host-associated > Plants > Peat moss > Unclassified...
AATTTTATTTTTATTTTTATTTTATTTTTTTGTTTATTTTTTTAAGGCTTCGTTTTTGCTTTTTTTTTTTTCTTTTTTTTTTGGATTTGTTTTTTCGGAAAAATCTAAGGCTACGTATTTGCTTCTTTTTTTATCTTTTTTTTTTGGGATGACATCTAGCCAGCAGCTCCAGGAAGCATTCACAACAACCGTGCAGGAGGAGAGGTTGCTTCCGGTCCGAAGTAAGTAACGGCGTGGGGGGGGGGCACGGGTGCATTATGCACCGGGTTCACACTAGTAAGTTGTAGTATTCCAAGGATAGGAATGTTTTTGGATGCAATCCCAAATCCATCTCCTTCTTCACATAACATTTCCAACTCACTTCAAAACATATGATCTGAGAATCAATAGACCATGTAGACACCTTGGACCTAACAAATAGAATCACACACCTAACCTACGAGCAACAAAAAGTTCAAGCTCATGAAAGCCAAGAATGAATCCAAATAGTGGTGGACCTCTGTGTTTAATAAACTTGGCAAGATGAAGAGATACGATATAAGCTTTAGAAGGGGCTCCACAAAGATAAAGGAGATACCCCAAAAGTAGTCAAAGAACAAGATGGGCTTCAAGAGAATAAGGTAGTGAAAAAGAGACCGATAGCAAAGAAGGCCAAAATTTGACCTCTAATTCTCACCAAGATTTCTCAACTCCTCAAAGCAAGGTAAATAACCAAATGCTTAGAAATTGTCACCCTCTAATAAGGCAATGAACCACAAACACACAGCTTGGAAGCCAAAAAATTCCATGACATAGATAAATGGTAAAGGACTTGAAGTTTTTAGGTCAGAATAGAGACAACCCGGCCTTGTGCAAAAGGGGAAATTTTCAAGGACAAATTCCCAGTAAGATCAAGAAAGTGACCCTAAACCCAACAACCTTGTAAAAGTAAAACACCCACCACAACAATAAACCCAAGGAAACAATGCATGAAAAGAATAACCACTCAAAACATCATATGCATGAAAAGAATAACCATCTAGAAAACAAAAGCACCTAGGATATGGCGTCTTCAAATAGGGAGTGCCCCAAAACTTGAACGCCCCAAATTTTCTTCTTGCAACGTGAAATAAGAGATCAATAACTTTGATGTATTCCCAACCTAACATGAAAATCCTTCCAATTCACCAAGTAGTTGCCTTCATCGAAATGTTTTTTACAGATCCATCCCATTTCTTTTGTTTTCTTCATTTGTGCATCCTTGTAGACCACCTTCTACAACCTGAATTTTGTTGAAATGACTTTATTTTCAAAAAATCCACCAACCATTACTTTGCACATGCCTTGGTCTCTGCCATTATAATGGCATATACCTCTTCCTTCACAAGCTTTTCAAAGGTAATAGTGGCCTAGTCAAATGATTCGTCTTTCAGCACACCTTCATCAACCACTACAACAACCTTCCTATATTCTAATTAAGGTTGGGTACCATTTGCCCTAGCCCCATTGTAATGTGTGCAAGCACCTTGACAGCTAGGGAAACCCATTTCAACCCTTCAATAACAAACTCATGAATTTTCTTTTAGTTTTGATATTCAAGAATCACTTCACAATAAGTTGTCCTTCCACCATGTGCTCTTTTGTCTTGTATTCGCAAAGGAGATGAAGTTGAAAAGCCTCCACCCCAGGCACTAGCTTTGTGATCAATTTATGCTTCAAATTGGTGTCATGCATTGTGAAGAGTACTATGCATGGAACTTGCTTTTGTGTGGAGTTTAAGATCAAGTCACATATGAATTTGGTCACATTCAAAACTTCATCTCTCACAAGCTTATGCATATCTTAAACAACAATTGACAAATGTCGAACTCATGAAGTTAATTCACTTAACACAATCTCCATGTGATGTTGTGGTGATGGATTGTGTTCGTGTAAATCTTCTTGCCATCTCTTCCTCTTGGTCCATGCATTGTGTGGAGCATTCATTTTCACACTATGCTTCTTGGCCTTGAGCTCCAAGTAGGAATCCAACCCCATGGAGGAACTTGGTCCCGCCCATCTTCTTGTGACCATAGCTACTTCATCCTAATGGGCATTATGAACTTCACATACTCGTGCCTCTTTTAATTCTCTTTCCACCAAATCTTTTATTTCTCTCCTACCCATAAACTCTATGGAAAATTCACATGATATAGGCAAAATGACGTTCCCCCCTTCTATCAACTCACCCCAAGGGTGTTGGTATCACTTTTGGCAATAAAAACTACTTGCTTCAAGTCCTCCAAAAGAATTGCCTGGTGTTGACGCTGCTTGAAAGAAATTCGCTACTTCACACATTATGTGCAAATGACTCCCTCCACAAGTGTCACTCCTTGACATCCATTTGGAGCAACACGACGTTCTTGAATGTGTTTCATGATATGTTTATGAAACATGTCCAAAGCTTTATCAAAAGTCTTGGATTGTGAATCTATCAACACATCAATGTGGGTGCCCACTTTTGCATTGTATTCCAAAACAATTTCCACACCATTGAACATTATATGAATGAAACCTTCTTTTGGTGTGTACAATGTTCTTGTGCCATTATCCAACCGTGAGAACTTGTTGTGCAAAATAACCTATAAAAATATGAACAACCACAAAATCAAGTTCCAAATTAAAAAAATTATTAGGATTAAATTAACTTGAATGGAATGGCTTCTAGAATACATGATACATAATCTTGCATCAATCTTCTCATTTATTTGGAATGATTTGAGCACAAGCTTTTGCAACATATCTCCCCAATTTAACTAAGAATGGTGAAATAACTTACTTGGAGTTGACAAAAGAAACTTCGAAGTATGAAGGTGCACTCTTGGTCATCACATTGGAGCCTCCTTCCAAAGTATATCAAATTGCTACTTGGAATATGTTGTGACCAATTCCAGGATTTGTGTCCTTGATCAATGTTCAAACTTGTTGGCATGACCAATTTACTATCATTTTTAGACCCAATTGTCCTTTGAAAGCATAATTCTAGCTTCAACATGAACTCCACCAAATTTTGCACCATGATGTATGAAAAGCTCCTATGGTAACCAAGGTCATGAAAATATTTCAAGGAATCATTCAAAACCTTCTCCAAGTATGCCCTTGATGTGAAACCATCCTTATATGTGACGGAGGAAAGTTTAGCACGGTCATCATTTGTTTTGATTAAATGACCCATCATCACTCGGTGGCAAAACCAATCCAAATTCACAGCTAGAAAATCAAGATTTTCAAAGTGAATGATGTTTCCAGAATTGTGCATGCTTCTTGCCATTGCTTTATGCCTTGCTTCTACCACACTTCCTTCAACGGTTACTTTGACCAAACCTAGCAAATATGTCTCCTAACATAAGTCTAAAAAGGTTTTCCAATTCATCATCAAGGTTTTTGGATTTTGGGTCATTCAATGTTTCAAAATTGATTGGACTTCATTGCACACCTTATATACAAGTGGCAATCTTTCAAGAACATTTGTTATGTTGGTTTCAATAAAAGAAGCCATGATATTGGATGATTTAGTGGAAAAACCATTACTAGAAATTGGTTTTGATATCACATCTACCCATTTAACGAATTGGTTTTTCAAACTTGTGATAAAGTCTTGTGATCAAGCAGCAAACCCATCATCTTTGTTAGAATTAATCAAAACCATAATCACTTTTGGCTTGAAGGAAATCATACTTTTGTTCTTGGAAACAATGAATCGAAACCAATATTCCAACTCCTTGTGAATCTCAATGGGTTGTTTCAGCTTTGTCTTGGAAGGGAATCCCTCATTTCTTAGTATATATGGGCTAAAAACCAAAAGGAACAAGGATGGGTTACTTGTGTCACTTAGATCTGGGATCATGAAATAATGGAAACCATGGAACCCCCAATATCCCAAATAGACCACCTAATCCCTTAAGTGTTATTCAAGCCATGTACCTTGATTCCATGTGTATGTTGTGTGGTTCCTTGAATCAATTGCTGACCCCCATCAATTTTGTTTAACATGAAGTCTTTGTAGGGATTGAGAATGTTCCTGTTGATCACACTTTTGAGCTTAATGGAATGAACCACTACCTTGCACAAGGTTTTTTTGCTTACAAAAATCCACAATAATCATGTATGCACACATGTTATGACAAAAGATGCAAGATGAATAACTCCTACTGTGAATTGATCATAAAATAATAGTTTCCATGTGATGACACGCTTCAAGCAAAAACATCCTGTTTCAAATGGAAGACAAATTGATGCACATGTGTAATGGGGCCAATGGAGATTGGGGACATACTAGCATATGGAGAATCACAAAAAAATATTCTTGCAAATGTTGGTTTGGCCATTTCTAGCTCCATGAGATGTAACTCTTTGGATGCCACATTCTTTTATAATTATTTATTGATGGTCACATCCTTGCCCTTTCTATCCAAAGGAGTGCCATGCAAATTTATGTATTTCAAGGTGAAATTGACTAATAGAACATCCATGATAACAAGAAAGATGATGCCCTTTACACCGTCACACAAACCTAGGTCTAAGGTTTCCAGGGAATGATTATCTACAAGGGATTATATAAGTTCTTAAACATGTGATTCAATTGTTAGAGAATGTTTCAAATTAAGATGTTTTATCAAAGAATTTCTCCTTAACATCCTTGCAATACTAGCACCAAAGGAGTTCATAAAATGAAAATTCATGAAGGTGAAATTGGTGAGTGTAAAGTTGACATGGTTCCCATTTTCGTCCATAATCAATGGTTGGACCAGTTCCTCCAAATCCAATTCCATTAAACTATCAAACTAATCAAGTTGAAAAATTTCAAGGGTGTGATTCATCCCCAATGTTTTTCCAAAGCCAAAAATTGGTAAGTTAAACTCACCTTTACCAAGTGTGGCTAGTTTAAAACGTTTGAGGCTTTTATTCTAATAGAACATAACCACTAATTTCTCCATGAGATTTGGAACAAGATGCATTATAACAACAAAATTAATCATGACTATGGTATGATTCATGTGCAGACCTTGTAAAAGCAATTCAATAACATTTGAGCCATAAACTAGTATGTAACACAAAAATAGAGCCTTCAAATTAATGTTCTTGATAATGGCAGGCACTAGTTCCTTCAAACCATCCATTCGTGAAAAACTCCATCGACATGTAACATCTTTGTCAACTTGTGGTTTCTCAAGCCGGTTGTTGCTAGAATCAGCTTTGCATTGATGATATTCCATTTTCAAGCACATTATCTCCAACTTGTCATAAAAAATTCCAATGCGTTCCACTATGACATCATTAGATGCAAGTATTTTAAAAGCCTTTTGGACAACATTAGTGTCATTTGCATCTGCCATGATTGACAAGTTGAACAACTTCTGAGTTGAAACTTGAAAGCAAATAGATGGCCAACAATTAATGTATGATTACACAAATTTCCAAGGAAACTACTTAGCAAAGTCATTTAAAATCCTTGCCACTCGCACATCAATTACCTACGACCTTCAACTAAACCAAAAGAGACCTTTCATTGAGAATAGTTGCCCAAACTAATGTCCTTGCATTTTCTAATCAGCATGACAACATACACCAGTGTCCTCACACATTCAAACACAAAGTTCAATTTTTTTCAAGCTTCACAACTTTCATGCATGTTCATGAGACCTAGCTAGTGGAGGATCATTCTAAGTGGGTGAGGTGGAAGAAAATTTTCTTATTAAACATACTAAACTACTTGCTGCTCAAAAAACACATAAAGCTCTAAAGCCCATAGCCTATGGGTGTTAATAAAAGAACCAGATTTTGTGGTATAACATATGCATCCCAAATAATGCCAAATATTTGAACACAATAAAAGAACACAAAAGCCATGGTAGAAGCAATGTTAATTAATGTGACAATAGTGGAAACAACAAAAAACTTTGGAGGAAGCACAATAAAAACAAAATGTGAGCCTACTTAGCAAAATTGGATGAAGAAAAGTCAAAATATGCTTGTTTGGCTTAAGAAAATGGTTTGGCTCAACATAAGGTTGCAAATTGCAATGAGTGGTAAATGGCACAAAGGTCCACCAACGGCTAGTTACTGTAAATATGATTTGACTTCTAGTTAGTATTTGTGATTAGTCCATCATAGTGATTACTCCAATTAGTTTATTATTAGTAGTCCTTCCCCACCTATTTACTATCCTAGTTTCAATTTTATGGGTGGGATTACAAAAAAATTAATAATTAAACTTGGATGTGAAAAATAATTTTGTAGGGGACCTACATAGCACCGCTTGATGTGCTTTTAATTTGAAGTCTATTAAGAATATGAAGTGGAAAACATTTTGTACTCAAGGATTTTTAATCATAAAACTCAATATCTTATTCATTAGCATGGTTATGATGTGAGCAAATGCACTTGGGAACCAATCCAAAACCTATCAAACACCATGAAGAAGGTCCACGAATTTCATCAATGATATCCAAATAAGCCCAAGTTCGTTCTCATGGAATTCATCACTAAAAGGGGAGGTGATGTCACGGATGCTAATGCCATGGAGTTCATTCATATGAATGTTCATCCATGACTTGTAATGAATTTATACCTAACTATTAGTTTAGTTTTAGTTCACTCTTAGTTAAGTCCTAATTCTCTTCTAGTTAACTCTTAATTCACTTTCATTTCAATTTTAGTTCACTTCTAATTAACTCTTAATTCATTTTTCATTCACTTCTAATTAACTTTTAATTCATTTTAAATTAATTTTTAGTTAACTTTTAATTCATTTCTAGTTAATTTTCAATTAACTCTCAATTCATTTTTAATTAAGTCTTAGTTCACACATGGGTCAACATGCGCCACATGTGGGTTGGAAGTTTCTTAATAAACGTCTTTAAGTTAGGTGCCCAATGGGTATAAATAGAGGTAGAATCCATTATATTTAAACTATTCAACACTAGTATTGTTTTGAATTTTCTTTGTAATAAAATCTTGTTGGATTATTGTTTCACACATGATGTGTTTTTGTTTTTGTTTATTTTGTTTCACAATTTTGATTTAGAAATAGGCCTACCCTTGTTCTCATTTTGGTTTAAAAAATCCTATAAATTTGGTTGTTTTTGTGCCCGTGGCAATTAATCATCCATGTTTTTGTTTGCATATCCATACATGTTCCTAGTTTGCATAATTATATGTAGTCATTGCATAGCTTCTTTCTTTTGAATATGTAAAAACTTGGTAAAGACCTTTTAATTACATTGATAGCATAATTGATAGTCAACCAATTCATCCATTTAAGTATAGTGATGTATATTTAGTGGAGCTTTGTTTGGCTAGAACCTTTGCACTTTCAAAAAGGTGTAAGCTTGGTTTGAATTATTTTTGTCACTATCATTTTAAATTGTTGTAAAGTAGTTGAAAGTTTGATTACCTGCATAGCCAAAGTCCAAGTAACCAGAACATGATCTTCTTCTTTTGTTAGTACACTTGTTGGCTCACATGGCCTATTATGTGTTTTCCCGTTCAAATGATTAAACATGGAGCTAAGGGGTATGTTCCAATGTTTCATTACTTTCCCCAATGATGTTGTCCCATTTTCAATTGCATCCATAGCCTCCTCCAAAGCTACATTAATCCATTTGCCTCTTGTGTTGACCTGGTTGCATCTATTAACTTTTTTTTGTTCTTTTGTTGGTTTTGACCTAGGAGGTGGAACATTCTCCTTGTCTTATGTTGGCTTGTCTTTTGTTGGCTAACTTTCAATTATATGATTTTGTAGCCCACTTCACTTCTTTCAAGGCACATTCAAAACCATTATGCTTTAAATCCCCTTAGCACCAACCTTTAACATGTTAGAGGTGTGCATTTTGGTCCAACAAGAGGTATGCACTGAAATCTTTTGAATTTGGCCCAAAACTCAACAAAATATGCAAGGTTAAGGTATGTGTCAATTGCATATGCCTCTAGCTCATTAGAAGATTCAATGAAAACATACAGATTCTTGAAATGATCCTAATTTAAGTTGTGGTTTGTTGTTTTTGTTTAAGATGTTGATGTGTACATAAATTGTGATGTTTGGAAACTTGTTGAAACCTACCTCTTTTGAGATATCGGAAAACTTAAAATCTTTTCACCCATTGGTAACAAAGGAACTTTCTAAAATTTTGATTGTTAAGTTCATCTATTAAATCCCTATCATTTTGTTTTGCTTGTAACCTTAAATCTTCTTTGACTATTGTCAAATTTAAACCATCTTAATTTTCCTCATGTAACTCTTCCTTGGCTACTATTAAATTTGATCCATGTTGATATTCATTGTAGTGTTTTTCTTTGACTACTATCAAATCTAATCTAGGCTTCACTTTCTTGTAACTCTTCCATGACTATTACTAGATCTAATCTATGTTGATCTTGCTCTAATTTGAATGCTCTAAAAAGTTTGAATTGTGATGTTCTACCTTTACTTTGCAACTTGATCTTTGTTGCCCCAACCCATCTTGGTGATCTATAACCCCATGTTCAAATTTGTACCACAATGGCTAATGAGGTAAATAAGATGTTTAAAAAAGATTGTAAACTTTCTTCATATCTATTTGGGAGTTTTGACATGCTAAGATATTAAGAGTTCTAGAATTGAAAAGACTCATTTGTTTCTATGCAACAAACAATGTAAATTGTGCTTTATTGGTTTAGTGGAAATGCAATGTGCTCAAAATGAATGGGAACTTGGAACACCAACCCCCAATTGATATGTTGATTTGAAGATCCATACGGTGCATGCAATGCTTCATTAAGGATCCAATGTTGTGTAATGGAATGTTGTTAGGGTTGCCACGTTTATGAACAATTGTATTAATATGTCACATAGTCCCAATTCCTTCCCAAATGGAAAAAACACCTCCATTGTGGGAACGTTGTGCAATCCCACTTATTTGAGCCCTTGATTGTGTTCAACTCAATGCCCATCAGCAAATGCTCATTTTTCACCTAAAACTTGGAGTGTTGTAAATCCAGCCCATCCTATACCCATTGCCAAACACTATCACACTTTAGGTGGACCACTCCTCTTGCACACACACAAACAAGTTTATTCTTATGATCAAATATAACAAAAATGTTCTCATTAGTCCAACATTTGAAAATTTCAGAACACAAATGCTCACAACTGAAGGCTTGGTCATAGGTGATATATATGTGGATTATATATATATATAATTTTATTTAATTTTTCTTTTATGGAATTTGCTAGGGTTTTTATCATCATACCTAAGTACCTTGGCAGCTTTGGCAATAACTTGCCGAATAATTAATATATTTAGAGAATTTTAATCAACAACTTAGTATTGATTGGAATATTTTGACAAGTAAAAAATAGATATAATAAAATTACCTTCACTACCAAAAGTTTTTAGTTGTCTTTTTAGTCGGATTGTCCTCATGAACTTTTATTATATTGAAAGGGGCCAAGGTTCGAATCTACCAATAAGTTTTGAAATATTTGGCATAATAAGTTTTTTTTTGGGGGAAATTTTGAAAAAATTAAAAAATGATTTAATTTATGCTGAAGCCGCCAATAAATTTTGAATTATTTGGCATAATAGGCTTTATTTTTTGGAAAATTAAAAAAAATTAAAATAATTTAATTTATGCCGAAGCCACCAAGGTACTACCCTATATGTTGCTGGTGCGGGTTTGCAGGATTTATAGTAAACAGGCCCCCTTGCACTATATGGGCGTTTGATCACCGGCCTCTGGTTGGTGATAAGCGTGCTTACCCTACAGAAAAAAAAATTAAAAAAAATTATATATATATATATAAAGTGTGACATTAGGTATAAAAAGGAAAAAGTACATGTAGGTAGAAATACGAAACTACTAGTAATAGTCGATTCGTATTTGTACGTAGTCGACAGAACGTCGTCGTATGTGGCGGTGCTTCGTTAGGTCCGAAGCGCGAAACAGCGAACGCGAAAGCCGTCGCAGACAAGAGAGAGCGAGAGGGCCGGTGGGGGGGCGCGCGCTCTCGCTCGCTCGCTCGCTCGATTTCAGACATGGGTGGTTTAGCTTGGCGTCGCTCTCTCCATCTCCTGCATCGGTTCTCGTTGGGTCGGCCTCTGAATTCGTCTGCTCTCCTTGCTGTGGAGGATTTGCATGGAGCTGCGTCCTCCTCGTCCTGGGTGTATCCTGCTGCGGTGGGATCTGGTGTGTACTCCCCTAGTAGGAATTTATGGACGGCAGTCGGTGGGAATTTGAGAGGCTCCGATGCAGAATTCGCTTGTAGTACTCGTGCACGTGTAATTGGATTAGGATTCGGGAACCAGGGTAGTAGGCTGCCGTCTTTTGAAGAAAGGAGAAGAAGGTTTCATGGGTCAGGTGTGCAGAGGATGGCGCAGCAGAAGAAGGATTTCTACGAGATTTTAGGGTTGCAGTCTGGTGCCACACAGAAGGAAATCAAGACGGCTTACTACTCGTTGGCGAAGGCGTATCACCCGGATGTGAACAAGGAGAATCCGAGTGCGGAGAAGCAGTTCCAGGAAGTGCAGCAAGCGTATGAGGTTCTGAAAGATGACGAGAAACGAGCCATGTATGACCAGTTAGGGCATGATGCCTATCAGCAAGCCGCTGCTGGGGGTGCTCCTGCTTCTGGCGGTTTTGAAGGCTTCTCTGAAACCATTTTCGGGGACATGTTTTCCGGCGGTATGGATGAGATGTTCAGACAAGCGTTTGGAGGAGATCAGCAGGGAGGAGGACGCCGTCATGTCCAGGTCACACTCTCATTGACATTCATGGAGTCAGCCCAAGGATGTAGCAAAAAGGTATCATTCCCTACCTCTGTGCGATGTCATTCCTGCCATGGCACTGGCTTACCACCTGGAGTCGAACCCCAACCCTGTAAAGCTTGCAGAGGCAAGGGTAGACAGGTGATGCAACAAGGCTTCTTCACTTTTGAGTCAACCTGCTCATCATGTGGAGGATCAGGCCACAGTGTGAAGGATCGCTGTCGCATCTGTAAGGGACAAGGAACAGTGAAAGGTACAAGAGAAGTGGATGTCACCATACCTGCAGGGGTAGAAACTGGTACAGTTCTGCAAATGAGAGGGGAAGGAGGAAAAGGTTCCAGAGGTATTCGACCTGGAAATCTCCACATTCAAATTCAGGTGATGAACCATCCCGTGTTCAGGAGGGAAGGAGCAGATGTTCATGTGGATGCGACTGTGAGTGTTGTTCAGGCAATTCTTGGTGGTCAAGTGCAAGTGCCCACTTTGGCAGGTGATGTGGTGCTCAAGCTGAGGGCTGGCACACAACCTGGTCAGAAGCAAGTTCTGAGGGGCAAAGGTATCAAAGTGCTGAACTCAAAACACTACGGTGATCAGTATGTGCACATCAATGTTGCGATCCCTGTCAATATCAATCAGCACCAACAATCGCTCATTGAGGAATTTGGAAGGTATGAGAGTGCAGAGGCTGCTGCTGCAGATCAGGCTGCTGAAGGCAGTGGGTGAGCTTCACATTTTTCTTAGGCTGCTGCCAAAGGGAGTAGTGGGTGAGCTTCACCTTTTGTTCAGCCAAAATTTGTCATTTTAGTTATAGTACATCAGTCACACTTGAAGCAAAATTTTATGCATAGATTCTCAAATTAGGATTGAGGAACTCCCTTCCTTTTATACTTCCAAAACAAGCACAACAGTCTTTTTGATACTTCCCATTGTGAGAGATGGAAGATGGTGAAGAATTAGAATTCTTCAGTCATTGTCTTCTTGAAAGGGGGAGAAAGAGAGAGAACTTTTATGGGTTATAGGTATGTCTCCAGCAGCAACCTCTCAGGTGGTTAGAGATTTTTTTCCCTTTGATATTGGCAGGGGAGGAGCAGCTTTCCAAAAGCTGGAAATTGCAACTCAATAAATCAGCTAAAATCTTCTGAAGAATCTATGGATGGATTTCCCATTTATCTGATTAGAAGGATGCAGATGTTTAGACAGGGAGGAGGTTAGGCATGAGGTATGTAGGTGGGTTTTAATAAGGATTACTGAATACAATCATCAGCCTTCTCATTTCACCGTGTCTCCACCCATCCAGAAGGACCATATTGTCTCAACATCCCTTCGTGGGTGCTGCATTCAACTATAGAACATAGATTGTTACAGAATCCCTTTTGGGAATGATATTTGCACATGTAGGTGTTGCCTTTGTATGCCAAGAGGACAACCTGCATACATGTTACATGTAACCATCCACATCATGCATGCAATCTAGTATATTTGTGAATGCCATCTGACAAACCTCTCTGGTTCTTCCTCAGATGCAGGACTGATAGAACAATCTATGTTACCAAATTTGCAAACCCAATTTTGAAACGACATTATATTGGTGGAGGAATATGCCACTTTGATACTGCTGCAATATAACATCTCATCTGTGGATAACAAGCACATGATACTTCAAGGTATGGTGAGCTTCATATATAGTACACAACTACTAAATGAACAATGTGAATTAATGTGATAGCACAAACAATCCACACTCCTCAAGCATCTCCCCTGGCCCACCCTTCACATAATCATCAGGATACTGACATTTCATCATGCCAAATCACATAGTTTACATGCTATATACAAATTAGCATACTGTACATGTTGCTCTATGGAACCAAGTGAAGTGCACAACTGCAAGTTCTACCAGTAATAAAACACAGTATTGTGCAGCAGAGTGATTAATATAAGGGGTTCTGTGATGCATCATCCTCAGTCACAGAGAGCTTGAACGGCTCCAAAACTTTCATAGAGTATGCAGTTTCTGAGACAAACATCATGCAGTGTTTCTGCAGTCCTTACAATCCACAAACAAGTGATGAGAAGGGTAGCAATTCAATCCATCCAAGTCAAAGCAATCTGTTGAAGAAAATGGAATCTGGTCATGAGCAGGTTCATGGATGGAGCAGACAATAGCAAAAACAAGAATACAAATAAAGCAAGTATTCCCCACAGTCCCATAGTATCTCAGTATGCAGCAAGCTATTTACCTTCATTGCCTGCAGATACACCAGTCACCAGTGCATTAAGGGTACAAATTTTGCCTCTTCCACTATCTTCAAATCAAAGGCTGTTCAGCAACACCAAGAAATATATAAACCGAAAACAAAACTGATTCTTCAAGCTTTGAATTAAGACATTATTTTGAGGAAGACATGGCAGACACAAGAGACTGCTGCCTAGGCAGCAACCTCCTGCTTTGAAGCTTCCTCAAAGCTCTCCCCCTCTACCAGATCAGGAACTTCATCATCATCCTCATCTTCTGCACCTGCACTTTGTTGCCTCTGAAACTGCTGTGCTATCTTCTTCAAGTTGACCAAGTTGTCTGGGCCTGCAATTTCATTCAACCAATGTCAAAAAAACCAACTAAGCTGCAGACAGTCATAATGCTGGAAACTTGTCTTCCCACAAGCTTGAGTACCAGAACCTAGCACATGCTACTACTGATCATAGAGTCATCTTTGTAGTTGTCATCTCAATTACACCAGTGCAGAAAAGAGATCCACTTGCAAGATAATTGGGTGGTGTAACCACTGTGTCTGGTAGAAACCAGAGTTCAACTCACCAAGCTGGTTGATGATCCCTGGCAAAAGCTCCTGAAGTTCTGTTTTACAAATAAAAAAGACCCACCAGGAAAAAGTCAGGTCCCAAGTCGTAAACCTAAATCTGCAATTTGCAAATACCAAAATCATAGCACATTGCAGATCATATAAAACAATCCAATTCTCCCTATAAAATCATGGCAGAGAATGTACTCTTTGTTTGTGAAGGCCCACTCACAACCCATGTATTAGCAGCTATGGAAGCTTGCACTGCAGATAACAGAGGAAAGAAGACCCAAATAGAATCAGTTTGAGTTTGATTTCTGCTAAGTCAGTACCCAGAATGAGAAAAAAAAACATGATGGATTTTGGTTAGAAAAAGAACACAATGCACAAGAACATAGAATCCTGAAAACAAGCTGTGTTTGAAAAGTGCTACATGCTGTTGTAGTAGTTCCTCATGTGCAATGTGGCCACACTGTCAACAAGGTCCATGTGCAGCAGCAGGGTTACTGACACATGTATGCATCAGAAAGGCATTTGGAGATGGAAGTGTAGGATGTCTGGAGACTTGAGGATAGAAGCTTTACCCTTAGGATTTACAAAGTGGATAACGGTTTCATCCTTGAAGATATTGACTTCTTCAATGCCGGGAATGGTGTTGACCCCTAGCCTTTTCAGTGTGCTCTGCAACCTCTTATCATCTGTTGTGGTGGTCTTATGCACGGCTTTTTTCTTCCTGAAGCCATAACCGCAGTCTTTTCAAAGCCTACAAAATTCTTACTCATAGAATCACAAACCTGCATGCCTTAAAAAGACTGGTTTTCTAATAGACTTCCAACAAAATTAATTCCGGACAAAATTGCCATAAATTTTGCAACTAAACCCGTCATAATAAATTCCATTGCCAAGAAAAGACATTCACCAAAAAACATAAACAAAAGCTCCAAACCCTAAAACATGTTACACAAAACCGAAACCAACATAGAAGCAAACAACAGAAGCTCCGAACCCTAAAACATGTTACATAAAACCGAAACCATCATAGAAACCCAAAAAAAAAAGAAGCTCGGAACCCTAAAACATGGTACACGGAACCGAAACCTAACAAACAAAAAGCAAACGACAAAGGCAGAACACCTGCTGTACATTCAGAAAATACCAGGAAAGCGGCTGCAAACCACGAGCTTATCAAAGGAAAGCCAAGCTTCTCATTCCCGCGAACTGAAATCACTCTAAACCCTAGAATGGTACCGAAACAGCAACAGGTAAAGGTGGGCAATGGGGGGGTTAAAAAAAACAAAGCGAGCACGGCAAACAAAGGCTGCGAACGTAAATCACCTTCTAACGCTGCCCTTTCCGCCAGTGCGAACAGCACTGGCCATCTTCATGAGCTTTTCCTTGTTCATGGTGGCGGCGATGGATCCTGCAACGCTCCAGCTCTGAAGCGAACACGACGATAGACGTCCCCGCGTCGTACAAGCACGTCTGCTTGACGGCGGCTACCACCCGCTCCATTTTGGCCACCCCACCCGGCCCAGCCCCCTCACCCGCGATTTCCATCCCACCTGTTGTCAATTGCCCGATGAAAAGTAAGTCTTTTTTCACACAAATGCGAATTAAATAAAATTATATATTTATAATTCCCTGTTTAAAAAAATATTCCTCAAATTTTGAGAAAAATAGCTGAAATTTTTTTGTCACATTTTTTACTCAGATTTTGGTTTGGTAGCTTTTTTTTTTCCTTTTCTTTTTTTTTAAATTTATTTCTAAGCTAGTTTTTTAAGTCATTATTATAATCACATTTAATGTTAAGTTGATGTTAAGAGAGACAAGTTTTATTATTATTATTATTAATTTTTAATTTCATTTATTTGTATTTACATCTAGAATGTTAGCTACCATTAAATCTTTGGTAGATTCCTATGTGAGACACAATGTTAAGTGAGTGTTAAGTTTATGTTAAGTAAATATTAACTTAATATCAAATTTTCAAAAAATATAAATTTGCGAATATAAACACAATTTATGTAATAATCCATCAAAAGGGATTTTAAATCAATGTTAAGTTAACAAAATGTTTTTCCACGGTTTTTTTTAGTGATTTTCTTAAATTTTTAATTTAATGTTGCATCATTAGTTATCATCCCACAAATTACATGACAACGGGGTTTTAAATCTCTTTATATGTTTTTTGAAACTAGTTTTAAAATGCTACCAAACTAAAATTAAAGACCAAATGTCACAAAAAATAATAATAATAATTGATTCAAAATTTTGCTAGTGAATCCAAAATCAAAGACTCCATTAGGTTGCTATTACTTTAAATGGGAATCAATGATTTCTTTTGTGGCGAATTTTTGTCATATCACAACAAATATAAATATATATAATGTTGCAATTTCCTTGTTTAAAAAATTCACCAAAAAACTATTTCTTAAATAATGGTCAAATTTTGACACAATTGCCTACAGTATGAAAGGGTGCTTGAGATTAAATGCTTCCATATTTTGAAAATTGTGAAATTTAACTAAATATACATGATGTGCATGATTGCCATTTGAACAACATCACAAAATTGACAAAAATCATTGGTAGGAATTTAAAACCAATATTTTATCCATAGATGTTTTGCTAAGTAATTAATTAATTGAGATGTTAATTAATATGATAAATGTGGAATTTATTTTTGCATGTGTAATCTGACAAAATATTGAAGCCTATTCCTTCTTGGTTGTTTATCACATTAAATATGATCAAAAACTCCTTGTGGTATTTAGCACATGTGTCAAGATTGGAATTTTTTTGTAGTGTTATTGAACAAAATTTAGTTCAAAACCTTTTGAGCAAAAAATTTAAAGGATTTTGTCAAGTCACCTTATTGATAACATTGTGACACAACATGTGGCCAAAATCATGTGCCAACAAATCTATCTTAAGGTTTAAAAATTCCAAAAATACAAATTATAATATGAACATGGTGAAATAAAAGGCCATTTATGGACCAATCTAGCAATTTTTTGCCAATAAGAAAAACATTGTTTCTAAGTCATGGAAGATTCTTGCTCCCATATCATAATACCCACCAAATTATGGAAGGTGCTTCTTTGTATTCTTTTTTTTTTTCCCCCATTTCTTATTTCTTGATGTAGGGATTTTTTTTGGTTCTTTATGTGATTTTTGACAACATGTATTTTGTTTGTTGACCTTCTGACAAATGTATCAAATCCCAAAAGGGTTTCAAGGTAAACCATTATCTTGTACAAAAGGATTCATAAATAACCTTTCACCTTGGTTTGTTCATTACATAATAAACACATTTTGTCAAATATCAATCCTAGAAAATGTGTTCATTTCGGATCATAATTAATGTCACACCCTTTACTGAACCATGTTTATCTACACATAATAAAAATGACTACCCAAACAACACAATGAGGAGGAACATTTAGTTGAAGAAAAACAATGAGGATAATATCACAAAACAATGATGCAACTATCATGCGTTATCTCCCCTCTTCCTATGTGAACAAGTTTGACCCATTAGGTATAACAAACTATGACAATGACAACAACAAAAAAGTAAATGATACAATTATTTATGATTGTTGAATTGGTGGAACTCTCCGTAGGGTATGGGCTCAATTAATGTGATGTTTAGTCACACGTGAGACAAATGTCAACAACCTATGAGACCTTTGATCACTTCACATATCCTTTGCACCTATGAATAAGCTTCATAAACTTTTATCTTGGAATCAACTAGTTTCAATGATGCAAACAAAATTCAATTGTGATCATGTATGAGGTCACAATGAGTTTTTGAATGAAAATCTCAAAAAGATCAAATGGTGCATTTCTTGATTTTATATGATTATCGTTATCAATGACTCAAACACTATTAATAGAAAAGATTTTTTAATGTGTTCAAAAGCAGTCACAACAAAGTACAACAATACAAATCTAAACCTAAATCCAAGTTACACAAAATTTGAACTTGATCAAGGACATGGGATGTAAAGAAGTATTGGAACAAAATTATTCATAACATGAAGTTTGAAACATGACACAAGGTGAACAAGTATAAGGTGTCATAACACAAATGTAAGTCATATTTCAAATTCACATTAAACTTATGGGAGAACACTCTTTTTAGCATTGGAAAGTTATATAAGTTAAAATATAGGGTTCCATATATTGGTTGTTGGGTAAAAAATATAGTTCAATTGGTTTTACAATGTTTATTATCAAAATCAAAATATAAGTAATATAGGGTATGCATTAATCCCATGGATTAGAAAAATAAAATGGCATACATGTACAAAGGACTTAGGAATCAATTGCTAGTATATTCAATTAAATTTTTGTGTCTAAATGTTTGAGAAGGTTTACAATTCCTAAGTTTTTTGAATTTGATTTCAAAATTTGGGTAAAAGTGGGAAAAGTAGTGTCATGGAAAGGCTAAGGAAATTACCTAGACAAGTTAATGAATGTTGCTTTAGGATTTCTCCTCAACTACTTGACATTAGGTTGTCTTTATGTTCAATGGTAGTTTACCTTATATATTATGAACATGTGAATTTATTGTGAATCTTTCATCACTTTTCATTACTTCAACTAAAACTAAAGTTGGAACAATATATGATACCAAAATCTAATGCAAATGTCAATTTTAAATTATGTTTGGGGTGGCTTAAATATGTGGATGTCAAATAATTATATAATAGTACAATGGGAAAAATTAATATTCCCTTGCATAATACATCCCCCAAACAATTTTTTTTGACACATATAGTGTCAAATTTTAATATAAAATGTTTCATTTGGGTGTTGAACAAACTAAAAGTAAAGAAAGGAGAGGGAACTACTTTTATTCATACTTATTTGAAAAGTTACTTTTAAAAAAATAATTCATGAAACTAATAGTCCTAAGAACCTTCTTAATCATCTTTGGATAAATTCACAATAGGAGTGGTTACAAGTGTAACCAATGTTATACTACACATTTTGAGGTGGTAAATTGAGTTTATGTTTAAAATGTTGAACACATTTATAATTTAGTCATGCATGTTGGTATAAAGTAATCATTGTTAGCACTTAACATTAATGATTCAACTAATGCATTGAAATGGGACCATCCACTTGTTAACCTAACATTCATTTGACATTAGTGAGTACCAAATTGTTTACACATGATGGTATTTAACCATTATATAACAACTTACCCCAAATTTGATCACATTGGGCAACATGTTTATTCAAATAAAATTATAATGTCAAATTAAAGCTATCCATGTTTAACAATTTGTGTTTCTTCATGTTTATGGTCTTTTGACACCTATTTATATATTATTATTTTGTTATATCATGAAGCATTTTTGTCATGGAGCATCTTCAAAATTGTTCATGTCTTTCTCAATTTCTATTGCCCTTCAAATTATTTCTTGTGTTTTTTATGCATTTTTATGCATATCAGGTGATTGTATCCCATATTAATTAAGTGAGTTTTAAACTATATCTCTTTTGTGATTATGACCATGGTTATAACTGAAAATGATGTCCCTTTTGCATTTTTTTTTATTGGTCAATGTTCTACAAATGTTATAGAATGTGTTTGAATTATAGTTTCTTACAAACCACTAGAATTGATTTTCATTGGACTTTCAAGGAATGTCAATGATTCCTAAGTCCTTTGTAAACCAAACTTCTATTATACAACCCAATATGGTGGACTTTTTTTATCCAAAAAAAGGTTTTGATAATGGCATGGCACCCTATCTACTTAAAGACAAAGGACTTTTACTCCTTTTCTAGTTGATGACTCCCCATAGGGAAGGCCATGATCAAATAATTCTAAAATGATAATACTAGAAAAAACATAGAAAAGGAAGGTCCATTCTTGAAAACACCTTCAAGATCCTTTAAAAAAAAATTGAAAAATCCATGGAAAACAAAGATCCATATCACTATAATACCAAACCTAATAATGTGATGTTGCATTTTACACAATTTGTTATTAAGTCAAAATGAAATATATGTGGGATTCTCAAATTGTTATAGGAAGATGCATGTTTTGAAGCTTGTAACAAGCCTAAAAAAACATGATCATCACACCATAGACATCAAATAAGACATGGAAATCATAAACATGATGATAAATTAATTATACTTAACAGATAGGAAGCAAATTCTGAACAACATGTGACATTTGAGGTTACCTTGGGCATCAACACAACATCCTTTTAATTAACATTTAATTCACACATACATATAATGTTTTTTATTTTTTTTAATCAATCAACTAAATCAATTATTTGAATCAATTGTTTTCAAATTGCAAAAAATAGTTTAACATAAAGGAAAAAAATGTCACTAATTTATCAAAATTTTCAATTGTATCATGAATAGTTTAATTAACTAGTAACAACATTTGTAAACATCAAATATGTAATTCAACAAAATTCAATTCGATGGAGTTGCCTTGTTAGAATTTGCAGCAAGGTCGTAGTTTATTGTTGGTTTGTCTTTTGCATAAACCATCCATGATACCTAAATAAACCCAAAAATAACACATAACATAGACTTTTGAATGAAATTAAGTTTTGCATCATGTGCTTTCAAGTATTTAAGTTGTTGTGCTTGTAATGTTTCTTATGTTTAAAACTGACAATTTTCAATTTCAAGATTTTTCCACTATATCTTGTTAATGTTAACCACCAACACCTTAACATTGCACTTTGTAGTTTCTAGGCAAACCCATCCTTGGGTGTTACCATTAGGAACCACCACAAAAAATGGTTAAAGAACTAAAAGTGGCCAAATCATTTTCTTGGGCCCTTTCTTTTAAATTTTTTCACAACCATAAATTATTATTTTCTTATTTTTATCCATTGCATGCCTTAATATATGGCTTGAAGTTTATTTTGGAATAAAAAATAAAAAATATTTAAAACATTATTCTTAATAATGAAAGTTTTTTCAAAAATCACATTCCTTAACTTTGAAAATTCATAATTAAATTATATTTACTCCATTAATTTCCTAATAATAAATTAATATAAAAAACTTCAGAATTACCCTAGGAAAAAAAGTCCCCAAAAAAATTCCAAATCATGTTTCAAATTTGTGTTCCTAACCAAAAATTAAAGGAATTTTTTTCTAAATGAAATGATTAAGAACATCAAAATATAAAATATTCTTGATATTATTGAAATTTCAAAATCTATGGAACCTAATAAATATATTTATTACAAAATTATGAAAATATATGTTTAATTATTTCCTATGATTTTTTGAAGTTTGATGGGTCTAGTAAATTTAAATTATAACATTCCTAATGGTATCAACAAAAGATGGGTTTGCCCTTTTACCATATTAATGTTCACAATATAAACTTCATTTCATTATTGTGTTCCCAAAAGCAATTCTACCAACAAGAAGAAAAATCTTTGGAATTCAAATAGATCAATCATAATCATGTTTTAGAATCACATTGATTGTATCTTTTTGCAAGAATTTCATTCAAAGATTTTGAAAGCATTTTCAAATGAATAGGTTGTTCCTTGGTATCAAAATTGGTAAGAGTACTAATTATTTCCTTATGCAATGGAAAATGGCTTTTGTACCAAAGTTGGCATGTTTAGATTATTTTATCAAGAAAGGATAAAGGTTCCACATGGGGAAGAATTTGATGGATATTATGTCCAAGACTAAGGTTGCAATTCCTTTTCAATTATAGTTACTTTAGTAGCCACGCCATTGTTTTGAATGCACTCATCATGATTTGCAAACTTCAATTTCTATGGTGTGTAGATAGAATTGTTAATAACCATGGTGTGCCAAACATGAGGGGGATATAACATAGATCAACTACCAAGAAAGGCTTCAATCATCTCATACATGTTTTTGTCATAATGGTGAGAAAAATTAAGAATTATCTTCTTTTGAAGGGTCAAATCCTAGTAGAAAATGTTGTCACACATTTTAAACATGTAGTCAAACAATCTTTTGAAATCACCATAAATAACATCTCACTTGTCCTTACATGCAACTCCATTCTGCAAAAGAGGAGAATGTCTTGCATCATTAACCACCTTTGTAATCATTTGTTGTAACATTTAATGTTAAGTTGGTTTTATGGGTTAGAAGTTCACTACCAAATGAAAATGTGAAATAACTAGCAAATTGCAAATTAGGCATGTACCATCAAATAAGTCTAGGTGTGAATGAGCCTTTATACAATAATACTTTAAATATATTATGATAGCATTTGAATAAGTTTGAAATCATAAATTAATAAATTCAAAATATCCAAAAACATTATTAGAACATTGTAACCAATGCTTTCATTACTTTATCCTTGTTTTTAAATGTTTTGAAATTATTTGAAAATGACATTTACTTGAAAATAATTGATATACACCTCTACACAATAATATAATGGAACAAATGTTTGAATCAAAACAATTAAAACAATTTGTGTGTAAGTTTGTTAATCTTGAATTTTTTAAAGAAATCCCACAATAACTAATCATGTTCCACCACATCATCTTGATTCACCAACCCATTTCTTTTTAAACAATTAAGTGGTGAATGTTGATCATTATATTATGAACTTAGGTCCTTTTAAAATATTATATTATGAATGAAAAGTAAATGGTGGTGATGGAATTTTTTTTATTAGAACACATTTTAAATGATGATGGATGAAATTCATCCATGAAAAGTTAGATCACATGAAATTTCACATGAATTATCATATAAAATATATATTTCTTATAATTAAGTCTTAAAATCCTAGTATAATTTGAACATGATTCATGTTGGGATTGAATTTTGGGTGTCATTCACAATAGTTGTACTTAGATTTTTTGAAATTTCAAGTTCATTTGTGCACTAACCATTAACCATACATATTTTTAATAAAATTAATGTGGAAAAAATAGTATCCAATCATTCCTCATTTGTTTTTAAGAAACCAATGTGGATGAAAAGAAATTGTCACCTCAATTATGCATAAATAGTTTTCAACCAAAAACAAGGCTTGCTATCAAGCTTGGTTTTCCAAACCTTGTAAAATTATATTTTTTGAAACTCAAAAATGAATTCAACATACTTTTGAAACAATGATGAATCAAAATGTCATCTCCAACATTAATTTGCAACAACTACATGAAATTGCACATCTGAATATATTTTTTTACACACACAATGCTTTTATGTCCAAGGTTAGGACCAAAATAACATTCAACTTCTCATGGGATGTTCTTTTGAAAATCTTCCATTTTTGGAGCTTGTTATATAAAGCTTGTTAAATAGACCTTATGCAATTGCAACTTCCTCATTTGTTGCAACTTTGTTGAATGTAAAGGAAAAAATACTAATGTAAGCACCATGAACTAGATCAATTTTTTGTGTTACAAAATAACTTATTTGTAATCCAAGAAAATCTAATCTTAAACTACGCACACAGAAACAAGGAAAGCAAGCCAATCTTAATGTTCCACCATGCCTCCTATTTCAAGGTTCTTTTGAAGTTCATAACATGAATAATGGGACATTCCTTGAAGATAATCCCTTAAACATGAAGAGGTTGGAGCCTTGTTTACAATAAATTAGGTATGAACAAGACACAAATCCCCCAAAAAAATAAAAATTCAAAAAATGCACTCAAACAAAGTGACCCACCATTTGCATGCCTCATGGTTAGTTGGTGTCACATCATTAGAATGCACATGGCTTGAATAGAGGTTGGTTTTGCCTCTCGTGAGCATTATTAAAAAAATCATCCATAATTTGAGGATTGAAGACTCAATTTATTGTTGTTCCTCACTCAAAATTTCAAGGTGATCACAAACCTCACCTTATGCAATAATTTTTTCATTCAAAACCTCCAATGCAAAATACCCATTAACATCTCCCAACATAAATCCCTTAATTGCACAAGCCTTGTAGTGATGACACCTAAGTAATTTTAATAATAATATTTGTCACATGTGAAACAAACACATAACATGATTTTTTTGGAAACGCACGACATGAACAAGGAACTATATAATGCAAAAGACCCTTTGGTTCAATTGAGGGTAATATAGTGTAAGTCTTGTTAAAGATTTTATCAAAGGAAAATTATGGACAAGGTTATAAGTTTTGTTAATTTTAATGTTTTTTCCCTATGTCTTTTTGGAAATGCACGACATGAACAAGGAACTATGTAATGCAAAAGACCCTTTGGCTCAAATGAGGGTAATATAGTGTAAGTCTTGTTAAAGATTTTATCGAAGGCAAATTATGGACAAGGTTATAAGTTTGTTAATTTTAATGCTTTTCCCTATGTTTTTTTTTTTCCTTTTGAACTTTGGTTATTTAATGTGTGAAGTAGCATGTGGAAATTCAATCTTTATAATTTTATCACTTTGACTAAATCGAATAATGATCAGTCAATGTTGATAAAAATCATATATGATATACTTGCACCTTCTTTGCACTAGTTATTGTAATTTTAAATCCTAAAACAACTCCACCAAAACTTGGTATTTGGGTCTCTCATCCAATAAATCTCACATCCAAGATTGTTGGCTTACTATTTCCCTTGCCCCATCCATAAACATGAAATTGGGATTATAAAAAAGTGAAAGATTATTAATAACAAACCACTTAAACCAAAAAATCTAGCTAATCAATAATAGGAATTAGATTGTTAGTGCCTTGCGCCAACCATAGCATCTTGTGTATAAATGTTGTGCCAAAACTATTTTGTTACCCCCAAATTGGCATAATATTTATTATTATTCATTCAAAACTTCTTGTTGTAATGCACATATGAGGAGGGTGCTCTAAATCTCTTACATTTGTCCAGTTTCAACATATGTTAGATTTCAATAATTAAATATTGCCTAACCTTTACACCAACATTGGGTGATTTAAAAATTTTTATGAATAACGTCTAATTCCAATTCAAAAAAATACAAAAAAAGTGCAAAAAAATCAGCATTGTCTTGGTTCTATTTACTAGATCCTCACATAAATTGAACAAGGACTATGGTTTGGTTCTTCAAAAAATAAAAATAAAATCATATCCTGGTTCCAGTTCCCAAATGTAAACAAGGGGATGAGTGTCACACTGTGGCCTTGCCATTTATATTAAAAAAAGTATCTAAAGGCAAAAGAAGAATTATGGAAATTAAAATATTTCACCATGCAAAAATATAATCTTCAAAAAAAATCCTCTAAAAGAAAATCAAAACCCTTCAAGATATCATAACTCTATAACTAATCTCAAGTTTCAACACAAGCCAAAATATATCATCTTTCAAAAATCCTCATTATAATTAAAAATAGACCTATTATTATTATCTAGTAGGGTAAAAATCCCTTAAGCTACTATACTCTATAATGAATCTAAACACAATATCCTTAAAGGGCCTTGCTAGTAGGCAAGGCCAATCAAATTAGCTGTGGTTTTAGATCCTCGAAAAAAAGAAATTCCAATTTTGGTTTGAAACATGAAACCCACTTTGGATCTGAAATTGATCATCTAAGTGATATCTAAGTGATGGGGTGCAACAATTTGGATGGATGCAAATGTAGTTGATTACTATTTGAGGGTCCCGAGATATGATTGTTTATGGTAGTGATGAAGAAGCTCTTGGCCAAATAGGAATAGTGTTTTTTTGAAAAAGGATGCAATGGATATGACCCCAAAATGTGTTTGTTTTTTTTGAGGGATGATGATTTCTTTTCCATTGCACATATTATTTCAGTTCTTACAATTTCATAATTTTTGTATGAATGTTTTTTAGGTTAAATAAGAGTAGCTTCAGAGCAACTCATTCTATTTGGGTAACATGAATGTTATCACATCTGAAATTAGTGTTAAACTGCTTGTCCCTTCCCCAATTGATAAACAATAAATACGAGAAAATAAATATGGGAAAGTATATAACTAAGAGAGTACCTATATAATTGTCACACATGGGCCATTCATTGTAGTTGGCAAATCAATAGCAATCAATAGTTAGGCAACTAACAACATTCATTTTCTTTTCTAGGGTTTTTTAACACCCATGATGGCATATGTGTTTTTGAAGGGAGCTAAACCCATTTTCACACTCTTGTGACATTGACTTCATCCAAAATACACAATACACATCATTTTACAGCAATTTTAATCTTACACCTAAATGGGTGGGATGTGGAAATATGTGGTGTAAGGTTGTGTCAATAGTGTGAGTTGAAATGTTGTGCTCATAGACAATTTCCATTGTTTATATCAATATTGTTATACTAGTAGCATCAGGATTATGGTGCATTAATGGCATTTCGGAACTTGGGAAGCTTAGGCAAGAAGTGTACTACCATACAATTGTGCAATTCTTCTTGGGAGTGGACTAGACACAATCTCTAATTGTCTTTCAACAATAAGAATTTTGCTAGCTACAATCAATGTTAGTAGAATATAACTATCTAAGCCTCAAATGAGAGGAAATTGTTTTGGGAAACACAAAATGGTTTTGTATGTAATGCATAGTGAGTGAGTGGGTGGATGGGAATGGTTATGTTTTGAAAGCATTTGTGTCACTTGCCTCTCCATTTGGATTAGCACAAGGGGATGTCATCACATGAATGGAGTTCGAGTATTGTTCAATGAATCAAAAAAGATGGTGAGGTTCCATATAAAACACCTTGTACATGTTGCACTGAAAAGGGAGCAACTATAAAACCACAGAAGTTCAAGAGGTCTATCCCCTGTGCTCATTTACCAAAGATTTCTTAAGCATACTGCCTGAATTTAGAGGCAACCAAACATATCCCCTGATGTGATGCAATAATTGGCATAGAAACAAAACTCCGAGCATGCAAATCTGAGCATCAAACACTAGAGAAGAATATGTTGCCAGAAAGCACAAACTGCATGATTCAAAAAATTGTCAGATAACTGAGAAGTATGATTGATTTCAGAGCTCTCAGGTTTCGAGCTTCAGGATCCAAAATGATTTCAGAGCTCTCAGGTTTTGAGCTTCAGGATCCAAAATGCACTTAAAAATTTCATGCGGAAGGGTTCCAGATTCTATGACAACAGCAGGGCGTTATTGCAGGAAGTATTAAATTGTCATAGAACTGAGAACTATGGATTGGTTTCAGAGCTCTCAGATTTGAGCTTCACAATCCAAAAATGCAGTTAAAATCTCATCAGCAGGTTTCAGATTCTATGACAATAGCAGGGTCTTATTGCCCAAAAATTGCCATAAAACTGAGAACTATGGATTGATTTCAGAGTTCAGGTTTCAAGCTTCAGGATCCAAAAATGTGCTTAAAAATCTCATGGGCAAGCTTCCACATTCTTTGACGACAGCAGGGCCAACTTTCATGATTGAGATTTACAAATTATAGTGCATTTAGAAATATTTCAAATGGGGACCACAATGTCAATAAAATCATAACAAAAGAGACTGCCAGAGAAACTGTCCCAACTCCCTGAATCCATGGAACTGAGTAGCCAAAAGGTCTTTGGAGTCCAGTATCGAGTGACAAATCAATTAATGAAGACTGTTGGATCGCAGCAGCAGTCGTCCAATAAACAGCAGCAGCAAAGAGCAGCCAGACTGCACAATTCCAATCAACACAAAAACAAGCTTTTGTAAAAGAAAGAGATTTCATGTTTGAGAAAGGTAATCGAATGAGTAATCGAGTGGGTGATTTTTTTCCCCCAAACAGTAGCATCACAGAAAAAAAATGCAGTTAATATAATAATGATATGCCACATACCAGCCTTCAATAAAGCCTCCTCCTCCTCCTCTTCGTGGAGCTTGCTGTTGATATACTGGTGGTGGTGCCACTGGTGGACCTTGTTGATAATAGCCCTGAGGTTGAGCTGGGTAGCCTAAAGAAAGAGAGAGCAGAAGCAACAACCCACAGCAAGTCACAAAAACTATGCACAAAAAATCCTGAAGACCTACTACCCTTCTTCGCCAAGAATAAGTCAACAAAGCCAACTAGAAACAGGGAGGTCAAAAACCACTGAAAAATACCTTCTCTCCCTCTCTGTCTGTCTCTGTGAGCTTAGCCTGGAAACATTCACTCAACAAAACCTCGAGGAATCCGGAGCATTACACATACCTTGAGGGGGATACCCATAAGGTTGCTGGGGTGGGTACCCTTGGGGTGGATACCCTCCTTGGGAAGCCATGATGTTAAGCTAATAGGTTGCAGAGGGATGGACAAATACTTTTCCCTAGCTGCACACAGCTGCTTGTTCGCTCTCGCTCTCGCTCTCTCTCGTGTCTGTATTCCACAAAAGAAACTCTTTCTCTTTCCTTTTTCTTCCTCTTTCACTATCAGAGCGAAAATGCAAACAGAAAAGCAACGAACATGCAAGGAGCTATTGTCCTCGAGTAACCCAAGCAAGAAATATATGTAAAAAGAAAGCAAAAGACGTTTGTGTTGTCCGCACGAACACGACGAGGAGTGGGGGAGGAGGAAGTGGAGGAGCAGCAGGAGCGATGTCCAGGAAGAAGAAGAAGAAGACGAGGGCGGGTGGGAACCGTGGGTCTGGACCACGCGGTTCCTGCGCAGTCTGGCCTGGCCTAGTTTCCACGCGGGTCCCACCTACGTACCTATCTACTAGCACGCCGAAAGCGACGATACGTGGTGTTGACCGTTGACGTCGTCGTGGTAATTAACCAAAACCGCGTTAAGTTTTTAACCTCTTTGCGGTAAAAAGGGACCGCGTTAAGATAAGATAATTTAACCTCTTTCTTTTCCGGGAAAGAAACCGGGTTCTGTGACCGTTGGTCGGCAGGAGACACCGTCGGTGGGTCCGAGTTTGTGACCGTTGGTTGCAATGGACGGTTTTTTTAAAAGTTTCTTTAGGTTGTGTGTGTGTTTTTTAATTAAATTTTTTAACAAAAAATCTCAAGTGTAATGCCCTTGCCTAAAGCCAAACTTGAGCACAATGCCCATAAATAGTTCAATATTATTTATGTTAGATCTTTCATGTTCATGCCAATGTACATAAGTAGGAGTTAAATAGATTGGCTTGAAAGAGGTAAATTATTAAATTATTTTAATATATATCATATCAACATGAAAAGGCACATGTTAGGATAAATAAATAAATAAATAAAGTGAAATCATTGTTAGGAAAGGAAGGAGGTCCTTAGGCTTGGAATATGAACAACATGTTTTTTTTTTTTTTTTTTTTGGTTAAACAAAAAAATATACTTTTTTGTTGTGGGTTTTATTTATATTATAATATTAAAAAAATTTTTTTTTTTTTTTTTTGATTGGTTTAACCAAGAGATTATCCATGTTGGTGTGGGATATACTTAAGTTGAGCCCAATGATGATCCAAATTTTTAGGCTAATTGTGTTGAACTTACATATCAATTAATTAATAGATTTTGATTTATTTTTAAACCATAGCCCAAACAAAATTGATGACACAAGTCTCTCTTATGTATTATGGGTGGGGCTTGTTCCACTCAAGGACACAACAAGTCCATCATAAACACAATGAACTTGAAAGGGTGAACCATTATTCCATTAAGTGATAACAACTTCTTCCAAGGCCTTTTTCAAAGCATACCCAATTTTCTCATTGTCGATTCACATTAAATCACATTTGTCATTGATTCACATTAAAATAAACATTAATAATGCAAAAAGTGTAGTGTGCAAATAACTACATGTCCCACTTGCAAAAAAAAAACTTGGAAAAGAGTCAAAATAAAACCTCAAACCAATTACATTTATGAAATTGGAAAAATGGATGAATGCAATGCAATGGACATAATCTTGCAAAATGGGGAATGGTATTCTATCTTGTCCATTCCATATTACATTGCCATGTGCCATGTACCCTAAAATCCCCAAATTTTGTTGTGATGTAACAAGTATCAATGTGTGAAAGGGCCATCCAAATGTTGTTTTGTTTATTCATCACATGGTTTGCTTGCAAATGGCAACCATTCTCAAGATGCCTTGGACAAGGAAGTGTGTCATGTAAATACATCACCAACATTAGGGGACGCTGGAATGGCTTTTGGGATTCTCTTTTTATGTTTTGTCTAAATGTCATTTTATCTTATGCATTCCTTCACCCTTTTGAGCTTTCATCATCTTCATGAAAACATTTTTAAAAGGTTGCACAAACATTTTTTTCCCAATATCATCTCTGACATGATTGTTAATTTTCATTGCACATGTTTGAAATATTGCATAGGTTTGAATTTGAATGCCTTTTTTTTGGTTGTTTAGTCATCTTGTCATTTTGTATGGCCTTTAATATCCTCTTCTCAACATTGTGCACCAAGTTGGGTCTCCCTTATCTAGTAGATATTAATTTGGCCCACTCCATCTATGGCCATCCAATAGACCCAATGAAGATATACTTTTTCCAAAGTTCCCATGAAAGGGGACACATTGCATTTCATGACATTGTTTGAGATGCTTTTGTTTTCATTACAAAAAAAAGTCCAACTTCATGTGTCACATGAATAAACAAATGTCCTTCAATTGTTTTCTCTCTAATCTTCATGTTAGTAGGTTGATATTATGTTTTCCATAGATGCACTTCACATTATGGTTGATGTGATAATTGTTGATCCCATTTTAATATATGTAGTTTTGTGAGTTGCTTTTGTGGAGTGGTCATGACAATTGTGGTTTAAACAAAGGATAAGCTCTATTGTGATTAACATCATGGGATATGTTTTCCCCCTCTTGCCATAAAGGTATTTGGGCACTTACACTAATATGGTGACAATTTTTTACATTGATGTGTTAAGATTATGTGTTCAATTAAAAACACTATAAGCTTGCCTTTCTTAGTTTTGTGCACATTTTATATGCAAAAGGTGTGGGTGGTTTTATAGAGTTTTTGCTTAATTTTTCACATTTAAAAATTATGATTTAATTTGGTGTTGAAAGTTTAAGATTTTTTTATATTTTAAAGTTCCCAATATATCATTGAAACGTGTGAATTAATTTGAAAAATATTCAATGAATAAAAGTTTTCAAAAGTAGTCATTAAGCACTATAATGGTTGCTTTTAAGCACAAAAATGACTTGTAAATAGGGTTCAAAACTTTTGGAAATGAAATATTTCTTGAATTTTTTACATAAACCTTGATATAATAATATAAAAAAAAATTCAAGTTTTTTTTTTAAATGAAATTTTTTGTGAAAATATTTCTAAGAATACTCTCTCAAAAATAGTTCCATAACCAGATGGATGTGGTTCAAGTTGTTTCATTCACACCCTCCATGTTTTGAGTGGCAACCTCAAATTTAAACCTTTGCGTACACTCCTTTGTTGAATTACAAGAGAATAAATAACAAAAAGACCTTATGATGATGGCATGTGGGCATAAAAAATTTAAAGAGAAATAGCAAAAAAATTGGTTTATATCACCAACAATTTCTTTAGCTACAAAAAAAAAAATCTTATGTCCCCTAGAAAATGTGAGCAAGTGTACCTTCCTTCCCAAAAAATGAAAAAGGTTTCAAAACAAGGAAATAAAACACATTCTAAAGACACAATCAAAAGACACACAATTTGAATATAGGTGGTTTATTTTGAAAAAAAGGGACAAAAAAAAATCAAGTTTGCTTTTCATGGGAATCAAAATAAACAAAACAAAAAAAGAAGATTAAATAAATATGGGAAACAAATTAAACTATATAATGGGTGATAAGAACAACAACAAAATCAAGCTAGTTTAACAAATGTCTTTTCAAACGGAGACAATATTGAATGTTGTTCATATGAGCAAGCTACAACATACATCTTTACATGTTCATTTGTTAATATCCTCTAAAACATACCTTCTATCGAGCTTTTCTAAACCCACCTTTTGCAAAGCTTTGTTGAACCTACCTTCTTAGCCTTTGCCAAAAGCTCTTTCATGCCTTTCTCAACCCTCTATCAAAATGCCCAAAACTCTCTTCTTGAACCGTTTTGCACACCTTCTCACACATTTATCTATCCTTTCATTACGAGAAGTTCAAAGCTTGTGAAAGTTTTGGGGCTTGCATTAAACTTTTGCTTCTCTCTCTCTCTCTCTCTCTCTCTCTCTTGACTCCCTTGCCTCACACATGAAACCTCAACACTAATTTTTCCTCTCTTAGACTTCAAAAGAACCACAAACTTTGGGTGAAACTCAAAAATGTATCAATTCCAATGCATTTCCAAATTTTTGCTCAAAGTTTTTTCTTTCCTTTCTACTATGTTGACCTCAACTTTTAAACCACTATACCCCGTGTTTTGGCTAAATTCAAGTTTCCCACCTTAACTTATGCCCCGTGTTTTGGCTAAATACAAGTTTCCCACCTTAACTTATGCCTTGTGTTTTGGCTAAATAAAAGTTTCCCACCTTAACTTTTCAAAGATTTTATGGATATCTTCAACCTCCTTATTCTCCTTAGTATTGTGATCTAAGTATCTCCACATGCTTAAGTTCACCAGGAACTTAGTCTCTCTTGCATTACAATGGGTAGAGCCCGGAGCTAAGGGACATTCCCAAAATGTGAGGGCCAAGACTCCGCTATGGCTTTGCTTCATCTTAGAGGCCATCTATTTTGGGAATGCCATCACCTTGGGGCTTTACCTTGTACAAGAAACCAAGTGAACTTTATTGCAAGGAAAAAAACAAAGAAATTGAAGGGTAGGGGGGGAAGAAAGGCATATCCCCCCATTGACCCGGTCACAAAATGGAAAATGATTGAACTTCTTGTCCTTTTACTCCACAAAATGACAAAAAGATTGCTCCGAATAATTTTATTTTAAGCTTGAACCTAAGTTAAGGGCTGGCCATTTTCTTATTTATTTATTGACTCAGTCCAACAATTTTCCTTTATTTAGGTCTCACTCCCCAAACCCGTGTGATTTAGTGTATAGAATATCATCATTTATTTATTTATTTATTCTCTTTTGCACAATCTATTTTTCTCTCTCCCCCTCCCCCCCAAAACAAAAACCTAATGTTATTTGTGTACCTAAGTTCCTACCTTTTTGATTGGACATAAGTTGTAATAATGTGTAATTTGCAATTATTATGAGCTTTTGTGTCCTTCCTTATGGGGGTGTTTTCTTCTTCAAATTTCTAATGTAAGATCATCAATTAGGGAGCAACCCAAGAAAGATTTAACATCATTTGGCCTTAAGTTTTTTTTAGAGAATTGTTCAAACTTTTGAAAATAGTGAAAATTTACCACCCTCCCCCACCCCCCTACTACCATGGTTAGAAACCCTAAATTTTTTTTTGGGGTTGCATCTAAAAACAATTGTAGATATCCCATCCCTAGACTCAACCCGGGTCTCCGAGTCTCCAAATCTTAACATTTTGTGGGTTAAGTATGAGCTCGAATAAGAGCCCGTACACAAGAAGATGAAGGTAACAACTGTTGATGCTAATTTAACCCCACCCGGACATCCCATATCCTACCTTAAACAGCCACGGGTTCTTTCATTAAAACTGCCCGCTCTTTGAAAATTTTCAAGAACCCCCTCGTAATTAACTGGAGGTCTAATTTCTTATTGGAAAATTAAATAATAATAATTATTATTATTATAATTATTATTATTATTAAAAATTCCCAATAATAAATTATTATGATTATGATGATGATGATTATTATTATTATTAATTTTTTAAAAAATTAAAACCAGAACCAGAGGTTTTTCACAAAAAATCAAAGAAAGGCACAAACACTGGTTTGAACTTGGAACCATATGTTCATTCTTTCAGTTTTGGTTTAGGGTTTAGGGTTTAGAGCCACAAAATTAGACTCTAAACCCTAAACCAAAACTGGGGTGTTTTCAATTGGGATGTGTTTTTTTGTTTTGGATGATGAATGATGGATGATGGCCTTGAGTAGTTGTTGTGCCTAAAAGGCCAAAGCACATGGGTTGCCTATCATCAATGACAATAATAATTTGTTTGTACGGGCTTTACCGAGTATAAAGACCTCCTCCAATTATTTTCCCCCTTTTCTTTTCTTTTCTTTTTTGTAAGACCCGTCGGGTATCAATGGGAAAAAAAATTCTTTTTAGAGGTAGTCGATAACTTTAATAGCTACCTTTGATAATTAAAAAAAAGGGTGAAAATTGATTTTTTTTAAAGGGAAATATGTCCTTTAAAGAGACAAATGCGGTATGCTCTCTCTCTCTCTCTCACCCATTTTCATCCAATTATTTTCATCCAAGGAGATATGTCCACAAATGAGGTATGGCCAACCTCTCCCACCCTTTTTTTTTAATCCAAATGTCATAAGTAAATTCCACTTTTAAAATAGAATATTTTAAATATTTGACATCAAAAAATTTGCGCAAATTAGTTTTTTTCCATAGGCATGTGATGCAAAATAAATAAATAAAGTCATTTTTTTCCATAAATGAAAATTGTGAAAATTTTGACAAATGGACATGGACTTCTACTTCATCCTCTAGGAGTTAACTTGTGATTGCAAATTGTGTCATTCATCAATATGTTTATTAATTATGTTTAATTTGTAAACAAATTCTTTCCCAAAAATCTCAATATGGTATTTTTTTAATTGTGTAGGTGTCTTTCCATGAAGCTTCATTTTTTAAATTAAAAATATTTAAATAATAATAAAATTATCTATAATTATTGTGTGGGTTTTTGTGTATATTGAACAAAACCCAATGAATGATTTTACCATTTTTTCATTTTACCATTTTTTGTGTCATAATTAGCAAAATATTTTAATAAACATGTATCACTATCAATAATGTCAATCTTTGTATCTATCAATTATTGATTTGCAATTGTTATCAACTAAAATTGAACTTATTACATTATCAATTGAAGTTGAAATTAAATTATGTTTTTTTTTTAAAAATGATAGCATTACAAGCATTATATCATGTTTTTCACATGTGTTTTTGGATTGAAATGATCTTGTTGCAAGATAAAATGGGATCAAGACAATGTTATATGTGTTGCCTGTTGAATAAACATTTGTTGTTTATTGAAAAAACATTTCTTTATTTTTAACATGTTCATATGTTTTTTGGTTGTCCATGTTTATATTTGTTTAATATTGATTATATATTTTTGAATTACAACTTTACTCATTTAAACAAAATTAAATGGAGTAAAATATATTACATATGGATTTTAAATAATATTATAGATATATATTTTCTTATTGTAAAGGTTTTGTGTGTATTTGAAATATATTTATTTGTATTTCATTTGGTTTACATTTTTAAAATAATATCAAGGTCTTTGTAATATACATCATAATGCAAGAATGTAATTATGTTCATCTATTAGTCAGTCTATCATGCACATATCAAAATACATTTCTTCACATAATCCATACTAACATTTAAAAAATAAATCCAATATCTAAGAAAATTTGAAATATAAATTTGTTTTTAGAATTTTGTGATAATATTTTTGTGCATTTCAACAAAGGTTTAAAGGATATTGAAATTGCCAAATATGTTGATTTTTTTTACATTTTGAATGTCATTCTTTAAGATTGTTTGATCAATTATTAAATATATTTCAACAAATTAAATTCATTTGAACAAACACCAAGACATGAAACATTTTCTGTCCATGATAATCCATGGTCATGTGTAATAAGTTGTTTAGAAACTTGTATGAAACAATTATTGAAAATAACATTTTTTCGATGGCTAAAAAATAACATTGGAAATTGTTATGAAATAATCCTATGGGTCAAAAACCTTCTTGTGGAACAATCTCTACAAATGTTTTATCGTCATTAATAACGTGTTCAACATTTTTTTTAAAAATTCTACTAATTTTCTTGTAATATCTTTGTTTACTATTTCTATAAATTCATCAAAAGCATTCAAATTTTTTTAATTATCAAATGAACCTTATTTCTAGTTGTTGTTTGGACTTGCATTTGCAAATTTTATTAAATTGTGCCAATTTTGTCTTACTAAAATGTTTGCATCAATATATTAAGGAGTTTCACAAAATTGTTCTATATCCTTAATCATTATGTTTAGATGAACATAACATGACATGTATATAGATTTGTATTCTAGTTTTTTTAATTAAGAAAAACAAGACTGAGATAGTCATCATACAATATTTGTGGCAACACGTGTTATGCAATATTTAAGTTTTTTGGAACATTTACAACATTTCCATGTACTTTGTATTAGTTATATCCTTTTGATTGAAAATTTAGGTGAATGCAAGATGAAGTGTTTTTGAGGTGTTATTAAACATTTTAATACATAATTATTGAACATTAAAAAATGATATTGATGTTTCGCAATTTTCAAAATAAAATTTCATAATCTTTAACAATTATATACATGTTTGGAATATTTTTAATGTCATTTAAAAAAAAATTCTTAAATTTCTAATTTTTTAGCTTTCCTGAATTGATTATATTTAAAATCGTTTTAATGAAGCATTATTTGATGATTGTCTCAATAAAAGATTAATACATTCATCTTTCACAAGATCATTGTTTTCAACATTCATACACATGGAGTCTATATATATAATTTTAATAGGATTTAGTTTTGTTACATTTTGATTGCAAATATTTAAGATGATGTTTGATTTGTAATGTATATCCACATTTAAAGATGCATGTTTATAATGAATATTGTTGCAATTTGTTTTGAAGTCCATTTGGGATGCATTTAAAAAATTTAAATATAATAAATCTCTATCTAATTCATAATTCCACACAATGGTTTTGGGGCAAATTTCATTTTTTCAATAGAATTTTATTTATTGTCATTAGAAATTTTATATTTTAAAGTTCTTTAGTTTCATCATTGTTGTTTGAAAGGTTTCTTTAGACAAATTAGCATGCCCAAAATGATTGTTCCCATATCAAGTATTTAAAACTTAAGTTGAATTTCATACCCAACTTTTAACATGATCCAACCCATAGTTGTAGAGACCTTAAGTTACATATCTATGTTATATGTAAATAAAATGTTATGGAACCTATATATATAAAGGGAAAAAAAATAGACAATATAATTTAATAGTATTGAAAGGGGGAAAAAAGGTATTTATTAGTTAGTGGTGTCATTTCTTTATTTAACATTATGTTTCCTCAAATCAAGCAATTACATTTTGGCCTCTTTTTTATAGTGTCTCCAAGTCTAACATCATCTTCCACTTTTTCCTTTTTTTTTTTTTAATAATGTCTCTTCTAAAGTTTTGAAAAGGTCTTTTAATTTAGATTTTCTTCAAGTTTATTTCATCATCCATCCAAAAACTATAGGCCTTGATTGAGCCCATTGTGCTTGTGCATGCAATTTTGAAACGTGCCTTACCAAAAGTCAAGTTAATTCATTCACATGTGACCATTTTACAATTGAAAGTGGACAAGTTCAATTACATGTTGGACAAGTTTGGTTTTAAGTCACCAATGGTTTGCAACCTTGTTTAGCATGTGATCAAACCTATCCAATTTGCAATTGAAATTTGGTCACAAGTTGGACAAGGGTTTTTTAACCTAGTTTCAAGGACTCATTTTTTTACCATTTAGATTACAATTGAATTTAGTTGTAATTTGGACAATGCATGTAATTTTATTTATAAAATTAAAATTGTGGTGGCATATTTAATATCCACATGGCAATTTATGGTTCTTTTGAAAATTGTGGACCCATATTTTGATGTGTGTTAGTCTCAAAGTCATTAGATGTTTTCTCATTAATTGTGGGTAAATAATTATAATAAATATTTCCAACAATTTGTTTATTGTGCCAACATTGGTTTTTGTGTTGGGATTGAGAAAAAAACCAATGCTTTTGGATGGACATTGACATGATGACCAATGCAAAAATAATGCATAACATCATTTATGACAACTTTGGTAGGTGGGTAAAAATGACCAATCTACGATCAAGTCCTCATGCCATTTGTGAGCCGCTATACAAAAAATCCCCGAGGCATTTCATTTCTTCAAAGAATTGGCATTGGTCTTTTTGTCTCCATTTTCACTGCAATCATTGCAGCCTGTGTTGAGAGAAAACGACGCCAGGTAAAGAAAGAAAAAACCCCACCCACCAAAATTCATTCACTCATGTGTTTTGCAATTGGTAACGAAAATAACAAAGAACAGGCGTTTAGCCTTACCTGGGTACATTGATGTATTTTGTGTGCATGGTGTTCGCCCTTTTGGAAATCAGATGTCATGGGATACAAGCACTGTGCCTGGACACCCAGCAGCAACAGTTGCACTCTCTGCAGGCTGGCTCATCATTCCTCATGCATTAATTGGCCTCGGGGAGGTTTTGGCATCAATTGGGCGGCTTGAGTTTTTCTACGAGCAAGCTCCTGATAGCATGCGCAGCTTGGGAGCAGCTTTCTTAGCTGCAACCTCTGGCTTAGGTGCGTACTTGGGAAGTTTTCTGGTGGCAGCAACAATGAAACTCACAGGGAGAAACGGGAGGAGGTCATGGATCAGTGATACAATCAGCAGTGGCCATATTGATTACTACTTCTGGTTGTTGGCTGTTTTGAGTGTGATCAACCTCATGGCCTTTCTTTACTTTGCAAGCATTTACAAACACAAAGTGGATACAGTGAGCATTATGTGGGGTTCTCTGGCAAAACCTCTAACTAGTAGTAATTATGTGGAAACAGGATCCACAATTGAATGATCAAAGTTCAGAGACATATGATTTGATGATTGAAGGGTGACAATACCATCTAATGATTGAAGGGCAATGATACCATCTGATGATTGAAGGGCAATGATACTATCTGATGCTTGAAGGGTGACAATACCATATGATGCTTGAAGGGTGCCGATACCATCTGATGGATCAAACATCACCCTTTTCTAGCAATTTGCAGACTGGACCCATCTGCTGAGAACAAACATCCAAATCTGTAGTATCAACAAGGAGTCATTTCATTTGAAAATTACATTTGCAACAGAGAGTGGATGCAAGTGTAGCAAAATCAAAATTTTCCACTTTGGGTGGATGTGAATGAAGAGACTATCATCATATATGTAGCTCAGGCAGTCATCATTCTTCTGTTTTGCATTTTAGTTCAGTGAAGAAGCAGCAGCATTCTCTGTAAAATATCTGGGGGAAACAAACCAACCTCAATGACCAAGGACCAAGTGATCCTTGGTTCTTGAGGCAAGGAGCTTGCTGATGTTATCTCATGTTCCACTCACTCCCCTTTTGCTGAAACCTAATTCCTTAACACACACAAAAAAGACAAAAGGCCCAAGGGGGGAAAGAGAGAAATGCAAATTTTTTTTGGGACTTGGTCCTTCATCTTCAAGAGACTTACCAGAAAGCTTGTATTACTTCGCATAATTTTAATGCTGAAAACTTGGTAGTAAACTCTTCCAATTCTTTGCTTGAGCACCTTCAACAGTGCTGCTCGCCTGTGTGTGCATCAATCAACCCACAGCATTAAAAAAAAACCTCATAAAGGAGGTACATATCTGCATGTTGGGGGCAAAAAACAGATGTGGCCAACTGGATGGATATCTGCTGCACTTCTCACCACCACCACCACCACTCCTCAGATTGTTTCCACTGCAATTCCCGTCATGTCACAAACTTCCCATTGGATGGAGATCTACCATCAAGCAGCCATCCAGGTACCATCAAGCAGCCATCTAGGCACCCTCAAGTAGACAGCACACACTGGAAGTATCCATCTCCAACTGATGTTTTTGGTATTCAATGGGAGTGGCCAAAAAGAAGAAGAATGCTGTTGTGCTGAGAATAGTCCCCCCATTACCAAATCCCATAATGTTTGAGCAACAGATGCAATGCAGGATCATGAGCAGCAGATGAGCTTGAACTGTACAATATATAATACATGCGCCAGAGATGATGGTGATGATGATGCTAGGTATTCTCAGAAAAAAACACATTTCTTTTGCAGCAGCAGCAGCAGCAAGCAATTGTCAGGGTTGTTGATGATGCAACAAAGGGTTCAGGCGACTGACTTCAAGTTCTCATAAAGAGAAAGCTCAAGAAAACTCCATATGGGCACTTACCCTGCTTGCTAACTATTGCTCTGCTCCCCCTTTGGAAACTTCTCCTGCTCCTGCTCTGCTCTGCTCCTCCTCCTCCTCCTCCTCCTCCTCCTTTGGAACTTCTTCTCCCAAGAACAAGAGTTGCTTCATGCTCCCATGGTGAATTTTTTCCCATTGCAACAACTCTTGCCACCATACCTACACATTTGCTTCAACTCCTGAATCCATTCCCTCTTGCACCTCATCATCATCACCATCGTCATCACTCAAGAGAAAAAAAGAAGAAGCAACATCATTGCCCTAAATGTAGGAAACCCCTAGCTCTAGGTCTTGCTGTTGCGGAACTTGGTTTTGTGCGGCGAGCAGCTGTCTTGCACTCTTTATTATTTTGTTTTGTTTTGTTTGTGTGCTTCTTCTGTTGCAGAAAAGTTTACGGCGATGACAGTGGTTGTTGTTTGAGCGGTGATCTTCTCAAAGATCAGTTTGGTCTGTTTTTGGTAGAGTGGAGGTGGGGAAGAAGAGGAGGGACGGAGGGACGGAGGTTTGTTTGCTTGCGGGGGCGATGGAGTTCATTTTGTCGGACAAGAAGAACAGATTTGTGGCAGGGACAGTGGAGAAGAGGGACTTGAACCAGTATTGGTATTCTCCCCATACCATCTCCGTGATGGTTCAGGTATCGACCTCCTCCTGTTCTCCTCCTCCTCCTTCTGCTGCTGCTTCTTCTTCTTCTTCTTCTTCTCAAACTGCTTCGTCTGCTTCTTTCTGCTTCTGTTTTCTTCGCAGTTGTTTCAGGCGTGCGTTTTGTTTTTGTTTTATTTGGAGAAGGAAACTACTCTGTTTCTCTCTTTGCTTTTCTTTTTAACGTGGAAGATCGAACTCCGAAGCATCCACAACCGTTTTCCTTTTGTGTTTTTGAGACCAGAAATCTCTTTGTTGTTCTTTTCTAGATCTGAGTTTGTTGTTGTGGGGATCAGTCAGTTCCAGATCCAACTGTTTTCATGCTGTTTTTCAAGCACACTTCAGTTCTGTTGTTGCACAGGAGCTTAGGTTCACTTTTCTCCTTTTGTCGATTCTTCTTCTGACATTCTTAACATTCTGCATTACCAAGCTTTGTGAGGATCGGTTCCAGATCAACAACTGCTGCTGTGCTGTGCTGTATGTGATGAGTATCTGGTAAAAAACAGTTGTTCATGCCAGAACCATCACAATGGGCAGCTTCTTGTCAGATCCATCAAGTCCAGCAATCCAAGGATTGGTATCAGTATCTCTTGTAATGATAAAGCTGCCTGCAAAGAAAGAAATCCATGTCCAATTGAGGAGAGCAGATATGTCATGTCATGTCATGTCATGTCATGTCATGTCCACTGCTGCTGCTTGTTCTTTGTCTAGAAGTTTGTTCATGCGAACTATTTTGCTATGAGGTTCTGAAATGGGTAATGTAGTAGTCGATGGTGCTGGGGATCAATATGACAATCGAATGTTGCAACTGATCACAGACAAGCAAGCAGATTGTGAAATAGTCATTGATGGAACAAAGGAAAATGATACAATAGATCAATTGTGGACCCAGTAGTCTGATTCCTTTGAGAGCTCTTACTTGCATAAGGTTATGACTACACCCATTGTGGTGATACCTTGATACCCACCTTCCAATCGTTGTTGTTGTTGTGGACGTTTCTCCACAATTTTGTTAATGTCTGTTCTGGTTGATTTATGTGGATTTTTGGAACATCCAAATTGTCACTGGTGTTGAGTGTAAAGGGTATGTTCAGTGTGCAGAAGGCCCCAACGAACCACTATGCTCAATGTATGCTGCTTCTCTGTGTCTTTGACTTAGCTGCTGCTTTGCTTTTACAGGGACAAGCTAAATGAAATGAAATGAAGCTAACCCTCGCAAGCTTTTTTGTAGTGGATACTATTGGCTCTTTGTTTTTACTGTCTATGTCTCTTGAGTGACAGCCAACATCATGACTGAATCTTCCTGTTGCTCCCAGAAATAGGAGAGAAAACTCAGGACACAGACTTTGTATAATAATGGTTTGCCTGGCATTGGCAGCAAATTGCCATATGCTTATCTATGCCCATTATTGGGAGCTAGTGATGTCAGTGGGTTGTCATGGCAGCTTGTCACTGCTATTCATCCACTGCTATTCATGGTGAGCCAGATGACAGTCTGACACTTTGTGAACTCTAACTCTCATAAGGTTATTATGACTGCACTCAGTGTTGTGTGACTGACCAACTGACATTGTTGTGGACTTGTTTCAGTAATTTGAGAGAGATGAAGCGAGTTGTGTGTGTTTGCCTCTAAAGTGATTAGAGAACTGAGAATGCACATGACAATAAAGGATGTATGAATTGCTGACATTCATCTTTCAAAACTGGATGTTTTTTGAGTGATATATCAGTATGTGTTATTGTTATACTGCAGGAAATAGAGGAGCATGCAACAAAAGTGGCTTTTTTGTCGACTCCAAGTCTGTGGTTCTCCTTGAAAGAATCAGAGCTCAAACAATGCAGCTTCTTCTTTGATGTAAGTTCTTCTTTGATGCCATCTTTTTCAAAATTAATTACAGAGTCTCAGTTATTCTCATCCAAGGCTCTTACTGCAATTCACTAAATGTCGTGAGGGAATATGTAGCCTGTTTTCCTTTTTCGATTATCATCACATAATGTTACAGGTGTCCTGCGACTCAAGGTTATTCATCCTAGCATCTGTGCCTACGAAGGAGAAACGTGATCGAATGTACCATTCAGAGAGTTCAAAAAAATCCAATCTTTTATGTAGTGTCTGACGATGAAATTTTGCATTGCAGACCGTGGATCTTATCTTAACTCTCTTATGACGTCTTCAAACCCTCCAAATTTCAGATCCTGGTGCTCTAAAAGCCTGCCTTCCGTAAGGTGCTTCGCTGGGAGACTGGACAGGGGTGGAACTTTAAGTCAGGCTGTAAAGGAAGTGGAAATTCCCAGCCCAAGGGGGACCCTATCTATGCCAGGCCAGACATTGTACTCAAGATTGGTCTGCTAAGCAATGTATTTTCTCTTTTGGGCAGGTGGACATGCAGTGGGCCTGGTGCCCAAATTTTGTGAAATGGGACTACAATGAGCCAGAGGGATTCGACAAATCAATGCACCATGCGTTCGATTGTGTGGTAATAGACCCTCCTTTCATTACGCCCCAGGTCTGGGCCAAATACGCCCAGGCTGCTCTACTTCTACTCTCAGAAGGAGGTCAGTACTTGCCCCTTTTGTTTGCTGAAATGTCAAGTGAAAGTGTTTCAGCATTTCATTGTCCCTTCCATTTTCATTCACAATTTTCTGCTCTGTCTTTGTTGTTATGGGCATCCAACTGTTTGTAGTGGCAGAAGTCTGCACCTCTTACCTTGTATTCATGCAAATAGTGTCAGAGTGCTTGCCCTATAGTCCTGCATGCAAGTGAGTTATCAATGACAACCTTTGCTCTTCCCCAAATGTGTTTGTCTCGTGCAAGATTCTAACTATGTGAGTGTTGGTCATGCAGGGAAAATCATCTTGAGCACAATAGAAGAGAATGCAGAAATGTTGAAGAGACTTTTGGAAGTGGAGCCACAATTATTTGCACCATCCATTCCACACTTGGTATACCAATATGCTCTATTTACCAACTATCCCTCCACACACTTATCTTCCCTTAACCCTGAACTCATCTAATGCTGAACCTGGTATTATGTAGTCTTCTAGTTGGGACCCAACAAACTCTGGATCTTGATGATTTTGTACATCTCTGGTAGATTATTCATATTTCTTTCAGTGTTCCACTAGAATCATTCCATTTCTAAGATTTTGTACAATAACCTCATCTGTATCTTTTCAATCTTTTCCCTGTCATCAGTGTTCTGGAATTCCATTCCACCATTAATGCATGATTAGAAAGAAGACTAGTGATGTTTTACACGAAGCAACTTTAGCTACAGGAAACTTCTTTTTTTCTCAATATGGAAATCCACTGAAATTACAGAAAGCCTGGAGAATTTGGAGAATTTGAACTCTTGAAACATTGATGAGGATTCAGAAGGCTCTGAATCTTGGTATCAGAGAGTTCTCAATATTGTATGTTCAGTCTTGTAGGTTTGGTGTTAACCTGTTTGTAATTCTGGAGTTCACAGAATGGTTTTCTAGGCAAACCCAGGGCTTACTGTTGATCAAAGCTGTAGCTCTGAAGTACACACCCAAAGATCCTTGCTATGTCTATGGAACTGGTTTATGCTTAGGAATGAAGAAAAACCGATATGGCCAATCAGATGGGAGCCTTGAATTGATTTGAGAAGTTAACTATTCCACTGTGATTTTTGCTTCACTCACAACAGTAGTTGAAACCATTGAAACCAGTGTTGGTTATATATGACCATTTTACACATGATTTACATTTCTGCACACAACATTAGTTGAGACTGCCGATACCAGATTTGGCTGGTTCTCAGCTACAAATTGGAAATGGAGTCAGGGATCCAAGGTTCTCTTTAAAGCCTGGGACAATACAACTCTGGTGTACACTTTCTAATGGTCATAACCAGATCAAAGGGTTTGGCCATTTGTTCCCACTCAAATTTTGCCCCCAGATTTCCCACATTTTGGGTCATTTCCATTTGTGAATTACATCAATCAGAACAGTGCTAGAGTGAAAATCAATATTGAGATGAATCAGAACATGGCCAGAGTGAAAATCAATATCGAGATGGATCAGAACATGGCAAGAGTGCATTGAAACGTGGACAGATTGAACCAATGTGCCATCTATTGGAAGCCTATCATGGGTAGGGTAAAGCCTCACCCTGAGGGCATTAAAACCTGGCTGGTTTTGAAAAAAAGTTTACAATGATCACTCCCACCATATCAGACCATTTATCATCACCTTCATCATGAAGGCCAGTGAAAAGTTGCAGTTTTCTGCCACACCAGCGCTGTTCAGCTCCTCCTAACAATTTTAGGCATAGATAAGATTCCATAATATAATCTGCTCAAAAAATTATACATAAAAATCAGCATCCTGAGTTTCTGTCACTCTTCCAGAAGCAACAACATAATATAATCTGCTCAAAAAACTTAGGCCAAACCAATTATGCATAAAAATCAGCATCCTGAGTTTCTGTCA
>Ga0116227_10002191_pt1 | contig 44679 bp, 29 predicted proteins | sample S1TSphgellanicum_FD_89693 | JGI IMG/M metagenome (GOLD analysis project Ga0116227, IMG submission 89693) | Host-associated microbial communities from peat moss isolated from Minnesota, USA - S1T2_Fb - Sphagnum magellanicum MG | ecosystem: Host-associated > Plants > Peat moss > Unclassified...
GATAATTAGTTGCAGCCACCAGGAGGAGGAGCAATTGAGTTCATCAAGAAAGTGTTGTTTAAAGCTGAACATGGATACAAAATTCTGTTGATCATATCAACCACCTAGTTTTTGTCAAGATCAGCTCTCAAGAATCATGCATGAGTAGAAACTAGTTATTGATTGATAGATCTCTTCATGTGCTGCAGACAGTAGAGGTGCGAACTGTCACACTTAAGGTGGTGATGCACTGCGAAGGATGTGCAGGCTCTGTCAAGCGAGCTGTGAAACGAATACGAGGTACACAAATACATGACATACATATGTATCATCTATTGAGTGACAACATCGTCAAGATGGAAAACATTGTCAAAGGAGCCAACCAAGTGAGGGGACACTGCTTAAAATTGTATTTTTGTATCTTCTAAAAATTGCAAGGGAACCACAATAATTTGAATTGTCAAATTTTGTTTGGGAATAGACTCCACTACTTGCAAAGTTTCAATGTTCAAAATTTGATGCAAATATTCAAAAATATTTCATAGTAATTTAAATTGTCATTGTAATAAGAAAGATCCATGATCAACAAGTAGCTAGCTAGCATCTCCTAGAGCTGATTGTGCATAGTATAAACTATGCTTAGATTCATGATCATCAACGGCATTGAGAGCTAGCTTTTATGCTGCTCACAATGCAATGAGCTTTTGGACGATTCCCTTGTGGGAAAATTTTTTTTTGCCTAACTTTACTTCCAAGAATAAACTACTACAAGTGTAAGTAACATGGAATCAATGTGCAACACGAGGGGTTTTGCAACATTCTTTCCCAAGGAACCTCATGGCAAAAGTTCATCTAGAAGGGTTTATGTACAACTCTACCATATGACTATTACAAGGGGAAGGAAGTCAGGAAAGACCAATAAATATCCCTCCCTTTGACATTGGTTGAAAGAGGGGTTTCTAAAAAGGATAACCCAGAACTTTCCCACAAGGAGTTGTACAAGAACTCCTTGTGGGGCTGATCACTCACCATTGGCATGCACAAGCATTTGTTGATGTGTTGTGGGTTGGTTGGTTTGTTTGTTTGTATGTGTTTTGTTGCAGGAGTGATCTCCTACACAATTGATTTTCCTGGACAGAAAGTGACAGTCACAGGTGATGTGCAGCCTGATGATGTGTTGAAGAAGGTATCCAAATCTGGGAAGATTACATCCTTTTGGCCAGAAGAGCCGAAGGTGGAAGAGCCACCCAAGGTGGAAGAAGTTAAAGAAGAAGAGAAGAAAGAGGAGGAGAAGGCCCCAGAAGAACCAGAGAAAAAGGAGGAGGAGGCTGAGAAGAAGCCTGAAGAAGAAAAGAAGGAGGAGGAGACACCACCACCACCAGCTGAACCACCAGCTGAGGAAAAGAAGGAGGAGACACCACCGCCAGCTGAACCACCAGCTGAACCACCAGCTGAGGAGAAGAAGGAGGAAGAAGCAGCTGCTGCACCCAAGGAAGAAGAAAAGAAAGAGGACTCTGAGGCAAAGCCGGAGGTACAGATTGTCTGACAGAAAAAAAAAACCTCTGGAGGATTTGGCTCTGCGTGTGCTCTTCTTCAAAGTTAGTCCTGAATTGTGATCCCCCTAGTACTCTCTCTCTCCTTCCTGAATGTGATCTTGTCTCCCTTGAACATTGTGGTCTATCTTCTCTCTGATGATGCTCTGCATTCAGCTGAATTTGTGCAAGCAAACCATGCAAGCACTTTACATGCAAATGTTTTTGCACAAATTGGTTTCTCTTGATCACTGCAATGATTTTGTGTTGTTGGTTTTTTTTTTTGTCTCCCTCTTAACAACAGGAGCCAAAGGCAGAGTCCGAGGAGAAGAAAGAAGAAGAAATGATGTTGTGGTGTTGTTTTTTTTGTCTCTCTGATATAACAACAGGAGCCAAAGGCCACAGAGGAGGAGAAGAAAGAAGAAGAAGCAACACCACCACCACCCCCACCCCCACCTGAAGAAGAGAAAAAAGAAGAAGAGAAGAAGCCAGAGGAGCCTGAGGCAGCAAAGACAGAGCCTGAGAAGAAAGAAGAAGAAGCAAAGCCAGAGGAAAAACCAGCAGAAGAGCCACCACCACCCCCACCCGAAGAAGCAAAGCCAGAGGAAAAACCTGCAGAGGATTCAGCTCCTAAGCCAGCAGAAGAAGAGAAGAAAGAAGAGGAGAAGAAGGAAGAGCCAAAGGCAACAACAACAGAAGCTGAGAAGATGGAGGAAATATGTGAAGAACCAAGGCTGGAAGAACTGTATCCTGTAACATTTGTCCTTGGTCCTGATTACACTAGATACTTCTACTACTAAAAACTCATCATCATATCATCATCATGGGCTTCTTCATCTGTTGGCCTGCCTTCGAGAACTTTTTCAGTTCCTTTTTAGATTTGGATCGAGAGAGAGAGACAAAGAGAGAGAAAGAGAGAAAAAAAAAAGTGAGAAAATCTTGTGCACCCAACTAAGCATCACACAAATTTCTTGAAGCTGCTTCTTCTATTGTGTGCTTTTATATATAGAGAATGAGAGCTCAGAGAGAGAATTTTCTGCTTGAAACACAATATAAGTCCCGTCAACAGAAAAATCACATACTAACACTTTGAAACCAGCAACAACAACTTGTGCTTGTTTTTACTGTTGCCTTATATGATAACTAAGTGAGTTTGAAGCATCTTAGGTTGTTGTTCTTGTGTGTGTGCTGCTGCATGCAGCATTCTGTCATGCGTTTGTTGTGTATGTAGTTATAGATCCATGCTTCTGGCATAGTACAAATAGCAGAAGTTCTGGAATATCAATCAGTTTGGGCAAAAGGAAAAACAATAATTGTTTCTTGAGATTTATATAACTTGAGGGATTTGTTTGTGTCGTGATAGTTACCTACACTACAAGAAACAATAACTCTCTACAAGAAGAATTGTAGTACTTTAGACCATGCATTTTTGTTTCAGAGCTTGACATTGGCACACAAACATTGTGTGCATGCTACTAACAACCTTTCTATATGATTCAACAAGCAAGTCTGCACATTAGGACACAGATGGAAAAAAAACAATGCCATCATAACATAAGTGCAATTCTCCCAAAAAAAATCTGAATTCAACAATTGATGCAATTTTTTTCTCAGTGTGAGTGCTTTGGCACAAGAGAAGAGCTAACAATGTTTCGAGGATGAAAGTTTTGGGGAGTTTGTGCAATCAGGCAACAGTAGTTGTACTGATCAGCAAATGTTGCATATTCTTTTTTGTGTATTTCCTCTAAGGGAGTGCATAAAATGTGTTGTGGGGTCTTCCTCTTATCCTGGCAGCCATTTGAAAGAAAACTGTGTTTCTGTTTTCAGAAAGTGGGAGAATTTTGCAGGCATGGAACTTCAAGCTTCAAGCTTCAAGAGTTTGCAGATTTGTGTAAACTGGGGGCAAACAGAGATTGAAATTTTGAAGATTCAATTTTTTTCTCGGAGGATCTGGATTGGGTTAAATTGAAGTTCTAAATATTATGCTAGAGGCATGAGATAGGAGAAGAAACTTTCAGTTTCAATCCGGTCCCAGGATGGTGTGCAACATTGGAAATGAAATTTTTTTGGTTGTGGAGATTTGGTTTTTGACACAACACCCAGAAAAAGGGAATCTTGCTCATAGTCCAAACAATTCAATCCTTTTATTTCATTCACATCAGTTACCGATTGGTAACAAGATGATGAACACAATCAGTTCCTTGCAGACTCTGCTGCTGCAATTGTCACTGTTTTTCTTCATGTTTTGTGTAGATCATGACTTACAAGTGCAGGAGTTCTATTCACAGAAATTTAGAGACTGCCTGCTTAATACTGGGTAGCTGAATCTTGCTCTGTACTTGCATGCTGAGACATCCAAGGCATTAATCTACAAAGCTTTTCCCAAAACTTTGTTTCCCGAATGCGTAACAATATAGCTGCAACCATTCCACATCCAAACCCCATGGCCGAACTGTAGCTTGTGTAATCTGTCAGGGAGACTACAGTTACAACAAGCATCACAAATGCATCGGTTCTAGTGTTTTGGTCTCTGCAGGCCATGGCCAACTCCAGGCCTGCAAATAACAACAATACACCAAGAAGCCCAACAGGAAATTTTGACAGAATATGAATAAGAGAACTGCCTAAGAGAAGGCCAAGAAGTAACTTGGCAGTCCCCAAGAACACTACTGAGAAACCACTTCTTGCTCCGAAACAGTACTGGCCTGCCAGTCCACCAGCACCATGGCATGCAGGCATTGCCCCAAACCAACATCTGACCAAGTTCATGAGGCCCACGCTTATCTACAACACAAAAACCCACACACCATGTTATCTGGTTTTTCTTTGGAGGATCTGGGTTTATTTTCATCACAATGTGGAACCAGCTTGTCTGTAGCAAGAAATCAAGGATGAGAACTGGTTTAGGGGGAGAGACATGCACATACCGAGACATTGAAAGAAGAAACTGCATCCTGGGAAGGAAACAAATCCTGGGAGAGCTTGCACACTGCAAATACTGAGTTCAACACAGACAGTGGGATTTGTGGAATGGCAGCTCTAACAAAACCAATTCTCCAATCCCATCTAGAGATGTGCACCACGTGTGGTGTTGAGGGTCCAACCCTGAGCTGCTTCCCAATGCTGGGTTGCCTGATGAATGCCAGCACCACTCCCAGAACAAACACCAGAAGTGCTGTTGGAATTGTAATTGATTTGATCCAATTTCTCTTCTTCATCATCTTCTTCTCCTCCATCTTCTCTGGAATTTCAGTATGAGACACAATGATATCTGAACTGCCAAGTTCTGGATCCTTAGACTGTCCTCTAAGATCATTTCCTTCTGAATGTGATTTTCCATCAGCCATTTTGAGATGTTCCATTCTTTCGACATTGTGAGCTTCCATCTGAGGCAGATCATGAGTCACTTCACCAACACCAGAGACAATAACAATAAATAACAGGGCTGCAATAGCCAGGAGTTTTCCATCTAAACCCACCCAGCTTCGAGCTCCGCCTCCACCACTTCCCCCACCCAAGGCCTGATTGATAAGTATGTATTTGCAAGCGGTAATGCTGAAGGAAATGCCCTGAGACAATTGAATTCCTCTCACAACTGAAAGAGGAACCCAGCGTGTGATGACTGTCATGAGGCCTGTGATGCCTAGAAAAACCAGAACTGCAGCTGTAGTGATTCCAGCAGCCATAATTTGAGGCACTGTCAGAGGATCTCCAGGTGTGATAGCCACAGAAGCTATGGCCTTCATTGGTTGCACTGGCATCGGAACACCAAACACAAGACCTGGAAAAAAACAGCCACTCTTGAGCTCACATTTTAAAGCTCATGTTAGAAGAAGATGGGTTCCAGAGGTTCTCCATTTTTTTGGGGTGAGAAGGACTCTTGATCCTAAAACCAAAGCATCACAAGTTCAAAGCAGAGAACCCAACCCTCATCAAAACCAAAGCAGCAAACCCAATTCCTCAAGAAATCTCTCATCACACTCCTAATCTCCAAAGAGTCCAATAGTTGATGAAACCAAAATACCCAATTGTTGCTCTGAAGAAGCACAGATAAGTATGAAATTGCAGCGAGAGAAAAATCTCTGAAATTGTTTTTTGGGTTTGGTCAAGGACTTAGCACAGTGAAACAAGAAATTCTGCAGAGCTTCTCTCCTCAGAGTCCATCTGACAGTAGAAATGGATGTGTAGTGCCTGTGAATTTTGTGTGTAATTTTGAAAGAAAAACATTCTGTCTAACTGACCTGTGATGATATTGTAGGCACCAGTGAAGAGCAGAGTGGTTCCAAGGTCAAGGTGATTCACAAGAGTGAGAGCGATGACAATGGGTATAAACGTTCCAAGATCCCCCAAAGCTCCACTCACCTCCTCCCACCCATTCTTCACTTGTAAGTTCCTCTTGATACGAAGCCATGGAGAAGACAAAAAAAAAGGCACCGACGACACCGACATTTTGTAAGTTTGTAACAACTTGTGTGATCATAAGGTTTGCAGCAACTTGTGTGATCCTAAGGTTTGTAGCAGCTGGTGTGATCCTAAAATTGAACTACGAAAACAAGCAATTTGGAAGTGACCAATTGTTTACAGACTAGTACAAGAGGTGGTGAGTGAGCGATTTTCCAACAACAACAACAACAACACTGGTTCAGACATTGATTACAGCTACTGTGAGGAAGTTTGGGAGATGATTGGAAAAGAAGCTCAAGAACTCTTAACAACAAATAATTCACAAACACATTAATATTATATATGGAACTTCCACAAATTTGGGGCAAATGGGTGGGATGGCTTTTCATACTACACAAGAGCCAACGTGAAACAAAATCATTTTCCGCTTTCCCACTTCACAAAACTCCGACAATCCCGCTTCCTCTTTGCGGTTCCTCGCATCACACCATGCCTACATTCGCGGTACTCTGGATGTTTGTTCGTCTCATCAGAGTTGTGGACTGAGGTTATGAGGAGCTTCATCATGATTCACTGATCACTTCCCCAGTCTCTCACATCTGACTTTATGACATTTCAAAGTTGGATCTCAGCTTTTCTCTCACACACTCTCTCTCTCTCTTTCTACAGAGTTTTTGGTTTGTAAAATTTGTGTTCTGCCCACTTTCTGTCGCCACAAGTACCTTACTTTGAAAAGGTGTAAAAAGACATGACTAGTAGCAATGCAACTTTACGTTACACTGCAAGTGATGAGGCCTCTGAGAGTATGAAAACTCTCACGAGAATTTCTCAGTAAACTCTTGTGTGTGTGTGGGAGCTCTTTAACTTTATGGGGCCCTGCCCCCACAGGGACAGGGACTATCGCATTGGATCCAACTTTTGGAAGTTTTACCTTATTAGAATCAGTTTCACTTTAAGTGAATCGGTTTCTTTGGTGAAAGTGTTTAGATTGGAATGGATTGTTTCGGTGTTCAGAGTGTGGACACAGTAGGTAAATGTACATCTTATCGAATGGCAGGGCTAGCGCAATTGTGATGCCTTGTCAAAAGGTGATAATGGACTTTTTTGAGGTGCCCACATGCAGACCAGTGTTGGGCAGTTACCGGGTTTGGAGGGTTAGAATTGCTGGTTTCATTGATTTGTGAAACCAGTGTTGGGCGGTTACCCTGATTTGGAGGGTTACAATCACTGGTTTCATTGGCTTGTGAAAATTGGAGTGAAACCAGTGTTGGGTGGTTGCCCAGTTTGGAGGGTTAGAATCCCTGGTTTCATTGGTTTGTGAAAATCGGAGTGAAACTAGTATTGGGCGGTTACCTGACTTGGAGGTTTAGAATTGCTGGTTTCATTAGTTTGTAAAAGTTGGCGCAAAACCAGGGTTGGGTGGTTATCTGGTTTGGAGGGTTCACAAAAATTGAAGTGAAAGTGGGTTTCAAAATTATTTTTTTTACAAAGAGTTGGACATGGAGCCTTTTGTTCTTTTTTTGAAGAGTCGGACGTGGAACCTCAGTTCCATTTATGTGTGTGCAACTGTAACCACAAACTAGAACCAAGATTTTGAAGAAAAGATTAGAACCAAGGGCTAACCCGAGGTTAATTGATAGTTAACTGCCTGTTCCAGCTCAGGTAATCTGGAACCCTAACAGAACTGGAATCAAAACTCATTGTTATGAAAAACCAGACCCTGAAACAAATTCCGGGTTCCAATTATGCACGGAACTGGAACTGTTCTGAACTGGATCCAGAGATTCTTCACAAAAGCAAAGAAATGAACAACACTGGTACAAACTACAAACCAAGGTTAGCCAGTTATTGAGAAAAACCTAGTTAATCAACTCATTTATTGATAACCTACCCAGATGATTGTAATTTCATCCAGGTAGATTATCAATCCTAAATACCTAAACATGTTTATGATAATAATAAATAAATAAATTTTAAATTTTTTTTTTAAAAAAAAACCTCCATAACACTAGTATGTAGAACCTATAAACATATATAACAAATTTAAAAGTTCTAAAGGGAAAGTGCCATTCCCTCCCCCTCTTTCCTCTTTCATAGAAACATTAATTTTTTTTTGACAACCAATTGCAGCTTTTTGGGCATATGGTTTACTAGAATTTGGCTCAAAGCCCACCTCTACCAAATTCTGATAGACCGTGAAATACATTAAAATAAATTTAACAATATATCTTTGAGCTTTCTCTCCTGATTGGTGCCATTATTAAAAATCTGTAAAAAAAAATAAGAATGGCATACCAAGGTAATTTGGTTATTTTCATGTTTTTTTTGGGAGTATTTCAAATTACATTAAGTGCAGTATACACGACAACTTATGGTATTAAAAGAAAAACTATTTGAAACCGCTACCAAAAATTGCACAAGAATGAAATAAAAGATGAGATACATCAGAAAATTGAGAATAGAGCTCTGAAATAAATGAAACTTCAAAAATAAAAATTGGCTCCTCTTAAATTACTAAATACTTTTGGGAAGTGTGCTTCAAGATCACCAGGCTACATCATTTTAACCTAACTAATTAATGTTAGGTTAATGTTTTCCCTTTTGAAAGCGGGGTGGAGGGAGTTATTTTTTGTGTTTTTTTCCTTGTTCCTAATGTGTTCTTGACATGTTCTCATTATGTTCCCCAAAATTTCAAGTTGTTCCCTCCAAGACATTCACAATAGCACCTCACTTTTATCCCATATGGTTTGCTCAAGGTTCAAGTCTCATGTATATAAAGTGAAAGGGTAAGCTAAAGGGGAGCACCAATTGTTTCTATCTTGCAACTAGGGTCCAAAGATGATGAAACCCTGCCAAACTTTTATTGAATGTCAGGAACTTGGGAACTCTTCGCTTTGACCCGCTCCTCCCACCTCCCCCCAACTGTTCCCATCAGGTTCTCAATATGTTCCCCAAGTTTGCAATGTGATCATCAACAGGTTCTCCATAGCACCTCACTTTTATCCCATATGCTTTGGCAAATTTTGTCCTCCTTTCACCTATATACCTGGGCCAAAGGGGAGGATTTCTATGCATCAAAATAGAACCTCAAATTTTGGGGGAGCCCTGGCCATGATCCTGCATTTTAGCAAGTTTCAATTTTTTTGAGTGATGGGTGAATCAAATTGGCTTGTCACGAAAAAAATATATATTTGGTGTTAGGGACTCTAGTATTGAGTCCCCTAACATCATGCTAGTTAAGTCATTTAGGACTTACACCCACTTACCATGAACATTTTATGTTAAGCTCCCATTCACTTCACATTAAGTTATCACCCATTTAACATTGGGTGCCACCCAGGATGCCATCTAGATTTTCAGTTAACACTGACTTAACATCAAGTGTGAATGTATGTCATTGATAATTATGCACAAATTAAGGATGACATGACAAATTTCGAGGCACCATTCAATGAATTAACAACTATAAAACAAGACGAATATACATGCATATATACACAAACATGCATAAATTGCTTATTAAATAGTTGGTAGTCATTATAAGGTGGAAAAACCAAATATGCCCCCAACATAATTCTTTTACAAAATCAGCTAAAGCTTGGGAGTAGGTTCTAGAGGGGTTTTTAATAATATAAACTAGTGTGGCCTGTGTCATTGGCCCAAGTGTTACCACGTCCTCAACTGATTTTTGCTTCCAAAACCTGGTTTTTTGGAATTTATTTGAATTTTCAGCAGCGAAAATCACTTAAAAGTCAATATCTCCCACATTCTGAATCCAAATCTTACCAAATAAATTCATTAAATCCTGCTCATCAAGACCTCCAAAGGCACATTCCAATTGCTCCTAAATTTTCAGCTACGATTTAATTTAATTTAATTTAATTTTCAGTGAAGAAATCATTCAATATTCAAGAACTTTTGCACAGCTAGTCCAAATGTCGTGGAACCAAACCCATGCACTCCTCCTCGTCAAGAGCTTTCCAAAGACACGGAGAACACAATCTGAAGCATCCTGATTCAGTGGATCTCATAACTACAAATCAAAACAAACTACCTTCCTTCATGGATAGATCTCTTGAGATTGACATAAGATGCCTCATTTTCTGTAGGATGACCATTGAAGCTAGAAAGAAGACATTCGAATTGCAATATTCCCAACAAGATACATCTAACCTTCAAGAGGTAATGCACTTGCCTCACCCTCTCCCATAGTTTGATTCCAAACAACTTATGTAACTTTTTATTCCATAACTTAATATGCACCTTTTCCAGACATTCCAATCCAATCCCTAGCACCCTCTAACCTTCAAAGGCACAGTTGCCCAACCCTCTCCCATAGTTTGATTCCAAACTACTTGCATAACTTTTTCACCTTTTGTCATTTTAGTGGTCATTGTTACGTCATGAGTCACAACCCATACTACAAGTGGAAAAATCATTGTAGTATGTAATAGGCCAAGTAGAGCATAATCCACCTAGAAATGCAATAAGCCCCAAAGGAGCAGTAGTCACTGTTCCCTTAGTAGTGGGTACTGGGTTCCACCAGGGCTGGTTCCAGAGCATAATCAGTTTTCCTCCCATGGAATGTGATTCACATCTTCAGCAGTGTTCTCCACTGTCTATTCACATTACAAGTGAAACCGATGATACCAAAAGTGGAATCAGCAGATGGCTGCTTGTCCCACCTAGGAAAAAGCTTGAGAAAAGTGTGTAAATGGGACACCCGGAACAGTTACACAAGTAAAGAGTGCTGGTAAGTTCTGTGTGCGGAATCTGTCCTCATACATAGCCATTGAGATTCAGTAAGCCCAAGTAGATACTGCATGCTGAATCTGCGGCCCAAGTAAATACTGCATGCAGAATCTGCCCCCTGTTGTGCTCTTAAAGACAGGGAGTGAGGGGGTTGCTTGTGGCACCCTTGGGTGAACCAGCATCCAAGTTGTTGGTACTATGGTAAGAATCCCAAAATCCATTTTAAATTATTCTTTAAATATTACAAATATCCCATGCTTAGATCTGAGTTCAAATCTATCATTTTTTGGGTTATGGAGGTTTTTGGATGTCTACGCCAACAAGTGGACAAGTTTTTTCATCGATGTGTTTTCAATTCTTTTTATTTTAAAAATTGTTTGCTGAGAAAGCACATTTTACATTGAAAATACACATTGTCTCCAACTAGAATGTTTGGGTTTACTTTAATGTGTTTAGGTTTCCATTTAACCTTTGAATGGGGTCATTAATTGATTGTATAGAATTGACCTTATAGTAATAGCAATGTGTGTAGAGTGTGGGGATGACAGTCTTGCCCACATTAGCTCTTGCTTGTCTGAAAACAGAAACCCTATACAACAAATAAATTGAGGTCTTCTTCCATTAGCAACGTTTAAAATTTTAAAATTCAAGCAAAAGGAAGTGATTCTGGAAGTTTTCAGTGTCTATCCAAGGATGGATTTACACTTTTAGTTCTGGTTTATAGTGAGGTTTGGCTAAATCTTCCTTGGGAGGATCGCCACTTTTCTCTACATCTTGCTATGGATGATTGCCACTTTGGGTACAAACAAAAAACCCTAAAAAAATTAGAGGAGCAAGATTTCTTGACTCTTAAGGAGTATGTGTAAGAACTATGCCCCTCCTTCCCCTACTAGATCATTAATGTTCATGATAACCTTTAATGGGTTAAGCCCATATTCCCAAAATGCACGCCACCCATAGCGTTTACCCTACACAAACTGTGATGTTGATAGGCTATGCATTTCAGTTGTCCAATTAGGTTCACTCAAATTGAGTCTCATATTCATTGCAAGAGTAAAAAGACAATCAAGCAGATGTTCAAATTCTCATACAAAAATTGCTGGAGCTCAAAATTACAGAGACATTTGGATATGAAACCATCCTCACATGCAGCCTAACCGGAACCCCAGATAACCTCAAAAACAACCATCTTCAAACTCCACAAGACCATTAGCTCATTGTAATTTGAAGAGAAAATAGAAGTGTTTCACACAGTGCACCAAAATCCAAGCAGAGGTTTTCAGGCAGAGGAGAGCATTTCAATGTGAACTTTGAGATCTCAGTGAATCACAGTATAACAGATTGGGTGCCAGAGATGATCCTAAAAGATGAGGTGCAGTTAGTAGATCACCTTTTCAGCAGCATAAACAACTCTATAAATTACACAAGCAAAATCATCAGTATGAGCTGCAAAAAATCAGAGGTATTGTATTATGGAATTCAACGACTGTTACCACCACAGTGAATGGCAAGTTAGAAAACTCAAAAATCAGCTCCAATAGTCAGGTGGTCGCTTGCATGGTTAGGATTAGGATTCAGGAAGACTGCCCTCAATGTCAGGTGCACTGGGAGTGCGAAGTGCCAGCAAACTTTTGGGGTTGCAAAGAATCAGAGGGGCAAAAGAAAGCATACTCTACTGCAGCAGTAAAGTTGGGTGTCACAGTTGTGTTAGGATGCCCACCATGCACTTGTCCATAGAGACTACCAAATCTAGGAAGAGAAGCCTTTTTCAATGGCACACTCATAGGCCTCTCTATGACAGGAAAAAGAAAGATTGTTGAGAACATGTCTTTTAAAGAGAGAGAGTTTGCCTTCTGCAACTGTGTCAATCTTCGACTTCTGACCTGTCGCAATTCCTTCAGAGCTCAAGGTCACAAAAATTGTAGACCTGATACAAAAATAGTTAGTAATATGCAAATGGGTGCATATATAGTTCCAGGATGTGACAACCTGTATGCTCTGATCAGACCTTCCTGTTTCAAGTTTCCTCTTCTGATATGACTCAAGATATGAACATGATTGAGAGTCAATTGTGCAACCAATACATATGCATATTTGCCAAGATGAGGGTGTGTCTGGGTCCATCTTTTATGTGGAAAGCAGATATGATAGCAACATAATTGTGCTTGAACCACCAGTAATGGTAATTGACAGACCATTCTCCATTCAACCCTGCAAGCGTTGGAGTTTTTGGCACATGACCTGTTTACTAGAAAATTGAACTGCAGACAGTTTCTGTCTGTATTTGTGGAAGCAGTGGGAAGACTCAGTTGTGATGTTGGCTAGCACTCAAGGGAAACTGCATACCTGAGGCATGACAACAGAGAATGTGGAAGTGTCCATTTCCTCACAGAAACCTTAGCAAGAATGTTGTAAGAACCATTCAGATCAGTGAGCTACAATACCCACCCCCATCATCATCCCATCCTCTTCTGCTTCATCTCATGAATGTTGCACTCTGCTCACTCAAACTTGCAAATCCTTTCTCTGTCTTTCAATTACAAGCATTGCCTCAAAACAGATTCAAGATTTGCATCCTTCTTGAGTAAAACAAAATCAGTTCAGAAAACACTGAAATGGACTTGGGGCTTGCTTGTGTCTTGCTGATTCAGGAGAGAGAAAAGACAGCACAACACACCACTTGCTACAGCCTTATGGACCCAGGTTTAAACCCTAAACCCTAAACAAGTGCACCGTTTGGAGTGAGAGATTGAGAGGGAGACACAGACACAGAGAGAGAGAGAGAGACACACACACACACACCAAACCAGTTTGAGCCCTAAGAGGCTCTTGGAATCAAAACCCGAACCAATGCAGTTGACGAGCGTCCTCTGCCAGTTCACAGATGACCCATTCCATTTCAGAGCGAATTGAAATTACAAGTATCAAGAGTAAATCAAGAGCTCCAACCTCGTTGTGATGGTACTCTCATGGCGTGACGTACGAGTTCCTACTAACTGGTTCCTCTGGGAACACCCAGAGCACTGAATTGCGCCCGCGAACAACACGACAATAAACTAACAAGGCTACAAAGAGGAGGAAAGAAGAAGATGATGAAGACTACCTCTTCAGCTTCTTTGTCCGATCGACTTCCTCTTCCTCCTGCTCCTCATCACCATTTCCATCGCCGCATCAAATTCTTCAAATTCTTTGGCGCATCGCCTTCTTTCGTCGTCGACGACGACGCCTTCGTCTTCTTCTTCTTCTTCTTCTTCTTCTTCTTCGTTCTCGTGGCATCGCGTGCAGCTCCAAACCCTAAATTTATCTTAGAATCTGCCCAGAACCCTGGTGTTTTTCTCCCCTGCCCAGAACCCCTAACAGTTGCCTAATAAATACCCAAACACCCCCAGCAGCAATATTTCAAAGAAATAATTATTCCCATAATTTCACAATTTGTTTATCCAAAAAAAGGGGAAAATATTTGTAGGATAAAAAACACTGATTTGTAACCTCCAATTATTTACCCTTATGTCATTTTAAGTTGTGACTATATATATATATCTTAATTGTATATCTTGAAATTAAGATTATTAAGTTCAACTTATGTAAGTTCATATATTGAAATTGAATTGCAAAACATTCAAAACCAAACTGGAAATTTATTATAATAATATTTTTTAATTTTTTAATTTTAAAAAACCCTGGGCGTTTACCCTTCACGAAAATCCCCCTAATTAATAATAATAATTTATAACCCCAAATTTGCCAAACCAAAGTCCCCCCAATTCTTCATAATAAATACAAGAGGGATTTTGAAGCGTTCTCTCAGAGAGACAGACAGAAACGCAGCGCACGAGAGAGAGAGCGAGAGAGCGCGCTCGAGACATTGAGAGCGGCTGGATTTGCGTTTGTGTCGTATCGCACAAGAATTATGGCATTGCGAGTGTTATGTGATGTGTTTGGTCTAGCATGGCGACATCCTTTGGTGTCAATCGGCATTTTGGCTCTCTTCACGCCTCCGTTTTTCCCCATCATCAGATTCTTCTCGCCTCTTCTCATCTCTACTGCCGTTCTCGTTGTTGCTATGATCAGTCTTGGTCCAAGTAGCAAGGGCAAGAAGATGATGCATCATGGCGTTTCAACGTCCGAGGACGATGATATTTCCTTTGCTTTTCATCGTAAAGCGGCTCCTCCTGCTGTCGGAACTGTGTGGGAAGATGATACTGAAGGAATCGTACAAGAAAATGAGCAAGAAAATGTAGAGCGCGGAGTCTTCAAGAATCGTAATTCAAGTACAGAGAGTAGTAGTTGGATGGATTTGGTGAGAAATCTTGAAGCTCTAGGCCTTGCCTGGGCTGATCAGAAGCTGAAGAACCACAACTGCCGGGGGTCTACACTTGATGATAGTAAAGTGTCAATACTGCAGGAAGTTTTCGAACTGAGAACAGATCCGGCAACTGTGTCTGAAGCTTCAGATCTCAGTAATGTTGTTGGCAATAAAGAAGAAGAATCGAAGCCGAGTCAGGTCTGTCAAGAAAGTGCCGCGGAGGATCGACTTCAGGGACACAGCGACGAGTCTCCTACAGGTCAATGCCTTCAGGGAACTACTGCTGTAGAGGAGGTAGTGGCAGTTTCTTCCGATCCTGATGAAATACAGGAAGGAGATCTTGAACATAATGCTCCGGTTGCAGCAGAGGTGGAGCAAGAAAATGGTGTTGTACAAGGAGTTCCGGCTCTTGTTGTTATGCCTGGCAGTTCTTCTGCCGCCACCTTGATGACAATGCCTGCCATGTCTTCTGCCACAGTAGTCGGAGAATCTGCATCGGTAGACCTGTGTCCATCCCCGGATATTGACGATGGAGCGAGCCGCGACGAAGCGGAGATTAAGGAACCGCGTACGATACTGTCACCGAATTCAGCAAAGCCGCTGCCCGCATCTGAGAAGAAGCTATCTGTGATCGAGTCCGCAGTGGATGCAATAGAAGGTGAGGAGAATGTCAAGTCGCACGAGGCGAGCATAAGGCCTTCTTCGTCTACTGCGCTGACAGCAGCAGCATTGCGGCCGTCGATATCCGTCAAGGTGACCGACATCATCGAGAAGCTGACGGGCTTTGTGGAAGACGGCGTTCCGTCTTCGAAACCGACGGCGCTGTTGTTCAAGCCTTGGTCGGCTGCTGCTGCTGCTGCAGGCAAGAAGAAGAAGAAGAGCAAAAAGGAGAAAAGCATGGAGTCGTCAGATGACGATGGTCTTTCTTCAGGCCATGAGGAGGCGATAAGTGAGGCTGACTCCGATTCTGGGGTTCCAAATGTTCCCGATGCTTAAGCCCTCAGATATGAAGAAGATACACCCTCCTCCAGTGAAGCTTGATCCCTAGCAGCATTTGGAGCAAAAGGCAAAGATGATCTGGTGTCTGAAACTCGCCTTCCGCTGTTCTTCGACCTTAATCTGCACCAGAATCCACACTGTTATATGCTCATTTCCAATCTGTTCTTGGAACAGATCATGGGGAGAATTTTGCAGGTCGCTCACCAATGCTCGATGTCAGCACGAACTCCACAATTTTTTGCAATACTGTAGTAGTTGTGGATTTTGCATCCAAAGCTCAGCTTGTCTTCCTGGACATCTCTCATGACATTTGAAAACATGCAATGTCCTCCCGGTTTGCTTTCTAGATGGATACTAAACTCTTTTGATTGTAACACCATCGGATTTTATCATCATGATGATCAATGATGAGTCTCAGGGGTCTTGTCATGCTTTGTCACAATTCTTCTACCATAAACTGTGGCACCCAAGTCTTGTTCCCTTTCTTTTTTCTCTCAAATTTTTCAAGTTTCTTCACTGTGTGACTGCTTATGATGCTTGCCTTTCTTCAACATTTTGAATAATCAGTGATGATAGTTGCCTTCCTTTCAATGTGTGCATATTTGATGCAAATGAGCTTCTGGGACTGGAATTTGGGCAAGCTGATGCCTACTCTGCACAGAAGGTTTTTCCCATTCTCAACTCTCAATTGCAATACTGAGATGTTTCTTCTGTAGCTTTCTTTCCCAATGGAATAGAAATCTGAATAGCCAAACATGTACACAACAGGCAACAGAAGAAAGTAGATAAATTTAACAGTTAAACCATGTTTAGATGCAAAAATTTTGCTAAGAAACTGAAGTGCAAACATGGAATCTTTTGCTTTGGAAATTTCAAGGAACAGAAATGAAATCCCAGCTTTTCATGTCTTCAAACAATGCAATTGAATGTGTAGAGCGTTCCTATATGTCAGGGGACATGCCCCTATGCTGCAATTCTGCCTTCTAGTGTATGTGCCTCAGGCAAGGATGGCCTCACCCTAGTGAGTTTCTAGAAGGCAAAATGCAACCTAGGATGCATCCTCTGGTACATAATAAGCTCAAGCCTAGACAATAACCTGTGCATGAAGCCCAGGGACATAACACAAGACAAAGCTTTCACTTACTCCCCACTTACTCCCCAACAGGTTTGAACCCAGGACCATTGTGATACCAAACAAGGACCATACAATGGTCCCAAATAAGGGCCGTAGTGAGCCACTGCCCCTAAAAGATGGCTCAACAGACAACACAATTTTGATTCTTCCCTGAAAGAGTAAAATTGTAAATAAAAAAGAGTGGCAATAGAAAGGGGCATGAAAGACTCAAAATGCCAAAGGTTTTAGTTAGGGTTCCCAATGGAAACCTATTCCATCCAACAGCCCAATGAACTGGTCCAATGAGGCATTAAGGTATGGAGTGGCAGATTACATCATTCTCCTGACCATGTTATATGGCATAATCTTCCAATGATATCATAGTGATCATATCAAGATGTGCATGTTAAACATGAACTCTTATTTGGTAGTCATTGAATCTGCCACTTCAGATCTTCATCTCATGGAATAGCCTTGCCCTACCCAGTTTGTTGGGTGCATCACCTAGCTCACCCTAAAGGGCTAGCATGTTGCCTAACAGAACACAATGGGCCAAGTGTACAAAGGGTTTTTAGGCGAAAAAGAATGCAAAATTTGCCATATTTTGAGGGAAAAAAAAATCATATGTAGCCATATTTAGGCAACGAGTTCATGGAGCCTACAGATCACCAGAACAGTGTAGGATTTCTTTTTTTTTAATTCTACTTTCCTGTCTGGCCTCTAGCCAAATTTGGCTCTTTTCTCTTGTGATGATTGCCACTCCACCTACTTGAAAATAATAATAATAATATTTATTTTTTTATTTTTTTAATTAAAAAAACCTGGAGAGGACCAGGATGGTATTTTTTTTTCTTAGGATAACAAAAATGAAAATAAGAAATTCCTGAACAAATTTTTTAAAAATCTAACCACACATTTTATCATTTGGAAGCTGTACAGTGTAGACCCATTTTCTTCTTCCATCAAAAAACAAAATTTGCAAATTCCAAAATGACAGACAGAGGGACACACACACACAGTAGAAATTGGGGCAAGAAAAAGCTCTCCACATCTGACAATTGTTTGCAATTTGCACAAAAGAAATGAATGAATGAATTTCAATTGAGAATCAGAATTTTGAACCAGAATTGAGAATCAGAATCTGGAATCAGAATTTGAAGATTTGGACATGTCGGCTTATGTAAAGAATCCTCAACGATCTTCGATCAGGACGTTGCAGATCGACTGGTTTTAGAAGCACGTGAAAATTCTTTGTCGAGCTCCTCATCTTCATCACATTGCATTGTGCTCTTTTACATTTTGCGCAATTGATCTCGACTGTCGCGTGGTTACTTTTTGCTGCTGAAAATTAAGTAGAAAATTTGAACTCGGTTGATATTCCAAGCTTCACTCTTGATCATACACAGATCTTCATTGTCGATTGTACTAGGAATAGCTCCACAAGAAAGGTTCGAATTCTGAGGAGTCGTCTTCATCCAGCTCCTGGAGCTCATGGGTGGCAGCTTGAAACTGGAAATCTGAATCTTCAGGATGCTGGTGATGATGATGATGATGCTGATGCTTCAGGAGTAAATCCATTTCATCCTCAGGGATGCTTGGCTCCGGGAAGTAATGATGATGATCCATATTCTGATCCTCGGATTTTTCAAACTGGCCGAATTCCGCTTCTATCCATTCCAAGGGTGTGGGCAGCTGTGCAGCTTGCAAACAAGTCGATGTTAGTCTCGACTCCTGTTCCAAACTGATTTGTTGGTGGTCTGAAGACTTATGATGATCTGGATCTGGATCTTCTTCTTCTTCTTCTTCTTCTTCGTCTGACTCGGAGCTTATGATATTGCTGGAATGTTGTTCTTGGGAATTTTCTTGAACCGGATTTATCACATGAACAGCAGCTGCTGGAGGGACAGCGGAAGCTGCAGCTGCAGCTGCCGCAGCTTGAATTGCCCGAGGGGAGACGGTGTCCTGAATCTGAAGCGTGGGTGGCGATTCCGGGAAGTTGAGAGGGGCATTGGGACCGCGTAACGCCACAACTGCAGCATCGTAAGCTCGCGCCGCCATCTCTGCAGTTGGGAAGGATCCAAGCCAAATTCGCGACCTTTTGTTGGGCTCTCGGATCTCCGACACCCACTTGCCCCATGTCCTCATTCTCACACCCTTGTAGGCAGTTTTTCCTGCTGCATTTGGCGACGACGATGTGGTCGAACTAGTAGAACTTGTAACTTGCAGCTTCTGTATGCGGCCGGAAGTTCCAGGTGAGGATTTAGTACGTTTCAAAGAGGCCTCTACTCTCTTGGCGGCGCTCAGAGAAGACGACGTTTTCAACTTCACCATCATTGTAACGCTCTCCGCGTGACTCCCTCCTGCGCCGTAAAACACGTCGTCGCCTCCAAGCTCCAACAACAGATATTTATACTCAAAACCTAAAACGACAAACCCAAAATCTCGAACAGCTCCACAAGCAAGATCTACCTGTTCCTCCACATGAAGACTTCCTTCTTCCAAGAGTACTCCTTGAATTCTGGACTCAACTGAAATAGCTGAACTAGTCGATCTAGCTCTCAGAGAAATTGCTTCCTAAAAACAAAACATACTCGAATGATCATGCAATGTTTCTATGAATTGTCGATCCTGTCAGCAAAACCTTCCCACACCCATAACTACGAATTTCCACTCCAAAGATACACTACAATTGCAGCCCACCCTTTTCTTCCTTTTGAGAAACTAGGAATCCATTCCGAAGATACACTACAATTGCAGCAATCCTGTGACCTCTGATATTCACCCAGAAATATTCCAACACAAATGACAGGTCCAAACTGTGAAAGAAAACCCAAATGCATTTTTCAATTCATGAGGAGTTCAAAAGTAAACTTGCCACTAACTCTCATGAGATTCAGCTGGTAACGAGATGAACTTGCAGCACACCCATTTATTTCTAATTCCCTTTGAAAAACTACGAATCCAATCCTATTGTGGTACACTACAATTGCAGGGATCCTGCGACCTCTGATCACCCAGAAATATTCCAACACAAATGACAGATAAACTGTGAAAGAAAAAAGTTCCCAAATGACTTTTTCAATTCAGGAGTTCCAAAGTAAAAAGCCATGATGATTCAACGAGCTTGCAGTGAGATCATTCATGGCTCGTACTAATAATGAGATGAAATTGCTTGCATTGCATGGGTCTCATGAATGCATTTGTGCAGATTTTTGTTGTTTTCTGTCGGTACTGATGATCGTAATTGTTATATCAGATTACTGCACGAGTTGCAAAGAAGATCTCCAGAAGCTCAGGCATGTGAGAGAGGGAAGGAAGCGCTCCAAGCGCTCCTTGCTGCAACAAGCAACGCGCTTGCGGTGGGACACGGCTTGGGTGGGATATCAAATCCTGCTGCGCGTAGATTTTAAATCCCCCCTCCTCTTCCTGTTACAAACGTGTTTGTGCTTTGTTTGCCACCCGGCACAATACCCATATCCCAGCAGCTTAGCCTTTGTATTACATGCTACAAATACCAGCAATTTACACACACTTGCAGAAGGTGGAAGAAATTAAGGTAGGTATATACCTACAAAAAAAAAATTATTTTATTTTTTATTTTATTTTTTTGATAAAGGTACTTACTAAGATTATTTTTATTTCTTAGCCTTGTTTTTTTTAGATCATTTTTTAACATGGTTTCTATTTTATTTGCTTGTAATGGAGGGAGACTACAGAAAACAGAAGCTATGTAGTTTTCATTTGGTCCCACATTTTATAATGTTCAGTAGGTGTTAGTACATTGTTACTGTGAGAACCACTTGTTTTTTTCATTTCTTTTAATAATTTGTGATATCACACAGAAATGGAGGATTTCTCCAACAAATTAGCAAACTTAGTCAAATATAATCAAGAAAAAAATACTTAATACGAATTTTCCAATTTTTCATTAAAAAATTTAAAACAAAATCACTGGTACAAACTAATTGTGAAGTTGTTGTTTTTTGGGGAACTTCATTGAACATTTCTTATTTTTATTCTTGCTGGTTTGAACTCGCTGTAATTAGCAGAGGCATTACAGGATGAGTTAGTTGTGTTGCAGGTTATGAGAAAATTGTTCAGAAGGCGGGTGCGATATCCCAAAAAAATGATCATTTTCATTTTCTCTGCATATGAAAAAATTGCCCAATTAAAAGTCATAAACTCCTTGCTATGTTTATTATTTGTCAACTTTGTCTTACATGAAATGATGAACCCCACACATAAGAAAAAAATTCAGGACATAAGACTTTTGCTCACTCGGTGTTGCTGTTGTTTTTAGCTTGTGCGTTTTTCTTTTGCAATTAAATTAAAGGGCTTTGGGGCTTAACAACTCCCTTGTAAGCAAGAGGTCCCCACAATTTCATGTAATTCCCAATGTGCACAAACTGGCAACTTGTCTATACAACTAACTCGTCCATAGTCGAAATGTGTACAGTAGAAGTAATAAGAGCATCTCCAGCAGTGGTCAGTATGTAACCCTGTAAAAGTATTTTTCACATCCAAGTTTAGTTATTTACTTTTCTGCAACCCCACCCATAAAACTGAAACTGGGGCAGCAAATAGGACTACCAATAGCAAACCATCTGGACTCAATCATTACGATGGGCCAATTAGAAATACTGAGCAGCAGCCAGATCATAGTTGTTACACTCTTTTTTGCAGGTGCACAACGTTGCTATGGCTTTTACCAGGCACCCCAACCTGTGCAATTGTGCTGACCCAAAACCATTTTGGTGACCCAAACCAGCATATTTTGACTTGTCTTCATCCAATTGTACTGAGCACCGCTGGAGATGCTCTAACAGAGGAAGCATCTTCTCACTGTCAAATGCCTACGGAGGTACCAGCCAGGCTGAACCAACAGGCACCAGCAAATCATCCACTGGACACCCATAATGACTCAGTTGTGAATGAAGAATGTCAACAAAGTTCACATAAAGTTTCACCTTGTGTAACAAACCGCGTTACTCCACACTATGGATGACGATCGAACTCATATTACAAGCATCTCCATCAGCACATTGCACAGCATGTTTTGAATGAAGATCAGTAAAATTTTGCCTGACTGGCTCAGCAAAATGGGTTTGACTCAATATGTTTGCGGAGTATGCAGAGGCTGGCAAAACCTGTGGCACGATCTAACACCTACTTTTGATTGGTCAGATATTTTGAATGATCCAGGTGGTTTGCTATTAGTATGTTCCGACCATTTACCATCCCCATTTCATGTTTATTATGAGAATAGTAAATAATTAATCTTGGATGTGAGAAATATTATTGCAAAGTGAAATGTTGAGTATGGGTGGAGTTACTTTAAGCTCAGAAAATTAATATGTTTTAATATATTCCTCAAATTCTAATAATATCCAAAAAAATATTCATATTTTTCATGAGATCATTTTTCACTTCTATCATTTATATAAGTAGATGCATGCAGATTGTAGTAGTCAATACATGAGTAAGGAATAGTGGGTTGTTTGATATGTAAGTCCTATAGTTGAATAACAGGTTCAACAAAAATTATATTATTTTTAGACATGCTGAAATGTTCAAAAAATATTTTTGTCAAAGAAAAAAAAAATTGTGAAAGAAAAGGAAGCATCTTTTGGGAAGTTCACGATTATTCTATTGTTGAAATTTTGAATCTTGAAAATAAAATAATTATTCATCGGAGACCTGGCAAACTTGCTGTTCAACTATGGTAGTGAAAACAGAAGTTAATCTAAATATGGTGGTTAGGTAGTGGATTGGAATCCATTGACAAATCCTTTTCTGTTCATCCATCCGGCATGGTGTGCTGGTGGCTGAATTGGTTCAGTCTAACCCACCCAATCAGCACCCAGGTACAAGCCCACCATGCAGGATGAAACATTTTTCCATTACAGTGCTGTCCCATAGCTAACCACTGTGGTTACCACAGATCTGGGATCAGCATGCCTACTGGTATGGTATGGTATGGTATGGGAAAGTTGGACAATAGATGAAAATTGAGATACTTTGGGAAAGTTTGAAACCTGAATGAAATGGAGCTGGTTGGGAAAGTTCAAAAATGGATGAAAATAAATCTAGTTGAGGTTTATTTTCATTGTTAGTTGTTGTTTCATCAATTCTCTTATTTTTCAACTTTCCCAAATGATATATCATCCAGTGATATACACTGCCTTTAAATGAAAGGTAGAATAACAAAAAACCATTTCAAGGTTTTTAACACTATACATTCACGGTAAACTTTCCCAAATTCACCCATTGTGCCACTTCCTCAAGGTTCATTCGTTGCACAACTTTCATTATCCAACTCCCCAAGTTCATCCACTGACCTTCTTACCCAAAATTTCCAACTTCCTTAAATCCATCCCTTGGTTCTTTTACTCGGATCGTAAAACTTTGCCATTTTCAATAAATACCATATTTCTCAAAATTGTCCAATTTCCCCAAGTTCATATCCTATCCAATTTCCTTGGATTGTCAAACTTCGTCATATTCATCAATTTTCCAACTTCCATAAATTGCTCAACTTCCATGTTTTCAGCCATTGTACAATTTCCATGGCTTCATCTATCATTGAACCACTCTAGATTCCTCCATTTCCTTGGATTTATCCATTGTCCAACTCCTCCAAGTTCATGCATGATCCCATTGTAGCCAAAAAGGAAGGGTTTACATAAACAAACTAAGTAGTGACATAGATCACATTTGTACTCTAATTTTTCAAGAACATGTAGAAAAAAGCAAGTCACAATATAGTTAGCCTTGTATAGTTACCCACACTTTGCACAACATAATATGCAACAAAAACAAAGTCATGTTTTAGACAAGGAAACACTACCCCTTCTTTAAACACTTGTTAATCATGTTCACACATGATAAGCCAAAAGTGACCCACCAAAAGGATATTTTCCATTACTCCATGCACTTTCATCTAATACCTCATTTTAAATTACACCATTTTCTCACTTCGTTCAACTTCACCATATTCATCTATTGTCCACTTTCCCCAAATTGTTGATCCACTATTTAACTAGCTTAAACTTATCCATTGTCTTGTTTCTTTGGATTCTCTAACTTCCCAAGTTCCTTCCATTCAAAGAATCAATCCTAGAACTAATGCACAACATGACCTTTATTGAATGCATTTACTTTAAAGCAAAAACACATTTTGACCATAAATTCACATAAATTCAAAATCTTTGAGAGAAACCTTTCTTGTTAGACATCACTAGCCCAACCTACTCAAGTTGTGTATTCTATGCATCAAGCTACATTTTTATTTGTTGCATTTATTCAATGCTTGTCATTTGTTTGCCCACTTATATAAAGCACACAAAGAAATTTCCTAATGCATTTGGAGTGAATCAAGCTACATTTAAATTGTTGTGTCAAACAAAATGTCCTTAAAGACAATATGTAATTTTTGGGTTTTCAATGCTTGGACAAATGCATAGTAACTAACTATTTTTAGTATTTGCAAACTTGTAATCATTCGCAAAATGATATGGAATTTCAAGTAATGTTTTTATATCTTATTCCTTAATGTGTAAAAGTTTGGACTCCAATTGTGGATGCAAATTGGGCATGCATTTTCCAAGCAACTTTGAATTATGACTAAAAAGGCTTATGATTTAACTTGCAACAATGAAGTTGGATTCAATGTCCTTAGTTTGAACCACTCATATTTCAATTAACACCAATCACAACTAGCCTCTATTATTTATAATTGACGTAGCTCAAAGCTTGGAGTCAACCAACAAGGTTGTCAATAATGGTCTTGGGTGGGAATTGTATAAATTTTTAACTTGTAAATTTGTATTTTTGTGTACCATTCATCATCATTATAATGTTTTTGTTTCAAAATGAGACTAAAGTCTCTTCATAAAAAACCATAAGTCCTACCTATTTTCAAATATTTTTCTTGAACATCTAATACCAAAAAACATTTATATGGGAAAATATTGGATGTCGCAACCCTACTTAGAGGGAGTGTGAGGATGAAACTCACACTCCCGAAATTGGGACTTGGGAGTCTTCCAGGACTCCCGAAATTTTAGAATTCGATTACAAGGGTCAAAACACCTCGCATTGGGGTGTTTTTTATGTCATTGGAAAGCTAGCGAAGTGTAGATCTCGAAAATGGCATCGCATGGGCCATTTGGAATTTGTAGCACAAGTTATGGCAAAAAGAAGGTCGAGAGTCAAACTGACAATTTAACTCCCGACCACTAAAAGTCAGGATTCGACCCGACCCTGGTGCGTGCAGGTGGAATGTGACACACCATTGGAAAGCTCTCGAGGAAATCTACAAGTTTGCTTTAGACTTTATCCCAATCGAAGGTTTGAGCAAAGAGTTATGATCTCGCAAAGTCCCGAAAATCCAAACCATGACAATTTCAGGACTCCTCTTTAGGAGTCCTAAAACAAAAAGCCATTTGGATGTGGGTGCCGCGGAGAGGCATAGAGTATACTATATGGGGGAAGGTGGTGGCTTCCCCCGAGTCCGGGCCGTGGTGAGTCAAGTGAGTCCAGAGTTGCCCGTGGCTTGTCCTAGCACCAAAGGTGTTCTAGAAAATGAACTAACCAACTTGTTGGTTGGTTTGATGTAGGTTCGAGTAAGTGAATAACTTGTCACTCTTCCTAGTCCCATCCTGAAGCTTCAGCATGCCCCTCTACCCCTTCTAGTGGTGAGAGCTGGGAGCATGCCCCAAATTCTTTACAATTCCATTATGTGAATAACTTAGACCCAACTTGGGTTTAACTAGGGACTTGGGAGCGCGTCATTGGATGGAAAGATCAATTCTAACACATCTCATTTATCTTTCCATATTTTGCCATGTTAAAGTGTGTCATTAGTTATTGTGCATTATTTAAATTTTTGCATTGTCATCTCTCAAAGACTTATAACACTTAGCCATGATTGAACATTTCTTGAAGTACATTGTTTTAAATTTCATAAGTAATGAAAGTTGCGCTTATGTTACAAATATGTAACAACAATTGCAAGTAATAGCAAAATCAATCATAATAAATCTTTCTTTGCATTCTTATGGAAGGATTGGACAAATGGAAATGGGATGATGTTTGAATTTGAACTTTAGGTTTTGTTTAAAATTGACCTTCAAGATTGTTCAACTAGTCACCAATTTTCTTTGAAAATTTTATTAAATTTGTTGGAGAAATTACCTTCCCTTCCTTCATCCTTCTTCTCTAACTAATCAAACAACCATGCAATATATTTTTTAAACAATAAATGTAATTCCTTGCACAACAATGTTTCAAGGCCAAAACACCTTTGGCTTTTAAACTTTCAAGCAATTTATTTCATCAATCAAAGGCAAGATTTGCTACACAATAACATCACCTTGGTGTTGGTTGTCCTTGAACCATCATTTTAGTATTATAATGAATGTAAGGCAATGGAACCACAAGAAAAAAAATGGTAATGTATAATTGTTTTTTGTAACTAATTTTTAGTTATAAGTGACATTTGCAACTAAAATCTCATTAGTCATGCTAGACAAGTCACATATAACATTAATTGCAAATGATAATGAATTTTGAATGAAAGAAAAAATCAACAAAATACAAATTTATCCTTTGAATAACCATATACATATTGTTATTTTGCAACTAAAATGTAACTATTTTTGTGCACAATGGGAACAAATGATGTGTTGCCACATGTCACATCTTTTTGTTATTTAAATATAAATTTGAAATAATCTAAAACATTCAATTTATATGTTTGGATGGTTCTAGATTTATGACATGTGGCACAATCCAAATGTGCCACATGGCATATTGATTAAATTTGTCCAAAATCAATTTAAATACATAAGTATATAAATAAGTTAAACTACGTAAGTAGATAAGAAGGATCACCCTACCTATTTACTTAGACTAAGCACCTACCTACCTAAGTTAGATATCTACTTAAATAGTTAGACAAGTATATAGTGGTATATAATCTAAATTATATTTCAAACTAAGCGGCCATATTCAAATTATTTTTGGCATCTAAGGTTCTCTAATTGGTACACAATCAAAACATTGACTACTATTCAATTATTTTGGTGACACCATCAACACACATATATGGATGATAAAATGTCTTAAAGGATGGATGAAATGTAATCTTGTTTACAACTTTGTTATGACTATTTCTTTCATTAGGCTAGATAACTAGTAATTGACTTCAACCTTATACACATAATATTTTAATATTTATTTTAAATTATAATAACATTCAATTATATGTAAATATTATTTGTACAAATTAGTTTTTGGTGCATATAAATATTCAACTTTATTTCCAAAATGAAATTAAAGAAAAAAATTCCGAAATATATGTTGATAATAATGTATGATGCAATTTTTTTTTCTGCATATGAATTATGAAATTTTTTAAAAAATTGTAACATAAATTTGTAATAATTTGTATGTTCAATACATATGATTTATTTTTTTTATGTATATTGAATTTTAGTTTAGAACATATCAAGTAATGATATATAATTAATGATTTCTTGGAACTCTAATGTTTATTCATTTTTATACACATGATATCTTAAATTTTTTAATTGTAATAAAATGTCATAAAACATTTAATTACATGTAAATTTTATTTGTGTAAATAAATAATTATGTATTATGCAAAAAACCATTGTGCATATAAGTATTAAAATTTTAGTTTCAGAATATATTTTTTTGAATTCTGAATTATAGGTTTGTAATAATTTATGTTCAATGTATGCAATTTATTATTTCTATGTAAATCAAATGCTAGTTTAATAATCATACATAATTAATATTTTCGTGGAACTTTAATTTTTATTCATATTTATAGATATGATATCTTAATATATATTAAAATTATAATAAAAATACATTAAACTATTATGTTATGTGTAAGTGTTTTTGTATAACTGAATGGTTATCTATTATGAATGTTTTTTTGCATATAAATATTATATTTCAATTTGAAAATAAAATTCAGTGAGATTCCAAAATGTAAGTCAACTTAATAATGTGTGTGTTCAATACATGCATAATATATTATTTCTATGTGGATTCAATTTTTGTATACAACATATCAAACAATGATATATAATTAGTAAGGATATTTAATAAATTCTTAGATAATTTCAGAAATTATTATTATTCTAATAGTATTATACTTTCAATGATTTTTTAGAATATTTTTCTTATTTAATATTTATTATATTATTTCATAATAGTTAAATAATTAACCTAACCTACTACTAGCTACAATATTATTATTAATTTTATTGTTGTAATTTTAACCAATTATTAAATATCACTACATTAATATAAATAATATCATTAAAATATCATTAAAAATATTACTGAATTTTTATATTTTAGTTAATTTATTTTTTTTAATGTTAATAAAATTTATATTGAATTAGTAAATTTATTATTATTATTATTATTATTATTTAATCGATAATTATAGTTAATTTCTCAAATTTTTAAAAATTAAATTAATTATCATATTATTTAATAAATGATAATAATATACATATTTGTTTAATTATATAACTATATAATTAAAAATGGTTGATGAAAAATTATTACAAATAATTAACATAACTAGCTAGACCTAGGCAAACTATTAGATAAACTATTAATTTGGGTCTAGGCCTAACTAAACTTAGACTATTTTGTAATTCAATTGCAACTAGATTACAACTATTTGAGTTGCAATTAGGTAAGTACAATTGAGTTACAACTAAAATGTATGTCCCATATTATTTAGTTTCCATTACAAGAATCCAAACTATTTAAAGGAATGCACTAGGATTGTTGGAAAAACACAATAATCATGAAAATGTAATAACCATTTGTGATGAGCAAATCAAAAAGTTCAACCTTGAAGGTTAAACCAAATCAAATAAGAATTCATTTGTTAAATCCCATGTGGCCTAGGTCTAGGTTTAATGTAGGTGCTTAGGTCTAACCTTAGTTTAAACCTAAGTTAAGTGGCCTATGTTTAAGTTTAACCTAAATTCTTAAGTCTAAACATAACTTATACTTAAAGTATGTGGCCAATGTTCAAGCATCACATGGCCTAGCCTATGGATGTGGATGTGGCATGTGTCATTTAACTATTTGTTGACCCTTAAGTTTTGTGAATGTGGCATGCATCAACATTGTGAGTGTGCCAAGGATCACCAAATCATTGGTTAGATGTTTAATTCACATAATTGCAACCTAATTGAAATTGCAACTAGATTTTTGGCTAACATCATACCTAATTAGTAGATGAGGTTCATCCACCAATTAAAAGCAATTGAAATCAATTTTCAACTATAGTGGTATACAGCTTGCAACTAAAATGGTAAGTAGTTGCCATTGTTATGTGGTTGACACTTTGAACTAGGATATCATTTTCAACTTGTACTTGTCAACTTTTTTGGTTCGTAAATGAAAAAAACATTTTCGAGCTCCAAAAATACTTTGTAATTACTTTTTTTTCTCAACTATGTTTTTTTCGTTGAAATTTAGTTGGAAACGTAATTATAAAACGGGGGCTTTAATAATGATGCAAGATACTTAATGAAAGCAAGTCATTCTACTAATGATTATTATTTTCTAGAATTTTTTTATGTTTTTGTTGTGAACACTAAAACTTGATTTTTTAAAATCCTATTGAGTTTCAAATATTACATGACTTGAATAGTGTTCTCATTAAAAACTTTGAATGAGAAATCTTGTTTAAGTGCATTATCCTTTATTATTTTGAAATTTGATGGGTGTAAGAAATTTGTGATGTGATGTTTGTAGTGGTACCACCAAAGGATGTTTTCACTAAAGCAAATATGTGATTTTGATTTTGTATGTGAATGACCAATCCTACTTGCTAAAGATGATATACATGTATTCACCAAACTTTAAGATGAGCTTATTCAAAAGACTTCTAATGAACCCTAGAGATGTGATATTTCATATTGGAAACAAAATGGAAATTTCTTCATCAAAGGAAATATATCATCCATCTTTTAAAAGGTATGGAATGATACCAATAATGATGGTTTTAAATTACAAAAATATGTGGGATCAAAACTTACAAATGAAACCACATATCATTTGCTAATATGAAACTTGCCATACTTAACAAATATTAGGCTATGTAAATTAGTTTTGTATAATACCTAGGTTAATTCAATAGCAAGGTGCTTAATAATTATTTTATTTATGTTTATTTTTGGCAGTAAAATAATAATATTTTATAATTAGGCATTATACTAAATAATGAAACTAATATGCTTGAGAATTTTTTTAAAATTTGCAGCACAACAAGAAAAAAAATTCAGAATTTTCAACAATTTCAAAAATAATTAATCAATGCCTAACCAACCTAAGTACTATGGGTAGATTACCATAATAGATAGGTTGGTTAAGCACTAATTAAACTTTTTGGAATTGCAAAAAAAAACTAAAATTTTCAATTTGATATGCAAAAAATTTGAAAAACGCTCTCAAACACACTAGCTTCATTATTTAGTATAGTGCTTAATTTTAAAATATCAATTTTTACTAGCAAAGGTCAATGACATAAAATTATTATTAATAGGCAGCTTGTTGTCAAACCAACTTAGGTACTACAATAACAAGTTTATGACCAACCTCAACTTGTGGATCACTTGACATCACTAAAACACATTCTCAGATTTTTTTTAAAAACCACGAATAATGGACTTAGATTTCCAATTGGAATAAGCATCCTTACAACCCAAGTTGACGTCAATTGAACACATGACTTTAACACCAAAACATGTAGAAAAGGGTCCCATGCTAGTGATTTGACCATCCAATACATTCCAACCTTTACACAATAAACAAATATATTGATGAAACGTTTCAATAAAGTTTGTAACTCAAACATCATAACACAAATTGGAATTACACAACTATCACGTAACATTAATAATTTCATTCAAGTATTTGATCATTGTTAAATGATAGAGGTTTCTTCACAAATACTTGAACTTATAATATTATTTCTAATTCATTAAGAAATTAAAATGTGAGAAGTGGTGATAGTTCAAAATAAACACATTTGATTATACTATACATGATGATCTAAGTAAAGTTTGACATTTAAGTAGATTAAATTCAAAACATGAATTACATAATAACAAAACTAATTGTTGTGATACAATAATTCAATTTTTCAATGGATATTTAACTCAAAGTCTCACATACATAACAACACTATTTGTTTGATGTGCAAGATGTGCTAGTTCTATCCTTTGAAAAGGTATTTAATTATCTCCTTTCATGTATTTTATCAAATATGAAATAATATAAATGTGACCTTTTGATTTTTAGTAGTATAAAAGCTAGTTGATACAAATGCAAAGTTCAATGCAAATTGCATTTTCATCCTAACATTAACATCCATACTCCTTCCAATGTTGTTATTGCGAATCTCCAATACCTAACAATTTTTTTCCTTACCATCATTGGTCCCTATCTCCTCGACATTTATTATTGAGAATTTGTAATACCCAACAAAAATTTATTGTTTGCTCATGATCAATCCCTACTACCTCCAAAGTTGTTATTTGCAAATATCCAATCCCCAATAACTTATTTGTTTGTCATTGATAATCAAGAAATATATTTGATCATCATTGGTTCAAAGATCATGAAAATCAAAGATGAAACTTGATTTTCATGTATTGAACCTTTTTGTTTGTTTCAATTCATATTGTGAAAACACCTTTCTCCTAATTGTCCATTGTGGTATGACTTGTTCAATATTGCAACAAATTGAGATCACTTATGAGAGCTAGATTGGAAATGGAAAATCATTGGTGCATTTCTTGTTGAAGATTTCAAGGTGAAACGTAATGTTTAACATTTGATTGATTTGAACCATCCATTTGGCAATCAATTGTGGAACATGATACCAAATAGTTTAATCAAGGTTTTAAAAAACTTGAAGAAGGATCTTTAGGTGATTCATGTGTATTGTCTTGGCCCTTGAAAAAAATAAAAAGGTAGGAGATATCATTGATAAATATTGGACTTTTTGGGGGATTTTGTTGACAAAAAATGGAAGCATGAAGGAACGCAAGTTACAAGTTTTTTGAACAAATTGTTCACCCTTGAAAATATTTTTGTCATAAGCTTTCATTTTTTTGGTTGTGAAAGAACCTTACGATAATTTCATTGGTGACAATTAAATGTGTGGAAGTTAAGCCTATTTGACTTTTGTTTCTCCAATTATTAACATCCATTTTGACCCTGGTTTCATTCCATGTGATATAATACAAGTTTTCGAGATTTTAATTTGGAATTTGCACTTCAAATGATTTACCCATCAAACTTTAGATTCCAAATTTTGAGCTTCAACTTAATTCATAATATATATATATATATATGATCAATAACTCAAAAAATCAATCAAAGCTTTTTACAATTTTTTTTGAAGTTGTCCAATAACATAGTTTTGTGAAGAAAAAAATGGTGGTTCCAAGTGGTTGGGATTCATGCCAACTTGCTTGTAGAATGAGGAAACAATGTCATAGTGTCACAATATATATATATATTACTATTACTATTAAATTTGAAATTTTCTAAAACTACAAGACATGGAAACTAGTTTCAAGCCCCACACACACACATGTATATACTTGGTGGGCATCTAGCTGTTGAAATCATTTTCCCATGTCAAAAAAACCTACAAAGTGATGTACACTTACCAAACTTCATTTCAAGGTAATAAGGCAAGAAGCATATAAATATATATATTGTGATACCTTATATAGTTCAACACTTAAGCACTTAAGTGCTAAGTAATTATTTTATTTTTTGAAATCAAGTTCATTAAAAACAAATGATAATATATGAAATTTTTGGCTTGATGTTATGTTGATGTAAATATATATTTAATAATCATGACTAATAAGTCACCTACTTAACATAAACAAAAAAAGTGATGAACCCTTAATACAAGGTACACAATTGTGTCCAATTCTCAAAATTTTGCATCAACTAATTAATATTTTCCTTGACTTTCAACATTTTGTGCAAATCATTTTAAAACATTTGACAATTTAAAACATAATTCCAATGACAAGAAATTTCGAAAAATTGATATATGAGTGATTTTTTGAAATTTATCATATGGTCATCTTTAGACATTTCCAAAGATAATTATCTCATTTTCAAGTCAGATTATCTTTAATTTTTTCCTAATAAAAATCTCACTCCTTTCTTAATAATTACCTTCATTTTTATAATTACTTCATTATTTTTTCTATTTATTAACATGGATATAAAAAGACAAATTAACGTGTGTTTTTTCATGTCCATGATATTTATATTAATTCAAATTAAATTTCACATTGACATAAATAATGATGAGTTATTGAAAACCATATGAAAACATAAAGGGGAAAAAAACAAAACAAAACAAAAGTTGATTGTCACTAGTAATGTGGTAGTGTGCAACAACATGAAGTTCAAATACAATTATTGCCAAACCTAAAAAGTATTATACTATGGTATAATGATGTAGCCTATATCAAGGGGTATGGGGCATCTTGACCAATAAAAAATTCAACAATTTTTTTCATTTTTCAAAAAATAACATGAATTTTTTTTGTGTAAATTCAATTAATTTTCCTTTTTCGCTTTGGGAAAACCTCATAATATCAACGCACACCCACCACCCAATATATATATAATTTTCTTAATTAAAAAACCCTTGATCTAGACATTGAAAAGGTTTGTGCAAAAAATGAAAATATAAATAAACCTTCACCTTCCAAAACTCATTGCAAGGTAATACAACAAGAAGGAAAGGGGGGGAGGAGGGGAGTGGAGGAGGAATAAATAAATAAGGAAAGAAAAAAGTTGTAAACCTACCATACCTCAATTGCAAGTTGCAAGAGAATAAATTGAGAAGGGAAATTTTCTTATTTGATGGGCTAACAAAAAAGGTATAGAAATTTTTTGCAGGTTTTCTTTTTGGTGGAATTGTGTACCTATTTGGGAATATCCAATTTACCAGGTCGTCGTATATGTATGCAGGACGGGGAAGAGATTCGATCCCGGGACGGCTGCTGCCACAAATGCGCCGAATGGACCGACACAGACCAGGTTGTTTTCTTCTTCTTCTTCTTCTTCTTCTTTGCCATCATTGCGCACCACCTGCTGCTGCTGCTGTTTTTCGTCGCTCCCATCTGCGCTCTGCTGCTGCTGCTGCTGCACTTTGCGCACTGCAAATCCAAAACCCACCACCCCACAACGCCATACATAGATTCAGGCGCGATCAGCATCAAGAGCAGGACCAGGAGGACAACAAAAACAAGTGGTGAACTTTACCTTTTTCTCTTCCTTCTTCTTCGCTGTGTTGTTGGCTCGTCGGCAATCTTCCGGTGAGGAGGAAGCGAGAGTTTCTGGCCTTTTTTCTTGGTTGGATTTCTCCCCTTCCAGACGACGCAGCGGCAGGCTGTTGTGTACCTGACGACAGAAGCAACAGTTATAGAAAAGCTGGTTTCTTGGCACAGACACTCCTATATACCTAGTCGGTGAGTCATGGGTGCTTGTGTTCTTGTGCGTTTTTGGTCCTTCTCTGTCTAGAACGCTCTCTCTCTCTCTCTCTCTCTCTCAGAGAAGGTCCGGTATCGGATTTTTGTGGGTAAAACGGGTGGGTTCATTCCTCATGGCTGACACAGAGTGGCAGAGGTGTTGAGAATCTGACCCTTTGCCCTAATTAGTGCAGTGGGGAATAAGGTTGGTGGCAAGGAGTGAGTGAGTGAGTGGGTGGCACGAGGGATGTTGTAGTATATAGTTTTACTGCTTGCTTGTTCTGATTTCATTGAGATTTTTTTAATCTGAATTGAGTTGGTGAATGTGGGATGATGATGATGATGTATGAATGCTCCATTTTGCTTTAGGGGCTGATTGCATTGGCATGATGATGTGACAAACATGATTGTGTGACATACGCTGTGTCCAACAGATTTGAGTCTTGCCAGCTCTTACAGGTATTGGATTGGGTGGTCAACTGCAAAGACATTGAGTTGCTGTTGCTGGTAATTTGAGAAAGTGGGAGCCGGTTCTAATTTTTTTTCCCCCCTCACTTTTGAGAGCATGAGGTGGCAACAGTATCTAGGGTTGTCCCTTCTGGATGTAGATTGTTATCCTGCAAAAGTGGTGGTTCTTTTGCAACTATGTTCTGTGGTGTAGGTTTGCAAAATGCAGCTTTTCAGAGGATTGTTGTTGTGCCCTCCCAATATGTAGGTATTGTATGAGACATTGAGTACTTGGCATTTCCACCTTTGTTGGCTTTTGCAGCAATGCCTCCCAGAGCTAAACAAAGGAGCACACCACCTGTTGAAAAGGTTGGTGAAAAGCCTCCAGCAAAAGAGTGGAAAGCATCATCTCGACATGCATCGGGTGGAGGTGGTGTCCCTGCACATGCCTACAACCCAACATCTGGCACTTTCCATATGCTTGATGCTGTGGCTTTGGACACAGGGGTGCCCAATCCAAATACCAAGTTCAGGTCTGTTGATGACAATGATGACACTTCAAACACCGTGAGCACCAACAGCATGGAGTATGACTCAACATCCAACAATGGTAGCTGCTCTGGGGAATCTGAAGACCAGCAGCAGGTTCTTGGGAAAGATAAAAATGGTGTTGGCAAGCTTGGAAAGCCACCAGGGTTAGTAGGGCCAAGTTTGGACAAGCGTGACAAGATTCGGTGGAAAAATGAGAAGAAACACCAACGTCAAAAGGAGCGGCGTGCAAAGGATTTGAGGGACCGTGCCACCAATCATCTGATGTCTCGCAAGCTTGAGAATCTTACTCAGCAACTTGTAGCTATGGGATTCTCTGCTGAACACGCAACCATGGCTTTTATCCGCAATGAAGGCCACATTGAACGTTCTGTAGCATGGCTTCTGGAAGGGGGTGACAGTACACAGAAGGAAGATTTTAATGTGGAAGGCAATCTGAAAATAGATATAGGAGATGAGCTGGCACGTATGGCTGAATTGGAAGAGCAATACAAGTACTCCCGGCCAGAGATAGATAGAGCAGTCATTGCTTGTGAAGGGGACTTAGAGAGAGCAACAGAATGGTTAAGGAGCCAACATCCACAGCCACATTTAGTTCCTGTGGAAGATAGCAGCATTGGGTTTGGCAGAGCCACAGAGCTGAGCCATGATCCAATGAAGAAACAGGCTCCAAATGTAACTTCACCAGCTCCACCACCGCAGCATTTAAATGGCACAAGCACAAAGTCTACCAGTTTGTACCAAGGTTTGATGCAGGACAGAAGAGACGAGAGAGAGCTCAACCCTCCACAGGGCACATCTCAGGGTCATAATCTGGTTTCAGGTCACCCCCTTTTGCAGCCCTCACCTGAAGGAACAAGGGCTAGTCCCTTGGTTGAAATACCTTCTTCAACAGGGGTCACAGATTGGCAAAGATTTCTGCACCCTGTTAGTGGGAGACTTCCAAACCATGGATTTAGGGCATACCCGTTTAGTCCACCAACACCTTCCCATCTTCCCTCGTCTTCACTGCCATACAGGGTGGATTCCAGAAACCCCATATTGTCACAAAGTGGGTCATCCTTCCTTGATCGTGATTCAGACCACATAACAGGCCATTTGACAGAGAGAGGTCCTGTGCTGCCTCACTCTCCTGTGATGACACCACACTCAGGTGTTAGTAGTGTCAGTGTAAATGCGCCCTCTTTCTCCCCTTCATTTTCATTGTCAAATTGCAAGGGAAGTACAGCAGACGGATCTTCTGCATCCCGAGTTCTTCCCCATAACAATCTGCAAGGAAATATGCAGACAACATTGTATACAGACAACTCTTCAAGAAATATGATGAATGTTGGTAGGTATGGTTTAGAGGGTTCACCAGGAAGTTATCGTCCCTTCCAACCAACTCAGCCCGATTCAATGTCAACAAGTTGGCACACAGACAGGACTGCCTTTGGTCCAGTGGAAGCTTCTCTCAGCCCCCACTCCAGCACTTCCAACACTTCTTCATATTCAAAAAGCTCCCAGCCCTTGACTTCTGGATTTTTGACAGGTTGGGGATCACAGCTCTCTGGTACACAAGTTGACTGGACCATGGGGGCAGCAGGCAGTTGTGATTATAAGACAATTGACTGGAGCATGACCACATCCTCTCCTGCCTCTTCAACTGCAGGTGTGTCAGGGATATCCAGTAGTCTAGCCACGATGTTAAATCTTTCTGAGCCTGGGCAATCTGGACGACAGAGTAGTGAGGATGGTAACCCATACCCATTCCCCAGAGGTGGGAGCTTTCCAGGTGAAGCTGGAAACTGTTACAAGCTTTGGAGTGGACCCAAGCTGCAAGGAGGATCACCAGGACTAGGACTGAAAGAAAAATCTCAAGGGGAGGCAGGAAGTAGTTCAGGGTTGGGAGGCCATGAATGGACTTCACCTTTTGGTGGGAAAAACCTCTATACTTTGCCTGCATAGGCAGTTGCTTCTCCATAGTTTGGTTCATGTTGCCAGCAAACTATAGTTCTGTAACACAATGGTACCTCCTTCACATAGATAGCAATGCTTGATGTTGTGGACGAACTTTGCTCATTGGTTTAGACAGTTATTGCCAGTGCCCTTGTGGCTAATAAACATGGGATATGGCCTATCAACTACAGTTGTTGATTGCTTGTGAAAGTTGGTTCTCATTGTGTGTCATACCCTTTTGTTGAACAGAACAGCTCTGTATTTTGTTCTACAAATGCATGGAAAAAATGTATGAAAAGTGATCAGCATTCACTTGGTGAGGAGGTTATGTCCAGCAACTGGCTTGACACCTCTGGTTACCGGATATGGCTAAGTTCAATAACCAGTGGCCTCTTGCCAGTTATCTAGTCCATGGAGTGTTTGAAGAGTGTCCTAAAGTTTTCTTTGCAATCTTGTAGATATGTCTCAGAGCTATAGACTGCAAATGCTACAGCTAGTGGGAGATATGGTGGTTTATTGGGCGATGCAGCCTCAGGAAATATGAAAGACTTAAAAGAGAAATTCTCCATTGAACACAAAACACTTCAGTGAGGCAATCTGAGTAGGAGATGTCACAAATCCCTGTTGCTTGGCTCCCAGAAAGATTGCCCAAGGGGTGATGCAGCATGGATCAGTGTAAAACTATACACCAGACATGATGGATCAGTTCAACAGATGTGACAACCAAAAAAAAAAGGGGGGGGAAAGAAACCAAATGAGAATAAAAGCCTTTGTGCACTTTCCTTCTTCATCAAAAGCTGTCCATGGATAAATATGTGCAGCATGCCATTCTATGTCGACAATGTGGCATAATAGCTAACTACAAGAACAAGACCAAAATAATGTCCAATGGGGTGGATTCACACACCCCCAATGTCATCCAAACCAACCTCCACATAGGTCATTTTGGCATCTATTAAGATTTTCATAATTTGTCACAAAACCAAGATATTTCACTTGGGCTCTACATTGCTATGCACTACAAGTGACCATGTAATTACCAAAAAAAGAAAGGTCTAACTAAATCAAAGAATTGATATGTGGAAAGTTGGTGGTCAAATTTTATAAATATTGCATTTGCATTTTTCATATATTTATTTTTTTAATTGATTATCAATTGTAGGGTAGTGTCAGATATTTTGGGAATGGATATATGCTATTTATGGAGTTTCATAAATGTGTTCACATTTGTAATAAAGCATATTAAGAATTTTGGGGTCAAATTGAAACACAATGTCTATCACATATGCTATTGTGAAAACATCACATGATGAATTGTCTACTTGTTGCATGACATTTGTATATGTGTATAATAAGTTGTGAACATTTATAAGTTTTCATAATAATCGAATTATTTTATTTGACTAATTTTTTGTTATTGACATTTTTTAAATGTATATTGGACAATGCAAACTATGGCATCAAACCTATCATATTGAGTCACTTAAATGATGATTTTGAATTTATGCACTTTGCATTGGCTATAATTAGCACAATTAGTAGAGTTATCATCAGTAGAATTATCATCTAAGTCATTACATATTTCAATATCTTTGGCAATTTTGATGTGAGGAAGTTTGGTTTGGGTGTTGTCAAGTATATCATTTTTATTCATAGTTTTTTGGGAAAGAGGTTTTGTCATCTCCAACAATCCCTTTACAAATTTGGCTCTACATGTATGTTTACATATGTCTTGCATAGATATTTCCCTTAACATTATGAGTCCATCTAGGGAACACAAAAATGATAACGTTACATATTTATTATGTGTGTTAATTGGTACATCATCAAGTGTCAAGTCTATGATCAAGTGTTCAAATGTTTATTCTTGAATTTTGAATTTTATGACACAAAAAGCAAGGACAAATGGTAATTGATATTTGTTGATGTCAAATGTTTTTAAAATATTTGGGGGAAGGTGGTGGCTTCCCTCGAGTCCGGGCCGTGGTGAGTCTTGTGTGTCCAAATGCCCGTGGCAAGTCCCAACACCAAAGGGTGTCCTGAATGCTAAACTAACTTCTTGTGGTTGGTTTTTGGATGCAGATTCACAGGAGCTAAGTTAGTCCCTCGTCCTAGTCTAATCCCTGGGCTCCCAACTCGACCCTCTACCCCTTTTTAGAGTTGGAAACCGGGAGCATGCCTCCAAGTCTCAACTTTCCGCAACTTGACTTTGTGAAACCCTCGAGTGGGTTTCACCCTGTGACTCGGGAGCGCGTTAGTCATTAAGCGCGCCAGTCGATGTAGAACTGTCACTGATGCACATCATGAGTGTCAGCTCTAGTTGAGCTTGACATCTCAACATGATTGTCAAAGATATTGATCGTCCCTTGCTAGACCACCATCACCCATTGATATCCACGTCCCTTGCGAGACCATCATCACCCGCTGAGCCCGCCCTTGCTCATTTCACAAAGTTGGTGCTGGATTGCACATCATGGCTTGGTCCGAAGATTATGTCGTCAAATCCGGAAGCATCATTGTTGTTGATATCACTGCTGAAGGTGAAGTGGCACCACCCGTACCTGTCGAGATCGATGACGAAGAGGGGCAACTTGAGGTTGACGATGTTGAGCGTGGAGACATCGTGGTGGTTCGGATCAAAAACTTCATCAACGCTGGCATTTTCCCAGCTATCATCAAGGGCGCCGCGTTTAAGGATCTTAAAAAGACGTCTTTCCTTAATCAATGTGGCGTGCGCCTGATTGACAAGGATAAGGTCAAGTGGTTATTCTGCTTGCTGGACCCGTGCTTATGAAGTATTGGATGTCGTTACATATCAAAAAAAATTGTAAGTATCAATGGCCATTATAATGTAACATTTTTGTTTTGATTATTTTGAGTTAATGTGTATCCTTTGGTTATTGATTGTGTTCCACAATTCATTTCTAGGTATTATGAAGGTTGCAGTTTTCCATGGATCATTGAATAAATAACATTTAAAGTACTAAAGAAACTTGTTAATAATTCAAAATTTGAATTTAAAAGCTTTCCATTTCAAAGCTTTAATTTGTAAAATAGTTACATATAACTTGATGTCTTTGTTTTGTCACATTTGTTTTATTAATATGCTGTTATTTTGGTGAATGTAGTTCTGTCATATATTTGTACCTATGATTATTTTTTGGGTCAAATTCGTGAATGTGAAAGTTTTTAAGGTGTTTTATTAAATTTTATGACTCCTTTTTGCACCTGACATTCAGGAATGCAATAATTGCTAACAAAAATATTGAGATGTAACAAAATACAACATCAAGCAAAAAAAAAAAACATGTCAGGTTGTCTATAATCCAAGTGTTTTTGCACCAAATTTAAGTGCATAGTCTCCAAAAGATTGTCTTCTTGACTAATTAGGGTTTGTGATTAAAATGAGAAAAAACATACCATACACGCACACCCACCCCGCACCAATGGAGAGATATATGAAAAAGATGCATAGCACAAATATTACTAAATGACATGAAAGTCCTAAATTTATGTGACAAAATCAATTACGCACTAAGATCTTTACACCTACAATCTTTGAGACCTTCCAAAACCCATTGAAAACTTAGAAGGCCAAGTGTGCAAGGAAAGACAAAGATAAAGACACATGGAGATGGCAACACTTGAATCAATTATTGTAAAGCTTCACAAAATAGTTCCAATAATTTTTAAGAATTTAGCAAAGATGAAAGAAAGAAAGGAAGGAGTGAAATATGTTTCTTTTGCTTGGAATATGTCAAGCCCTAACCACAAACATTGGATCATTTTTTAAGGTTTTGAAAACAAAACCAAAGATAGGTAAAAAAAGACATTGAAAGAGAGAAACATAAGATAATTGAAGGTTTGGATAACAAAACCAAAAGACTAGGAAGAGAAAGAAATGAGAGAATATATATATTCAAGTCTATTTCATTTCATAAATAACTACAAGTATTTTCCCTTTGTATTTTGACACGCCTTCACCAAGTGGAATGTGCCTCTAATGCCTCTCAAGGCATGTGTGGTGTGCCCATAGAAAATGATTGAACAATAATATCACATGAAAAAAAATTAAAAGTATTTACACTTAGGAAAGCATATCGCTTTAGATACAATCTTTTCTTCACTTACTCAACATTTATCCACCCATGACTTTCAATCGTGTTCCATTTTTGCAAACCCAAAATCCTCCTTTCTCCCTTTCATTCTTCCTTCAAAACCCTAAATCCTTCTTCCCACTTCCTTCCTTCAAAGCCTTAGATCCTTCCTCCCTCTTCATTCCTTCTTGTAAAACCTTGTTTCAATTCTTCACGTCCTCCTTTTTCCTCCTTTCTTCCTATTGGTACCACTTCTTCTTCCACCACTAGAAAATTATTGCATTATTCACATGATTAAAACTAAGGACAATCATCAATAGACCAAAAAAAAAAAAAAATTGAAATTACATGTATATCTTACCAGTTGCAAGATGAATTGTGCTAACAGTTGCACCAAATCTTAAATGTTGTTATGTTGTATTTGGAAAGTACCGCACACTAGAATGTATGACCACTTCTATTTATCTATATATATATATATATATATATCAAACAATACATGTTTATCTGGAACTTCCTACTCCAAGATTATAACAAAAAGCAAATCCAACTACAAAACCCAATTCTTAGTCTCCTTAACAAGAAAACAACAAAATGGAAGAATTAGACAACTTTTGCATACAAAGTGATGACATGATCATGAAATTAGGTTAAAGGAAACAAATTTCATATATGTAAAAATGTGCATGTCCTCGAAAGTGTTAGTAATCATGTACTCACAAAGAAAGAATGTGTATGAATCTGTCTCCAAAAAGAATGTGCATGAATCCATATGAAGATGGAGACCAACTAATTTTCCTAAAGATAAAACAAAAATATTTTAGCCAATTTTTTGTTTTTCCTTCAAAACTACTACCACCAATGATCTATACCATTAAACCTGAAAGTTTTCCATCAAGTTCTTCATCTTTCTCAAAGACAATAACTTGTTGCATATGATTGCTCAATTCGAAATTCCATCTCATTCATCTACCGAAAGTGCCACAATTGGTTACCTAAATCTAAAGCATCCTTGCATGGCCAACTCAAGCTACATCATAACTTCAAAAGTAAGATACTTCATGGAACACCTTCACATATTGAGCATGATATCACTAGTTAGAAATTTCACCGCTTGGAATAAAAATCCAACAAGGTCCAAAGTGATCTCCACTAGTTGATCATTATAATGAGGTCCTTTCATGATTAAGGACACTAGAACATGAACATTCCAAAAGGATCATCTCCAACAATGTGCCATGAATCATTTGAAAAAGAACGATTCAATTTCAATTGCCACTAGTTCACATCAAAATTGACCGAACCTTTTATTGGTTTTACAACTTTAAGATTATGATAAAGCTCGAAGCGTAGGTTTATGGTGATTTTTCCTCTATAATCTCGCAAATAGCAAAAAAATTGGTGTTTGCAAACCTAATTTGGCATCACATTAATTGCCCCAGTGCTTCTACAAAAACTTTTTGGCATTTGTGTCTTCAAATCCATCTCAAAGGCACACAATATTTCATCTTTGATCACTAGATATTTTGGATAGATAAAGCTTGTTACTTGAAGCCCAAGGATTAGATGTCAAACAATGGCTTTCATTTTATGTTGTGCAAACCACATGAGAGTTGGAACTTGGACATAACAAAAGTTATCAACATTAGATTGCAACATAAGAAGGATATGAATGCATTAAGAACAATTTAGAAAGATGTCCATTGCTTGTACCTTGATGTAGTTCCAATCAACAAATTCTAGAAGTTTATTTGTGAATTACATGTCCATTTGAACACTTTGCGTTAAATTTGTGATATGCCTTCGTTGTTCATCATTGGCATTTTTGAAGTTTTGAAGTTGAATCCACTCTTACGCATTCAAATTAACTTTATCCACATTAGACTTGAATGGATCACTCTCTACAAAAACCATTATAGAGTCAAATTGATTGCATGAACATGATAACACTACAACATAACAATCAAATTGACATACATACCTAAAAATTGAACTTCACGTTCATCATAAAATGAATCACTAGTTCTTGTTCTAGTAGCATGGTTTGGTTTTGGCACAATTAGATGATGTCTAATGGTTCCAATGACCACACCACTAGCCTACATACCTTGCAAGCTATACATTGTAATTTCAATGTTTGTTTTGCTGATGAATTGTGAGCAAATGAAACAATTTCAAATTTTGCTTTGTTGATGAAGCATATGCAAATGAAGCAATTTCAAAGTTGCCTCGTGAATGAAGTATATACAAATGAATTTATACAAATGGTTGCCTTGCTAATGAAATGAAGTATATACAAATCATGCAATTTCAAATCCAATCGTCTAGAGATTGAAAATGCATCAACTAGCCATGGCCATGGTCTTTGCAAATCCAACCAAATTTCATCCAATCATGTTTCATCCAACCTTTTTTTCATTGGGAGAGTTCATTATGCCCAAAACACCATTTTATGACTAGTCCTATACAATTACAAGTGGATAAACAACTAAAAATGGCATAAACAATAGGTCTTAGTCAACTACAAATGGCATAAACAACTAATATAATCAATAAGGACCAGTCGTAAAATGGCATTTCTAGCATAGTGATTGTGCCAAAAAATGAAATTAAAAATTAAAAAATGAAGTGACTTTGGAAGTTTTTTATTACGAGAAAGGAGTTGAAAAAGAAATATGTTTAGTGCGTAAAACAAAAAGGGTGTCAGAGCAAGGAACCACCATCAATCATCCATCCACCTAAATCACCACCTATTTTTGTAATCATCCAACTAGATCATCAAGGATGTTTGTCATCATCCCACATGATATTCATTTTCATCCACCAATATCCTTTGGATTCATTATCTTTCTATTCTTCTCATGTTTTGGTTTTTTTTTTTTTTTTTTTTTTTTTTTTTTTAAATTACTTTTGTTTTTATTTGTTTTTTTTTTGTAATTTTTTTTGTTTGTGCAGAGAAATAAAAAATTATTACAAAAAAAAA
>Ga0116227_10002195_pt1 | contig 44649 bp, 21 predicted proteins | sample S1TSphgellanicum_FD_89693 | JGI IMG/M metagenome (GOLD analysis project Ga0116227, IMG submission 89693) | Host-associated microbial communities from peat moss isolated from Minnesota, USA - S1T2_Fb - Sphagnum magellanicum MG | ecosystem: Host-associated > Plants > Peat moss > Unclassified...
AAAAATCGGGCAGGGAGGATGGGATTTTCGTCCATCCAGAAAACGGCCTCAATGGGCTCATCCGCAACTGGTGCATTGGTGGGTGCTAATTCACTCCAGCCTGAAAGTCCCACTCCTTTCAGAGCCCTGGAGGAGCCCTTGAAAGGTCTAATACACACAGTCAAGTCAGATCGTATTTATTGATTGCTCCCTGTCTCTGATTGGGTAGATGGTTTGATTGGTCCAAGTGGGTTGCTATTAGTACCTCGTCTCCCACCTACTTGCAGTCCCAGTTTCAGTTTTATGGGTGAGGTTGGAAAAAAGTTAGTAACTAAAAACTTGGATGTGAGAAATATTTTTGCAGGGGGTCACATACTGAGCGTTGGTGGAGATGCAATTATAAATACCTATATTAAGAATACGTATTCGTGCACCTACCTGAATTATACGTATATGTGTATAGGTGTAGGGTTTTGTATGTATGTATACATGTATGTACAATTGCTTTGTTAGTGGAGGTAGGCCTGAGGGCTCAAAACGCAATCTAAATTTTCAGGGCGTCACGTGGCATCATTTTTTGGCATTGAGGTGGGTACTTCCTGACCCATCGTTAAGGTAGAACAATTATAGGGATTTTCTTTTTCACGTCTTTCTTTGACTATCATACATATATGAATGTTTCCAAACCATTAAAACTATAAAAGAAATGGTAAGAGAAAAAGATAGCAAGAAGGTACCTCTCTCCTTCATGTTGTCTCTTTTCCTTTTACTAAGTAACCTTTATTGGTTTATTTATTTATTTATTTATAAGGTTTTAATTGTTGACCTAGGTTGCTTACCAACATTGGGCAAATATGTTGAGTTTAATATATGTATGTGAGTTGAATAAAAATAAAGTATAAGTTCTTTAATATACCTGGGCAAGGACAAATTTTAGAGTTTGAAAAATTTCCAAACTGAGTAAGTTTTGTAAGTGTACATAGGCTTTGAAAAATTAGTAATCTAGATAATGCTAATTTGTAAATGAGGTCAACATTCACCTTGTTCATAGTGTGAAGGTAAGGGTAAATATATTATTATTTATCCTTTATTATCTTAGAAAGGGTTTCCAAAAGCACATACTAAAAGTTTTGTTTGTAAAAGAATAGGTACATATTCATTAATTACCTAGTCATTATAATTTGAAACACATTATAACCACATGTATTGCAATCATGCTATAAAATGATTTTGGCATATTATACCTTTTTCTTACCTTTGTGAACTACCCTCCCTTTGGTTAAGGGTAAACCTCAAACATAATATGTTGGATCAAATATGATAAAAAAGAGTAAGTTGAAAACATTTAGCAGATCTAGGGTAGGGTAATTAAATAGAATTCAAAACAAAAATAATACTAACTAGTTACAATATATGTTAAGCTTAGCATTCACAAATGGGTATATGAAAATGAAATATTTTTACTCAACCAGCACTAGTGAACACAATTGGAATCTTCCATGCAAAATGGAATTTCAAGCAAGTGAAACAAGTGCAATGAATATTTTAATCTACCAATTCTCAATAAAAATGGAAAAATGGAATTATTAATTTCTCATAATGGGAAATTTACTTGCATTTATATTTTTAATTTAAAAATTTATTTAAGCACCACAATGATAATGAACAAAGCACATGACATAAATTAGACCTTAGTTTGTGAAACTCTATACAAACAAACTTGAAACAAGTTTTTATAGAAAATTTGGTAATGGTCAAGTGATTGGTGAAATCACATTATGCTATGGAGTAAATCATCATAGAGCTGAAGTGGATATCATACATCAAATAATGGACCCATTACATGTATTTTGAAAGTCATGTCTTGATGATGTCACACATGTTGTAATACCTAGGCTAGTAAGAAGAACTTCACCCATACTCAACATATAGCCTTGCAACAATATTTTTCTTGTCCAAGATTATTTAGTTATTGATTCCAAATCTCACCCATAAACATGAATGGGAAAGGAAAAATTACAACATATTAATAACAAACCACTTAAACCAATCAATACATTTGCCACTCAAGAGCAAGTTTTAGAATATGTTATGGCTTTTGCTAGCCTTAGCATAATATTGAGTTAAAATGTTGCACCATGATCATTTTATTGAGCTTATCAATCAAATTTTTATTGATTTTTATTCAAAATAGGTTGTGTCGTGTGTTGGTGGAGATGGTTTGAGACATTAATTAATTAATTAATTTTTGGAGTTGTCAAAAATAATTTTAAATACATGCTTACATGCAAAAAATATGAATGAAGCTTTCAAGCACAATACATTCATTATTTAATATAATATAAAATCATAAATTATTATTACTTTTGCTACTGAAAAATAGACAATAATTTTTTAAAAAAAAAGCACATTGTTGTGAAAATGCCACAAGTACTACAATTTGCCCTAAACCTTGTTAGAAAAATATATTGATCTTGTGAATAGCTATCCATTCCTAGATTGGAAGATTTGACACACCACAAAGGAATTGAGTGTTCTTCCACATGAATGGTGGGGTTTGAATTGATGACACATGGTATATTGTAAAGAAGGCAAAAAGCAATGGGTATCAAACCAACACACCAATCATTTTGAAAACGCATATGCTTTAGATGATGATGATGTGAAAAGTGAAATCGACAATTTTGTACAAATTGATCAACAACTAGAAAGGACAATAGTAATTGATGCTTTCCATATTTTGCATGAATTAGGTGCATTATCAGATTTGTTTACAAATGGTTGTCCTTGTTATTTTAAAAATTGCTTATACAAAAAGGAAAATTCCATAATTCTTTTTGTCCTTCACATTCCCTTGCAAGCATGGTATTAAGCAAAGAGTTGGTTTCCCATTGTTTATTTGATTTCAATTGAACTTTATGAATAAAGTTCATAAAGTTATTTGGATTGACTTCAACTCATTTGTGAACTATTTCTAGTTTCACAATAAAAGAAAAACTTCATCAATTTTCCTCTCAAATCGGTTTTTTATTTGTCTATTTAAACAAAATCTTAGTTGGACATAAAGAATATTTCCCTCAAATTTCCCTTAGAGAGTTGGCTTTTTATTCACTTGTAAATTGATTTTAACCTTACATTATAAATTTATATTTTTTCAACATATAAGGACCAATGTTTTTTTGGGTGTGAATTTTTGCATTATGGCAACAAAAAAAAAACCAAATGTGAATTGTATAATGGTGTTTTCAAGGAAAAAACTTGCAAAAGTCACCACATTCTGAATTTTTTTTTTCACATGTCACCATTTTGAGACATTGAATTTCTTGTAGTCACTAGAACTCAGCATGAATCTAAATAGTATCAACCTTTAGCCAAATGTGGTTCATTTTTTCAGGTAGGATGATGAACAGTCCACCCACTTCAAAAAATTGAAAAAAACCTTCACAATGACAAATTTTAATGCTTTTAATTGTTTAATTAAAGTTTTTTTTTGTTTTTCTTTTGGCAGTTTTCTTATTATTTACATAATTTTTTTTCATTTTCACATTAAATGAAAAGAAAATCCTCTTTTGAAATATTTTAATTACATAGTACTAGTCAATTATGAAGATTAATTGATTAACTCGGGCTCGTGTTATTACACACCACCAGCAACAATCAAATGATCAAGTAATGAAAATATATATTCATTTCAATAATCTGGACATTAACTTCCATTTTGTATGAAAATAAGAATGACATTGGATGCAAATGGAATTGAATTCTAATTCAACTAAATTGAACTCCAATTCAATTCAATTCAACAACTAAATTAAGATTGAATTAAATTGAAGAGAAGTGAGATACAATTAATGTATTGAAAATATGTTTATGAATATGGTGTTGGAAAAAAAATGAAAAAAACAAAAAATGTAAAAAACACAATTCCACACCTCTTTATTTGGGAAATGGGTTAAATAGATTCCAATTTGAAATTGTGCATGTCACAACTACAACTTATGGAACCTTGAGTGGTTCTACTTAAATAAAGTCTAAAATGAATGATCATCATTGAAATTAAATTAAATTAGAATCAATTTTTAATCTTTTATAATTTTAATAAAAATAAATCTTTTTTTGGAGACCACATTAAAAAAAACTGTAGAAATTTCCTAAATTGTTTTGAATGTGAATCAATCATTAAAATAGATTTTTAAAAAAACAGTTTTTGTTGATTAATATATATTTTTTCTTTACATTTCAATGAAATGTATCTAGGTTTTGACAACTATAATCTTGTAAAATTAGCATCTATCACAAGTTGAGAATTATCCCCATGTGTGACATGAAGTTTAGATGATGCCAAATTTAAAATTGTCATGTTATATCAATTTGAGAATCATACAAAATATTTATTATTTACGACTATTATTTGTGTACATGCCCCAATGTCAACTAGTTGCAACACTATTTTTGATGGAAAGGTTTAATGGTTTAGAATTGAAGGCAGAAGAATTTAACAAAAATGGGGTGAAAGACAACAAAGTAGTTTGAAGCTAAGGACTAAAACTAACTATATTCCTTGAACAATTTTGAATAATATTAAATCGAGATTCCATTCTTATTTTGGTCTGCAAACTTTAGATTTCATCTAATTGGTATTGTTGGTCATTCATATTGTAAGCTTGAAAGTGTCATGTTTTTAGGACCAATGAAGGGAATTAGGTACTTGTTGTTGGCCTTTGTCTAAGATGTGTAAATTTGAAAGCAACAAACATTGTTGTCACAATCTTAGGATTGGTTTGGAATTGAAGATGTCAAGCCATGACAAAAGAGGGGCTACATAGCAAATTGAAACCCAAAAAAGTATATCTAAATATGTATATATAAATATTTGTAACAAAGTTCAATTTCATGTTCAAATAATCGGATCTAGTATATATATATATATAAAATCGCGATGCTCAAAAATGTGAAAAAGCAAAAGAATCATGGCTTCTTTGTTGATTTTTTTCTGACAATTGCTGTTTCTTTCAGGTTTTTGAAATAACTAGAATTGTCTACAGTTCATTGATTAATTTTTATTTTTTTTCAAATAATTGGAATCGGTGGTTTTCTGATTCTGGAATATTTTAAAGAACTAAAATCAACAACTATTTAAAAGTTCAAAGTATCGAACAATACTACTTAATTCTGATCCTTTTGGAATATTTCAAGAATTTAACCATGACTTTAATTTTGCTTGAAAGTAAACAAGCTGCTTATAAAGTGATGGCTTTCCCCCTTGTGGCAAGTTCAAAGTTCAAACCCACAACAACACTTTAAGATAGGAAATTCTCATGAAATAAACTCACAGTTCAGAGTCTACTGCGGTGAATCTCCGTTTAAACACAGGACCAAATGAAAACTCCATGGTTGCTCTTTAGTCTCTCCCCTAATGATGGCCTTGTCCCTTATAGGAAGTTCTAAACCAACTGCAACAACATTTCAAAATATGAAACGGTTCATGAAATTCTCACAAACTGAACTCACCTGATGTTAACAATCCTCAAAATGTGGAACCAAATGAAAACTACATCATATTAATCTCTTCACTACTAGTCTGTTTTTGGTAGTCTCTCGCTTTACATGAGGTAGAGCCAACAATCAATTAGACTGGGGAAAATTTGATAATTGAAGGGCCGAGAATTTGTGAACCTGAATAAGCAGAGCAACTCTTTGTCAAAGGATTCCTCCACGAGTATTGTTAAAAAAAAAAAATCATTAATTGCGCACAAACTACATATAAAAGAACAATCATTTTGTATACATATTTCAATTTCACACACTTGAATATCATTGATGAATACAAGAAGTGGACAACATTGTCAAACATTAGATTTTTGAAAAAGAAAAAGAAAACCTAAAATCTTCACTAATCCTAAATGTGGAATGAAACCCTCATTCTAGGAAAGCACTTTGAGCTTGGCATATAGGCTCCTCCTTTTATTTGTGATTGCACCTACAGAGGTGATGAATGATCTTGTGATGATGGCCAGCTTGCTAATCAATAGAGGTTTTGGTTTTGTTCCTCATCACCCAATTTCTATAATGCGAAAAACTAGCTAGCTCTAGTTGTTGCATGTGTCGACCATGCATTATCATCATCTTCATGATCAATGCACAGGCAGACAGATGCCGACAACAAGAACTCATATAATTCAATCATCTAATTACAATGTAATTACAACACAGAATTATATGGTGATTTAAGAAGCTGGCTGGGGTGTGGTGAAGACAATTGACTTGCTGCTAGGCTAGTAGAGCTACAAAGTGCAGAATGCAAATTAGCACAAATAAATTTAATTTTTGTCTGAACTGGAAAGCATGACTTGGATCTCATGGCTTTTTCCAACTTATTTTCTAAAGACATTGGAAATTATCATACCCATTGAAGAAGTCTTTTATCTGCAACAGCATGATGATGATGATGATGAGCAGTGCAGCTCACGAGTTTGAACTTTGCAGTTGCAAGCAGCTGCAGACTTACTGAGGAGGAGGAGAACTTAGCAGGAAGAGCAGAACAACTGCCGGATGTGATTCACACAGAATTCCACAGTTGAATTTCATGCCAGCTGCTGCCAAATCTCCTTCGACTTGCGGGCAGGCCGCCGAGCATCATCACCAGCGGCTCATGAGTCCGAGAAACTTATCATCTGTTGGGAATCCTTTTTTTTGCGTTTTGCTTTTTCTTTCCTTAAATTTCAGCTAGGTGTCTCGGAAACATAACAATGTCGTCGTACTCGCATTCGAGGATTTCGCCACCAGCTAGCTGCTACTAGTTTTGATGTGACCTAATTTGTGGATTAGGGTTTAAAGAAGGAGCGCGTTAGTTACGCGGGGTTGTTGGACTCCTTCGTCGTAGTCGTCGGCGGCGGAAGTCCTGTCCAAACTGGTTGTGGGTACTTGTCAATACAATCTAACCAAGGATTGGGTGATGGACCGTTTTGATCGTTGCGCAAGGATTTCCAAATGGCGGTGTTACACTTGAAGCCAGAGCCGAGAGCGAGTTGCCACAAGATGTCCCCTTTCCCTACTCTGTTTTTGGCTTCCATGTACGCCAGAACGTACCAAATGGAGCTACAAGATGTGTTGCCCCATCTGTGTAGAGTCATGCGAGAAGGCTCGATGTGCCAATCAGAAAGCTTGAGATGCTCCATCATGCCATCTATCACAGCTTTGCCTCCTGGATGAATACAGAAGTGATCTACTCCTGTCTTGAAATCCGGGATATACGCTTTCATGGACTGCATCTTCAACACCTTGCGCGCAATCAAGTTTATCACATACTTAAACTTCTCGGAGAATGGAAGGATGAGTGGCGCCACTTTGGTCACGTTGTTCTTCAATGCCACAGCCGACGCCGGTACTATGTCTTTCGAGAGTGTTAGACCCTTGAATCCATCTTCGTCCTCTTCCGACCTCACACAATTGAAGCTTTTGTCGTCAGCTCCTCTGTGAGTCCTTACCACATGCATCAGTTGGTACTTGGCTTTCTTCTTGTCACCTGCGCCACGCGGCAAACGAGGAGTACATACATCAGCAAACTTGGACACTAGCTAGAAGAGATGGCCATCCTGCTGGTTGTGATGTATATATATCTGCAACGACAGTACACATGAGAGCTTGTGCAGTGGCGAGAGATGCATGAAAGGAGCAAAATCTTCTACCTGGCTTATTGGAGAGGAGAATAGCAGCAGCGCCCCAGCGGAAAAGGCAATTGGTGACCATCATGGAGCGACGCTTGTTGCCTCTATAGCCTTGTTGTCCACTAATGACCTCAAGGTTCACAGCCAGAGCATGCGTGTTCCTATTCACTTTCAGAAGATCACGACACAGGCTGATGGATAATACTCCAGTGCTGCATCCCATTCCTCCCAGACTGTAAGCCTCGATGTCCTCTCTCAGCTTGTACCGATTCACTACCCTGGACGCCAGAGACGGGACCGGACAAAACACAGTGCAAGTCACAACTAGTATTCCCACGTCTTCCGGCTTCACAATCCCGGTTGCAAAGATCTGGTCCACCACAGCGAACATTGCGATGTCAGCATCCTTGTCTGCTGCAGCCTGACTGGCATCGATCGGATAACTGAGCATGGAAGGAGGCGCGTATGTCTCGTCTCCCAGAGCAGAAAGGTCCAGCACCTTCTTTTGAAATTCAATACTGCTCTCCAAAAAAAACCCTGTCTTCTTTGCCCTTTCCAGGTATTCGTCCTTCGTAACCTTACAGGAGTCGTCCGGTTTGAAGAGCGCCAGGTCAAGGAGGTAAGTCGGCGTTCGCTGGGAGTCGAGAAGCTTCTTCAACGTCAGGAAAACTAGCTGCATCAGCGCCAATGCTAGAAGCAAGCTGCCCAAGACTGCAGCCCTACTAGAGGAAGTCCCCAAGCTGGTCGAGTCGGCGACAAGCTCGACCGAGCTACTGAACCAATATACAAGCTGACTCACAATTCCAAGGAACTTGTGCGATAGCAACAGCGAGAGCAACTGAGTCCCACCCACCAGCACCAAAGGTACCAGGGCTAGGCATCCCAAATCTTTAGGAAGCGAGCCTAAAGCTTTGAGATGGGCAATCAACCAGGAGCTTGCAGACGAGATGCAGCCGTCAAGTCTCTCATCCTTGATGATCACATCGCCCAACACGCCTGCCGCTTCCACATGACTCGCGCTGCTATTTTCCACCAACATTGTGAATGAAGGAACACGCCGTCGACGCCAACCCTGAGTCTTGTCCTCAACGGTGCACTCGCATACACAACAAAAAAGACTTCTAACAGCCGCTGTACACAGACTGACAACCACCTCCGAGTCTCCCGCAAGCTACTACGCTAGAACAACCCCAATGGTACGTAGAAGTCCTGCAAATCGGATCCACTTGCTACTACCACCACTTCAACTAGAAACTAGACTTGAAAGCAGCCCGCAACCTGTCGAGGATATCCCACACGAATTCCAACTCCTACTAGAACCACTGCAGAGCTGGTAATGCAGTTGGTGGTGGTAGCTGGGAAGGAGGACGACGTTGCAGCGATGTCATCATATTCTATTACAGCTGCAGCAGCACACCTGCTAGCGGGTAACTGAATAATATTACTGCTCCCTCCCGAGCTGCTGCTCTAGATTATACAACAAGCTTCAGATCACGGCCAGGAACGAAATTCGAGATCTTAATACTCTAGAAAGAGGAATATCATGAGCTGCTGCTCATTGTTGAGGATCCTGGAGCTCAGCTAGGTAACAGCTGGGATGACGACGAAGACATTCAAGACTTGGCGCAGCAGCTGCTGCTGCTGATGACGATCAATCTGCAGATCAGCTGGCAGGCAGGCAACTAAGTGACTGAATACTACTGCTAGTGCTCGAGATGATTATATAACTAGATCCTCATGAGATTCAAATAATTCGAGTCTAGAGTCTAGAGAGAGAGGATCATCAGCACATGGTACAGGTTGTTGCCGAGAGAAGATCCTGCAGCTACCTAGCTATCTAGCTAGAAAGCTAGCTGCTGGGTCGACGTATAAGGTGGTCTCTCGATTCAAGGCTTCTTCTGGAGGAGGAGCTACTGCTGCTACTGCTGCTGTTGACGATGTTTCTTCATTAACTCAACCACACTCCTAATTGCAACTACACCAATTAGGTAGTCTTCTATTGCTGATTCTGTTGACGATGCTTCTTGATTCACTCAACAACACTCCTAATTACAACTACACCAATTAGGTAGTCTTCTATTGCTGATGTTGTTGGCGATACTTTTCATTCACTCAATCACATTCCTAATTGCAACTATACCAAATAGGTAGTGTTCTATTGCTGCTACTGCTGTTGATTATTAAACACTCTGATCTTAAGGTAGATAGATAGACAGGTAGGAAAACTGATATCGACAAGATTGATCAAGACTGTTGCTGCAGCAGGTGACTGCAGTAACTTAAGTACGTAGTGTACGAAGTTAGAAGAAGAAGAAGAAGAAGAAGAAGATGCCTTGTTGTTGAAAGTTGTTCGTGTAAGTTGTAACTTGTGCAATGGTAGATAGCTAAGCTAGTGTTGTATATATAATATTATGTACTACCATCCCTGGCTGCTGCTGGTGGTGCATCTGCAAGCTGCTGAGGGAGCAGGCTGTCGATCGCGCGCCGTCATAAATGCGTCTCGCTCCAGCACTCATTGCAGTCCTGGGAATTCAATGGCGCGTGTCCGCGTGCAATAAAACCTTGCTTGACTTGGAGTCCTCTTTGAGATTAATCAAGTGCCCCCACACGTCCTCCCATTCCCACTTGCAGCCAGCAACTCAGCCAAGCCACCAGTTGCACTAGCAATGTTTTTTTTTCTTTGGAGTCACACTAAAAAAAAATTCTCATTTTGTGATTTGTCTTAGGCAATTAAAAGTGTTTTTTGCGATTATTTTTGAGAAAAAAAAATTAAAAAAACGTTTGTAGTCATCTTAGACAAGTCGCAAAATTCGATTTTTTCTTTTAATGTCAATTTTGTGATGTAGCCATAATGGCACCTATATAGGGAAAGATTTAGAATTTTTTTGGCTAAAAGCTGAGTACAAGTGTGAAACGTTTAAAACATTCTTTTATATTTTTGACTTCATACTTGAACCCAATGTTTTATTTTTCAGTTTTTCAATGTTGTCATTATTTTGGCGATCATTAAACCAAGATAAATAAAAAAATCTTGCCGATTTAGGCCAATTTTTTTCCCCAACAAATAATCCTTTGTTGATGTTGCTGGGCTATTTTATTTCACAAAATGGCGAAATTTGGCCACTGTAACCAAAACAAACATTGCTTGAGCCATGTGTAGAAATCTAGCGATTTTTCTTAATTTTTTGATTTTGTTGAAGCTTGAGTTTCAAAAATCTCAAAAAACACTTGATTTGAGCACTTTCAATTTTTTATATTGGTTTCTGGCTACATATAGCCAGCAAGAATAGAGCTGAGCAGTAGCTCACTTGATTAGAATGTTTTGGAGACTCAGCAAATTAAATCTAGAGTAGGACTAGTGTTTTTCTTTTGAAGGAATTTTTGCTTGTAGCCCAAAGTGGTGATCATTCATAGGAAGATGTAAAAAAGTGGCAATTAACCCCAGGAAGGTTTAGCCAAACTGGCTTATAAACCAGATATGTGAAGTACAAATATTTAACCAATGTTCTTCGATATTTTTTTATGGCTACACACTATTTTTTTAAAAAAAAATCGCCAAAACTTCCAAAACTCCAAAATCACTTCACTTAATTTTTAATTTTTAAAGTTCTCATTTTGGCGAAATTTGGCCAATAAAAATAAGGCTGAGCTAGAGACTCAGACTCAGTGATTTCTTTTTCAATTTAAAGCGGATGTTGCATCATTGGCTATCATCCCAGGAGGGATTTAGCATTTAATGGCAACATTTTTTGGGACCTTTCTAAATAGTTTTAAAAATAGTTTTAACACAATGCTACTAAACTAAAATCAGAGTCCAAATGTGACAAAAGAATTTCCATGTTTTTTTCCTAAAATTTGGGCATTTTGTCTGAAAAAGGAGTTGCCTATTTGTGACAGAATATTGTCATTTTAGGCATGTTTGTTGGCCGTAGGCAAGGAAGGATATTGTGTTTAGATTCATTATAGAGTATTATAGTAGCTTAAGGGATTTTGGTCCCTACTAGGTAATAATAATAGGTCTATTTTCATATGAGGATCTTTTAAAGATGATATTTTGGCTTGTGTTGAAACTTGAGATTAATTTATAGAGTTATAATAGCTTGAAGGATTTTGGTTTCTTTTAGAGGATTTTTTTGAAGATTAGGTATATTTTTGCATGGTGAAATATATGAGTTTCCATAATTCTTCTTTTGCCTTAAGATACTTTTTAATGTAAATGGCAAGGCCACAATGTGACACACCCCTTGTTCTATTTGTTTCGTAATTTCAAACCACCACAGCTTTTCTCAGATATATATGTTTTTTACTCATATATATAGTGTTATATATTCACACCGTTATTTCTGTTTCTGATAACCATCAGGTACTATATTTTTTTATTTTAAAAAAAAGAGAAAAAGATCACACAGGTCATCAATATCATTTTATTGGGGTTGTTTGGTAAGTTATAAAAAAAATTGGGCAATAACCCTTGAATATGCATAAGAGTAGGTTATCAAATAACCAATAACCAACTGGTTAAGTTATGAATAAATCACCTTGAAAACCAGGTCAAAACTCAATAATCAGCCAACACTGGTTCAAATCTCACCCGGGTCAGGTTGAAACTTCACATTAAGTTCAACTTAACCCCTAAATGGCACGGCACACCAGTTTGGTCTGCTTTTCAGTGAATTCTCTGAGGTTTAGGGGTTAACAAATAGTCCTGAGAACTCGGATCAATCAAATAGTTATTCTGGATGAAAGTTTCCTTTAATAGCACCTTTCAACAAGTGTTAGGTCTAAGTGTCAAATGTGTTTTGGAAAGCAAAATTTCACCATAAGTTATACACAAAAAGAAATTAAAAGTGAGAAGAAAAACCACTTTAGGCCAAAACTTAATAATAATAATTTCTAAAGAACTTGAATCATCAAATAGCAATTGTGGACCAATTTTTATTTTTTTTTTTAATCTTTAAAACCTGACCAACCATAAATTAACCAAAGCACCCCAAAAAAAACAAGGGAGGGAAAACCAAGGAACAAAATGGAAGGACCCACATTCAAGAAGACAAATGAACCACCTAAGAGAGCGAAGAATCACAAAAGGAACATCAAGTTCACGAACCCTCTTCTATAGTGAGAAGCATACCAAATCCTTTAATGTCACCTTCAAACCCATGGTTGAAAATGGGCAGGCACGAAACGCAACTAATAATTTGTTATAATTCCAACAACACCAACACTAATTGTTTGTTGTAAGTTTCCACCAACACGAAGTGGTTGGAAGTATTAAAGACTATTTTGGTTATACATGTCTTCAACCGAGAGTTTGTATGATTTGAGTCTGAATTTTGTCCGTTGTTGGACACACCACACTAAAACCATGGCCTTATCACAAACAAATTTTTTTTTGACTCCAAGGTAGTGGAGTCTTAAAGTCGAAAGGCTAGATGTCAGCATTTCCATAAGCAGGCGGGTGGTGTCGAAAAAAAAAATACATATATATTTTTTGTTTCATTCGTGAGAGACCCATGATGCCCTTCTTCATTTCAAAGAGTTCTAAGAAACAATAAAGTGTAGAGTGTTCATTAAAAGCTCTTGAAGAGACTGAGGGTTTGGACTTCCAACTGGCATGAACAGATTTGGAAAAGGATAAAAAAGCCTTGGTGTCTCACAACAACATGACGAAGGGGAAGATAATTAGGAACCCACAATCATGACAATATGTCGGATATAGGCTATATATGTGTTTTGTTATTCAAGGAAAGTGTTGGGTCGTAGCGGCAATCCTTGCTTGTTTTCTTCTTGGAACTTCACCCGGTTATTTCTCGGGCTCTTGCATGTGTAACTTTCTCATGAGTGCAAGGGTTTCATATTTACAAGTTTTCAATCTGATGCCCTACAGTAACTCTATGCTTTTTCCTTTTTTTTTTTTGGTGGGCAAATTTTGTGATGTAGCCAAAGTGATTAATGATCGACAAGAAGGTTTAGCCCAAAAATATTGATTACAAGCTTAACATGAAATTAAAATTTTTTAAACATGGTTTTTATATTTTTTTGGTTTCTTACTTGAACCAACCATGTATAAAAAAACTGATTTAAAAAAAAGTAAAACCTTGTCAAATTTTGGCTACTGAAAATTTTGAAATCATTTGATTTTAGCACATCAAAATTTTAGAATATAGCAATAAAATAGCTGGATCATTGACCTAACAAGTCGACAAGGGGGGCGTTCACATTGGCTCCCTACAGTTGAAACCTGGCTTCTGTTGCATTGTTGCAAATAGCATGCATGCTTTCTGGTGGGAGTGTTAGCTCTCACCACAATTATCAAAGTGTCGAATGCTTTTTCCCATTGTAAATGGGCGAGCAATTAATTCATGACAAACAAACATTGGAAAAGAAACAAAGAAAGTTGTTGACTCTTATTCCCAAATGATCAACCCACCACCATACTCAATGTGTTATTTTTTTTCCTTGTATTAATTGACGAGTTGACCCATGTTGTAGTGGATGGCCTGGTGGGCCTGAAAATGGCATGCATGAATTGGTCATGACTAGTGTAGATGGGGTCCGAAAACAATGGGAACTGGACCCGGACCTACAGCTAGGTTCGGAGGTTCTCTAGAGCTACTTGAAGACTAACTTATGGTGCATTCACACTTGATGTTAAATCAATGTTAAATGTAAATCTAGGTGGCATTCTAGGTGACACCGGATGTTAAATGGGCAATAGCTCAATGTTAAGTGAATGTTAGTTGAACATAAAATCTTCATGATAAGTAAGTTTTAGGTTTTAGATGACTAGTATGATGATAAGGGACTCAACACTAGAGTTCCTGACACCAAGTGTGAACACACCTTTAAAACACTATAAAGGTGCATTCACACTTGGTGTTAAGTCGCCTAACACAGGCTAGTCATTTAGGACCTAAACCTATTTACCACAAAGGTTTTATGTTAAGTTAACATTCACTTAATATTAAACCATCACCCATTTAACATTGGGTGCCACCTAAGATGCCACCTAGATTTCCACTTAACACTGACTTAACATCAGGTGTGAATGCACCTCAGGTTGATCAAGATGTAGACAATTATAGGAAGAAGGAAGCACCTGAGAATGTGAACAAGAAGTTTCTTAGCAATTGAAGAACAATTGTGTATGGATTATGGCTAAAGAAGAAAGGCAAGGGGAAGCAAACAAATCCCAACTATGTGGCATTTCTTCAAATATAATGGATCCCATTTCCATTTGAGGGAGCAACCCAAAAACAAGTAATTGATTCAAGGTGGGACCCCAATGTTAGACAATGAAAAATTGTCCATCTGGAATCACCTTGGCTCAAATCCACTTAAATGTCAAGCACTATTCCGTGAAACTGGAGGGCAATGACCTTTTCTTATGTGATTCTTTTGATCGCTACAATGATAATATGCATTGAGCATGTTGGCCACCAGGTTCAATTCAAGTTTTTCTTAACTATTCAAATCATTTAAAATTATTTTCAAACATTTTCAATGTTTGAAATTAATTCAATACATGTTGAGTGTTACCAAGCGGAATCTGTCCTCTCCAAATGCCCCCACCTCTTTTCTTCAATTTTGTCTCATGCTGGTTTTTGTTTGAAAAAAAGAGGTGGGAACTCCAGACCACCATGCCCTTTTATTGGGGAACTCCCCTCTCCTACACTTGCCATCCATTAGCATTTCTTTCTTCTCTTACTTGTCTGTGTAGCCTTGAATGTAAAAGTGAACTTGAGCAAATGAATGGCAAGTCCCCTTTTCCTTAAGTCATTGGATTTATCCATATAGTTGCCCATATAATGGCCAAAATGAGAAGTTAAGATGAAAACAGTTCACACAGAAATAAAAACAGGGGACCAAATTAGTTTTTCGTAAGTAAATTGGTCCTCGTGGGAGTTTCACCCCCGGTTTTATGGCTCATATTCTTTGTTAAATCTCTCCTTATCAGAATAAGATCAACAAAATCTTCTGCAGTGATACCTAGTTTGATGAAAAACCATATATTCAGTTACAATCACTCTTTGGAGTTTATAACTGCACTCATGTTGGGGATCAAACAGGCATTAAAGGGTCAAACTAAGGTCCAAAGACAAGATGATTTTAGGGATCAAGGGCCTTCATTGTAAGAGTGTAAAGAAGGCCCTTAGGATACACTAACCAACTAGGTTTAAAGAGTTAAACTAAGGTCCAAAGACAAGGAGATTATAGGGATCAAGGGGCTTCATTGTAAGAGTGTAAAAAAGGCCCTTAGGATACACTAACCAACTAGGTTTAAAGGGTTAAACTAAGGTCCAAAGACAAGGTGATTTTAGAGATCAAGGGCCTTCATCGTAAGAGTATAAAGAGGGGCCCATATCGTACAGTAACCAACTAGGTATCTTAGCTATCCACCTGCCCAGGCTGCTCTTCTCATTATTGATTGGCAAAACACTACATGCTTTTGTTGTTTCTAGAAGACAAATCTACCCCACCCCCATACCACAATAATGATGATGATATGAGAGGTGATTGTAAAATTGGGGAGAGCATAGATGGAAGCAACCACAATGCTTGTTGAACACTGGAACACTTTGTTGCATGCCTATCAGGAAGCCCATCACACAGAATCTCACAGTTGAGAGGACCCGGGGAATGGTTAGGGGTATATCCTTGCAAGTTGAAACGGGTTGTGGTTTCTTTTGTCTTTTGTCTTCCCATCACGAGAGGGACTAGCTCTCTCCATTTTTTCGGTTCCTGTGGGCTGTTCATCTTTTGGCCTTTCTTTGGCCTTCCCTTTTTTTTTAATCTCCCCTATGATGATTCTGGCTATCAATCTTTTATTGGATTTTGGTGGAGAGTTTTTTTGTGTCTTTTACTTGGTGAAACTCTTTTACTTTGTTAGTTAAAAGAAAAGCATGTTCTTTCAAGTACCATGTCAAAATAGTTTCTGTCATGTCATAGCTTAAAGGATTTTGGCCCCTAAGTAATAGGTCTATTTTTATATGAGGATTTTTTAAACATGACATTTTGGCTTGTGTTGAAGCTTGAGATTAGTTGCAGAGTTATGATACCCTGAAGGATTTTGAGAGGATGTTTTTGAAGATTATATTTTGGCATGGTGAAATATTTGAATTTTCACACTTCTTCTTTTGCCTTAAGATACCTTTTTAATGTAAATGGCAAGGCCACAGTGTGACACTCCCGTTCTTTTATTTTTGGGTTAGGACTATATTTTTGCAATTGGGTTTTTTTCGGTTCATTAACTTCATAGGTTAAGGAAAAAGCATGTGCTTTCAAGCACCATGCAAAAACTCCACATATTATTATTGCTTATGGAGGATAGTCTATCTTGATGAGTTAAGAAAGTAACTCTTCCTAAGGGATGAAGACTACTAGTGTCAGGTCTTCTTCAAGTATAATTAAACACCCTTTTGGTATTTTTATAGTTGAAAACATCCAGTTATTATTATTATTTTAAAATGTGACAATTAAGAATATGAGCTCAAAATCACATCTCATTATGCTACCTAGTGTGTGACCCTTCATGTGCACCAAAGGTCTCTAAGTCACTTAAAGACACTGACACTGACACCAGGAGACTTTTTAGTCACCTTCAAACCCTAAACCCCTTGAAGAGTCAATCAATGTCCACTTATTATTAGGTTATGCTGTTATTTCCAGTGATGGGTTGTTCTTTGAATTATTTTTTTTACAACCTCCAGTTCCTTTGTATTTTTTAAAAAATAATTAATTTGATAAAACCTCGACTAATAGAAACTCTAGTTTCAGGTTTTTGAAAATTTTCAAAAAATAAAATAAAATAGGTTTGTTGAAAAATACAGTTGGCTTAAGTTAGGTTCTTTTGACTGGTTCTTTGAATTATTTTTTTCCGAACTCCTTGGCTCAAAACCAGTGTTAAGGGTCCTTTATACCCAACCCTTACCCACTGGTTCATTCTTTGAGAAAGAGAGAATCCCCCAAAACATTTTTATAAAAAATAAATAAATGAATTAGGAGTGGGAGAGAAACACTTAAATAAATAAATAAATAACACCCGGCAAGGGAACAAGAGAAGTAAAAAAAGAAAGGATCAAAGTCCAAACAAAAGACCACACCCAAAAGCACGGAACACACAATGGGGAGCCCTAAGAGGAAAAATCATGAAACCTATGACCTAAACCCATCACCAGTAGCATGAACCTAAGTCTTGAGTATAGTAGTATATGGGTATCTCAGAAGTACCGACAGTTTAAAGTGGGTTCTTTTGTAGCAATTATATTGTGGCGTATATTACATTAAAATGGCAAATTTTAAGTGACCTGTAGCATTTTTGTGTGAGAAAACAACCCCTATTCTCTCGTATTGGCTAGCCCAAAGCTATTTTACCGACCCCAAACTGGCATAATATCTATTGTTTTTCATCCAAAAAATACTTTGCAGTGTGCTGGTTTTTATTTTCTAAAAGACTTTGTACATAAGCACCTCAAACAAAGAGCATGAGTAGTGTGTCAAATCCCTCTCTCATAAGGTGCATTCACACTTGATGTTAGTGACTCTAGTGTTGAGTCCCCTAACACCATGCTAGCGATTTAGGACTTAAACCTGGTTATCATGAAAATTTTATGGTAAACTAACATTCAATTAACATTAAGGTATCGTTCGTTTAACATTGGGTGCCACCTAGGATGCCATCTAAAATTTCATTTAACATTGACTTAACACCAAGTGTGAATGCATCATTTAGTATGATGAGTAGGAGGAGGTTGTAAGGTTGAAAACCTACACAAAAATGTTAGGGTCTATGCACCCCTCATTTATCAAAGCATGTGTTAAAAGCTCCAAATTCTCTTTAAAAAGCTCTTTGCACTTTGCATGTCATCCAGCATTTTAGTAATCCTTCAAGTAAGGAAACTCTTCAAAAACGAATCTTGAACGCAACAACTCAAACAATTTGTCACAACTATTTTCTTCACAAATAGACACAACCCTTTGAGTTTCTTACAACAATCAATTGGGCAATATTATACTATTCAAAAATAAACAAATAAATAAAGGAAAAACACCTGCCAAGGGAACAAGAGAAGAGAAAAGAAAACTGATATACTAATCAGTTTTGAAGACCCCTAAAGTTATGGGAAATAAATTAAAAAAAGACCTGCCCAGCAGTTATGTTAAAAAAAGAGAGATAACCGGACAAAAGATTGGTTGAAAATCAATTAATTTTGAAACTTTCATTTTGACAAACAAAATATTGCTGAAGATTCAATATTTTACTGGAAAAAAAAGAAGAAGATTTTAGTTTTAAAAAAATTGAATTGAATTTTTAAATAAATATATATAATTAGTGTCAAAGCTGCCTAGGTAGTAGAGTATATGTACCAAAAGAAGGACCATTTATCTCACTTTCCCAATGATGGGAAGAGTGTCCTATATCTATGGAGTATATTCTTAAAGGACTCAAATGTTTTAACTTAGCCCACCATTACATTCAAGTGGTGTACACACCCCAACTGTCTCAAGGTCCAGAAACTACAACATCAATAGCCAGGAAATTTCTAGAGAATCAATATTCTGAGCCAATATATTGCAATATTTCTTTTTAATGAGATCTTTTCATGGACATGGAAAGAATGCAATAATAAGTCATGATTGGTGAATATTTTTATTTCAGCATAAATGATGTCAAGTTCCCATAAATTACCATTTCTACTTGTCGGATTTGGAAAAATTAAATGACTTGTTGGACACTTGAGTGTGGAACCAAATAAGGTACTATTATGATATTGTGTGTATTGATCATTGGACTCATTTGTCGTCATGGGAATGTTGCAACATTTCATGAATGGAAAATATGCCAGTCCCAATTGTGATGAATTTCACACTTTATAAAGCCTGAAAAGTGGCCATGGCATTTGATATCATTTCCCTTCCCATCTAGTGATTCACAAATGAACTTATAGAGTACATATCTTAGAGAGATTTGAGTGATAGACATGTTTAATATGCTCTTCATCTTCATTCATGATTAAAGGTCAAATAAATATGTTTACTCCTTTTACCATAAACCACCTAAAATGGTTGACCCAAATATGCCCTATAAGTTCCACAATTCTTGATTATAGATCATTAGACGATTGCACTTTACTTGTCTTCAGGGTAAATTTACAAACCCATGCAATTCCATAAGAGCCTAGAGCTCCTGCATTTAGTACTTGGGCCAATTGACACCAATTATATTGTTTTTAGAAATGTTGAAAATTTCCAGAAAAAAACAAAAAAATCAGAAATATTTCTAGTGAAGGAAAAGTAAAGAATCTGATGGAATATTTGGGAATACATTATTTTTCAAAATGGAATAATTAGATAAATAATTATCCTCAAAATTAATTAATTATTCAACAAACATGTGTCAAAGAGGCCAAGGTACTACACTATATTTGTTGACCAGAATCCTATAACTCTTGTCTGTATGCTACACAAGAGTGAATCTACAACTTATAAGGTGGACCTTCCATGTAACTGGATTGGAAACAAGATGGAAAGTTCCCCATGTTCAAGATGATGCAACCTTGCAAAACAACCTTGCAAAATTTTATTTATGAACACATCGTAGATTTGGAAACTATACAAATGAATAAGAAAAAGGAAAAATGTCAAAAATCAATTGCTCATAATAGTTCAGTTGTATTTCGCCATGTCAAAAATTGACCACCTACAATAGGTCAACTATGGTGATGGGAGGTGTGTTCTAAAGGGGTGGGAGTTGGGAATTAGCTAGGCTTATGACTACCATCCGACTTAAGATGGAGGATGCTTACATCCTTTGCAATGTGATTGAATTTTTTTGATGAAGAAAAGTAATAAAAACAAAGGTTTAGAGTTTGGCATTTAGGGTTTAGGTTCTTTGGCCCTTTCAAGCTCCAAATGGCATTCGCACAATCATGTAAAAACATATCAACATGATTGTGTAAACATCCAAATATCTCAATTATTAAAAGGAAGAATTGATCAATGCGATGTTAATCATGATATTTCTTTTATTTGGCTTAAGTCGCATTAAAAGCAACAAATCCTTGAATTGTGCAAGATTGAAGAGGTAAATTTGCTCGCATTGGTTTTGGCAATGATAACATCAACTAAGGTGCAAATTGCATCTTTGGTGAACACAGTGTCGACTCATCAATGAAAGGAGTTGAACATGGTTGAAGGAAACACATGTAGTTGTTCTCGTCCCATGTGGAAGTCAACATCTCACATAAATGGCAACAAAAGCGTCATGAACTACATCACAAGTTCTTATGCACTTATTACTATGAGCACAATGTAAGAGGTGACCACCCATACGGTCAATGGGGTGTGTGCACATGCATTGAACGATACCTACAATTGAGGGATGTGATAGTCCATGTCGTATTCGTAACATTGCAGAAAAAAATGGGAAACATAATCAAAATGCTCAAAAGACTAATTCAACTATAAGCAAACACTTGCCTTTCAACCTAAACATGATAAAATTTGAGCATGATGGATTTCAAATATCTCATTGAAGAACATGCTAAAAAGGGTATGATGATGTAGACATTCCAAAATGGAATTTTGAAGTTGAAACATTTGTTATTCAATAAGTTGTTCAAATGGAAAAAGATATGCGTGAGTTGGGGGCAATAGAAAATCACATGTTGCTTTGAACTGTTGCTAGAAAAAACAATTGTTGTTGTTAATTCGTGCTAAGGTTTCAAGAAGGAAGGGACATTGATTAACCATAAACCTAGTAGCTATCATTGAAGCTATAAAAGTTTAGTTCCCTAAATAGGTTATTGGGGCAATGGTGGCTATCAATATGAGCCCAATGTCACTAAATGTTATTGGGAAAGAGGTTTGATTACAAGATAGGAATCCTTTTAGACTATCAAAAGATCTTGGACCCAAGAAGTACCTAAACACTTAAAGGAAAGAATAGTCAAAAAAAATATGGGATTCTATGAAAGTAGAAAAAGGAGGTGTGCATTGTAAGAGATATAATGGTTGTTACACAAAGTAATGAATTAAAATTCCAAAGGTTATTTAAACATCACTCATTATAAGGAAAAGGTTCACATGTCGAACATTCTTGAATAGGGCATTTATGATGAAGGATGATGTGAATGATGAGATGCCCAATGGAACGCCCAAAATTTTAATTCCTTATGATGGGGTGTTAAACTGGGATGGGGTGTTAAAATCAAGCGACAAACCAAAGGGTGACCATGTTACACATTTATGAGGCTGGATAAAAAAACATATTTCATAAAGTTTAGTCTAAAAGTGCTAATAAATAGATGATGCAATTGAAGAGGGGACCTATGATGTGAATGCCATCTATAATAGATAGATATAAATAAGAAATGAATCAATTAACTATAAAACATAGAGCTTTAAAATGGGTTAAAATAAATAGTGCCCTTCCTAAAGGATCACCTTGATGGGTACCCATGATAGATGGGATAATCTTGTGACATTGCCCTAAAGATCATAATGACTATAAAGCAAGGGACATTTAATTACATAAAATGCATAAACAAAGGGGATGAATTGTATGATGTCCCCACTTGTAAAACAAAGTTTTTGAAATATGACCCCTTTTAACATTAAATTGAAAACATTCACCATGTCCAGTTGGAAAACAACCTAATCGGGGTGAAGATTCAATATGCACCCAATGCCATGGATTGCTATTTCACATCCACCTTTGGTTGTAACTCCAAATTGGTGCGGAAAAATTTGTTGCCAAGGCTTCACGAAATTGAACACATAAAATGCGACTTATGAATTGATACAACATTTCCCCCATAGCAATGGGACAAATTCCACTTGAGGGTTTGGTCATGGCTAAGAGGTCGGGCACTACAAGGACATGTGCAATTTGACATGGAATGTGACCTTGTGCGATATGAAAAAAAAATTAAAAAAATTGTGGAAAATCACTTATATAATTTTATAGGTGAAAACAATTTCAAAGATGTTCAAAAAACCATCCCAAGATGACCACTTGTAAAATGTGGCATGTGTTGGAATGCTAGCTTGAAGAAATCAAATGAAAGCTTAAAGTCTTGATTTGGTTTGTAGTCTTTTAGAAAAAGCAAGAAGAAGTGATCTGATTCAAGATGTAAAGTGGTGAAAGTTGAAGTGGTGTTGGAGGATAGGAGTGCATGAAAAAATGGTGCCAAAACATGAGTTGCACAAAAATATTCCTTTACATGTTCAAAAACTAAACTATGCAAAAGGTGTTTATGAGTTGAAGGATCATGTTGGTAAGGAAGCTATGAACTTGAACTTGTTAGCAAAGCTTGGGCATGTAAAAATAATTTTTCTTGTAAATTTTTTGAATTGCGTGCTAGAAAATGCTTCAATTGGGTTCACATTTCCCTATGCCTTGATGCTTAACCATAAGGGGGCAAAACAAAAACACCATTAAGATAACAAAAGAAACAAATGCCAAGCTTTCACACCATAAGGGTCTTATGCTAGCTTATCCAATAGAAAACAAAAAACTATTTGCACATCACACTATAGAGCAGTAGAGATGAAAATTCATTGTCCACCTTGCCCAAGTTGAGGAAGAAAATCAAACTTGGGCTGCTTGAAGTTCATTTGGCCATTGCCCGAGTTGAGCTAGGATATCAGACTTGGGCAACTTGAAGCTCATTTGGGCAGTCCAAAAGGTGAAGTGGGCTTGGTAATTTGACAAAATAGCAAAATAGTAATGTGCAATCGGCAACTTGACAATGCACACTGGACAATGCTGACTTGAGAATTGGGCAATTTCGACCTTGCAATTTGGCAAAAGTGAAAGTTGGCAAACAGGAAAAATGAACTTGGGGCAATGTAAACTTCACAATTTGGCAAAAGTGAAGTTGGCAAACAGGAAAAGTGAACTTGGCAAAATTGGGAAAAAACAATGTGGATTACAGGATTTGACAATTTGACTAAGTGTGCAGTTGACAAACATGAGAATGGAACTTCACAAAATACCTTAGCATTTCGTATTTCATAAGTGTGACATCTGTAAAAGAGCACTGCTTGGATTTTTCCTTTGTATTTTCAGCTCCCTTAAGCACATGCCCCAAGAAACCTGTTTTTAGCAAGCCGGATCTTCTGGGATGGAAGGTACCAGCCAGCTTGTCACTACCTATTTCAAAATACTGAAAAAATCCCAGCTACGCTTTCCGTAGGAAAAGGACCTGAGTACACGACCTTCTGTGATTTTCAAGGGAAGGTTGAGGGCACAGATCTCCTAATCACGGAAGGACTCAGGCCCTTCTCCTGTACATAAGGCCTCTCCTTTTCTTATCTATCTACCAAGCAGGTTGTTAGTAGGTGGGTAGTAGAGGCAGGGTATATCCTATGTATAAACTATAAACCATCTATTTACCTATTTTTCCTACCTATCTAGTAGCCCAATATGGGACATACTTCTTACACAAGAATGGTTGGGAAAAGAGAAGGCAATTGAGCTGAGCTAGCCATCATGGTTATTAGCAAGGGAACTGGAACCCAACAGAAAACTGTTTTGCTGATCACTTACCATTCATCCTTCTTCATTCATGGACGGGTGCGTGTTAGTTCACTGTGGCCGTTCAACAGGTATTCTGTGTAACGTGAGGCCTGTGGATGGGGAAGGAAATTATGAGAGTGAGGGGTGAACCCTCCACACAGTGCGTCATTAATAGAGTGCGCGTGTGTGTGAGACAGAAGCATAGTTTGAACTTTGTCACAAGCATAGTTTGAACTTTGTTACCACGGGGAGACACATTGTGTGGGCTTTCTTGTACCCCCACGGGAGTTGGTTATAGGGGAGACACACATTGTGTGAGCTTTCTTGTACCCCCACAGGAGTTGGTTCTAGGGGAGACCCAATGTTCAAGCCTTCTTGTACCCCGGTGGGAATCGGTTTAGGGGAGACGCAATGTTCAAGCCTTCTTGTATCCAGGTGGGAGTCGGTTTAGGGGCCTTCTTGTGGCCACATGGGAGTTGGTTATAGCTTAAACCTGGGTAACATGCTGATAATAAGTGCGAGCCTTCCCTTGCATAAAGACCTGGGTTTTTTAAGAAATTATTTTCACTTGGACAGCCTGGATTGAGGTGGATATGCCGAATCTGACAAATTATACAAAGTTGGCCAAGGAGTTGTGCTTTCTTGGTACCCAAGCTCCCGTAAGCTTTTACGGTTAAAAATGCTTTTAGGGTGTAATAAAGAGGCGCAAAACGCACGCATATTCCCAAGACAGAAGTGCCTTCCTTCCGTGCAAGAAACATGTCCCAGCTCAGCCCCCTTTTTTTTTGCAGAGGTAAATATTAGGCTTTATACTGGGCCCTCTTGGCAAAAATTTCAACCGGACTTTATATCACCTAACACCCACCAATGCACCATCCATTAGAAACGGTCACAGTGAACCAGCCCCCGCCAGTGCACCATGAAGGATGGATGAATGGTTAGCATTCATAAAACAGTTTTCTGTTGGTTTTCAGTTGTTCCCTAGCTAACCATGGTGGTTAGCTCAGTTGCCTTTTCATCTACCTACCTACTAACAACCCACAAGCAAGTTGTGGGTAGGTAGGTAATAAAAGCAGCCCTTACTTGTGTATAAACCATCTACTTAACTACCTAGTAATTGTCTATTTTTGTACCTATCTACCTATATATGAGACCTATTTCCTACAGAAGTTGTTACCAAGGTGAAACCAAATATTAACTCAATTGGGAATGGCATAGGCTTGTGCATGTTATAGGTTTGTGTATTGACTCATTGGTGGGTCATGTCTATTTTATTTTATTTTCAATTTTTTATTTATTTATGATGTTGCAACCAAAGTGGCGATCAATTGCAAGAGAATTTAGCTAAATTTGACTACGAGACAAATAGAGAAGTAGGAAACATTAGGGATCCTGCTTTATTTTGGCTACTTGCTAAAATCAATTATGCTTATGGAAATTTTTTAGGAACAAAGTTAAAAATTTGTCAAAAATTTGTCCAAAAAATTTGGTGATTTCATAGCTTTCTTCATAAAAAATTGAAATTCTTTTTGAATTTTTTTCAAAACTTCGTCAACCATGTTGATGGGCCTTTTTTTTTTGTGGCAAAATGGCGAAAAACTCGCCACAAAACAAATTGCATTTTTGGGCTCTACAACCATAGCATCCAAAGGTTAGAGTTGGCGTGGCAATTATCACTTGCTAATGGAGCTGCTCAAAAGAAGGGGGCAGAGTGAACCAGCACACACCAGTGCACCATACTGGATGGTAAGTGGGTTTAGGGTTTTAGGGCAAACAATTCTCTGTTGTGTTCCAGTTCCCTAGCTAACCAGGGTGATTTGCTCAGTTGCTTCTTTTGTCAGTTGTTCAGTTTAACAACCAACCTGCAGGTTTTTTGTAGGTGAATAGGAAAAACAGCCCTTAACTATACATAAACCAGCTCATTACTTAGTCGTCACCTATTTTCCTACCTATCTACCTATATATAGTACTTTCTTCTTATATAATGGGTTACCAAGGTATAACCAGATATTAAATCAGTTGGGTTCATCCAGAATGAGTCATTACATTCATCCAGTGGATGGTGCATTGGTGGGTGCTGGTTCACTGCGCCTGAAGGAATGTGCTGGTTACGGTGTAACTAGGTACTGCACTTTGGTTGCTACTACTTAGGACCACCACCATAAGAGGGAAATGGTATCACACTCGGATTTGTCTTGGCGTTCTTCATGTTTTTGTCTTTGTTCTTGAGCTTTTTAAACACCTACACTACCTGCACATGGCAAATCATGTGCTGGTGAGCTTTTAGCATTTAGACTTGTCTCATAACGTAGGGCTAATCCCGACCTCTAAACAATTAGGACTAAAACTTGTTGTGAACTTTCCTAGTGTTCCAAGGTCTTGTAGCTTGGGATTATCATCTCCCATCTTTCGCCCTAACCCCAAACTTATCTAACTCGGGACACTATGTGCCATGCACATTTCCTTGGCCTCCTACCTCAAACCCTCACTTGTGAACACCTGTACAACTGATGAGTGCTATCAAACCAGGAGTCAAACCTTGCCCAACACTTAAATTCACAACCGAAACCCTCATGAAGGTCCCCCACAATAGTCTGGACTTGAGCTCCCACTAGGCCAATCTTTCACTTCAAGGTCCGCCTCGAAAGGCATGTCACGTGGTTCTCTAGATTTCTACTCAACATAACAACACGTTTCAGAGCTTAAAGTGCCATTACACAAGACGTCAATATTTCTTTTTGGGTCAATTTTGTGTAGTAGCCAAAGTGGCGACGATCCACTGAAAGATTTAGCCAAATTTGGCTACAAGCTAAATAAGAAACTAGAATTTTAAAATATGCTTCTATAATTTTTGGCTACCTACTGGAAGCATGTATAGAAATCTGGCTATCTTTTTCTCAAATTTTTGGAATTATGGCTATTAAAAACCTCCAGAAGCACATTACTTTTAACAGTTTTAAATTCTTATTAGTTTTTTTTGGCTATATATATATATATAGCCAGCCATAAAAAGGCTGACACAAGTATAAGGCCACTGACATTTTACTGACTGCTTGTTGGTGATCTGCTCTGTCACCAGCAATGAAGAGGGGCACATGCCTTTGTCACATTTAAGACTACTTGTCCCTCCTAGAAGAGAAATTATGAGAAACAACTATTTCCAAAAATAACCCCAGTTCTCAGAACCACCCACCACGAGCAACTAAATAAATAAGTAAATAAATAAATAAATAAATGCATTGGTAATTGGATTTGAACTATGCTGACTAAACAAAGGGGGTAGGTGTGGGCACTGGCTTCTAGTACCTAGTCATATCCCTAAACCCTATCCCCTTCCAATAACTAACTACACACCCAGCAACAATTCCCTTAAATCCCTCATAAATGAAAAAGGAGCTCCATCAATGAGATCAGCAACAGCCAAGTCAGATTAGAACTATTTGGCAACATCATCAAAAATTGTGAAGAACATATTCACATTGAAACTGGAATAGAATAGCCAAAATAATCATAATAATATCTCAACACCCTGATTGGCTTATTATGTGCTAGGTCACAAGTTACAACACAATAACCTTCAACCTTTGTTTCATTATATCAACCTACCAGTCGACACAAGGTACCAACCAACATCAACTCTTGTTCTCCCAATGATTCTGTTGTAACCCCATTGCATCTTGGATGAAAATGTAATAATTGTGCTCTTCACGGATGAAAATAGGTTGCCTCAATTCTCATTATGGTTAGTTATGCCCCGGTAATAATCGGCTCAAGGTCACCAATTACTGGAAAGAGAGTTGGGGCTCCCATGCATGACCCTATTTCTGGCAATTGCTGCCTCTTGCCAATTACTTGGTTTTGAGGAGAAATGTGCCAAAGTCACCCAAAAAAATTATTTCTGAAACTTGTTTACTTTCCTCTCTGAGCTGTAGCCAAAATTTGGCTAATCCCTTTAGTGGATGACCAGCATCACAAAATTGAAGAAAATCCCCCCTCTTTCAGCAGCAGCACCAAAATGTCTCAAGTCAGCAGTGGAGTTTCAAGGGGACATTGCTGCTGCCATTGACTAGGGTTTAGGGTTTCATTGACATGAATCTCATCAAAAGCTCTTCCAGATGAGCACATGATGTCAGATGCCTACAAACTGTAATCTACATACACAGTCACTAGAAAGTACCAGTCTTGGATAATTCTATCCTTTTGAAAGATTTTTCACACAAAGAACCAATGGGTAAGAGTCGGGCATATGGACCCTTGACCGGCGGTTCTCACTAAAGAAATCAGTTCTAACCCTTAACCGGCGGTTCTCAAACATCATAGAAGCAGTTATGACCAAGATCCTACAAAATAAAAGATCGATGTCACACATGAAACTAATTATAAGTGGCAAGGACAAAGCTACAAGGAGCATGATGTTCTCACGACATAAATTGGCATGTGATCTTCTTTTCAAGTGAGCAAGCTCATCTCAGTGTTGTCACCTTCTAGTTGTGTCATTGCACTCTTGTACGTTGCCTTCTTTTCATGATTTACTTGTGTTCTATGCATTGTCTTTTGGTCGTCATCATTGACAATAGTTGAATTGTAGTACTTCTTTACAGCAACAACTTCCCATAGTAACAATAGCTTCCCACAACAACTACAATGCTACTATTTTGACTAACCAGAATCTCAACAACTTGAATTGGCCAATCCACATAACCACCCAACACTGCTAAATACCCTGGTTGTAACCTATATATCGATACAACAATAGTTAGTAGTTAGAGCATATCCAGTGGTGCTCAGTATGTGACCCTGAGAAAATATTTTTCACATCCTAGTTGCAACCCCACCCATAAAACTGAAACTGGGACAGCAAATAGGTGAGGGACTACTAATAGCAAACCACCTGGACCAATCATTATGATGGGCCAATCAGAAACATGGAGTAGGAGTTGGATCCTATTGATTACATGGCAAGATATGCAATTATGCTGAGCCAAAGCCATTTTCCCCAGCCAAACCGGCATATGTTGGATTTTCTTCATCCAATTTTACTGTGCAGGATCACATACTAAGCACCCCTGGAGATGCTCTTAGTGGCTTATGAAAACTTGAGTACTACTAAAAGCTCATGGTTGTTTGCAACCATGACTACTCTCATAATTTCTTAATGCATCTTAGCATTTCCATCACAACCATGACTACTACTACCTATCATAATTCCTTAATGCAAATCTTAGCATTTCTGTGTGCTTGGATATGAGAATATATATGAGCTGCACCAAGTTATGTAAAATAATGAGTGCCTGCAACCCTGATCTGATTGGGATTCTAGAATCCATTTTGGTAAACGAACCCGCCCCGCCAATTTCTCTACTTTAGGGTTTGATTTCAGTCAATGACTTTTTCAACCTTTTGGTCTTCTGTGTGTCAATGCATTGTGTACAGCTTTTGGGTGGGTTGTATATGTCAATGCCTTCCTTTAATGCTTATGCAACATTTTGGCCTTATATGTATGTCAAATGCCTTCTTTTGGACTTTGGATGAAGAACTTAACCAAACTTCCAACTTTTGGGGCTTGGCTCATCATGGGTTTAAGGTTTTCAGCAAATGTGGATGTGGGCCCTGTGTTTTGTAGCCAAAGTGGCAATCATCCATAAAAAGATGCAGAAAAAATGGTGATCATCCTTAGCCAGATTTAGCCAAACATGACTATAAACCAGAGATAAAGTAAAAATCTTTAATCATTTTTTATATTTATGGCTACACAATGAAAACCAAATATATGAATCTGGTTGTTAACTCTTCTTCTTTTTTTTCCACTTTTGGTGACTGAAAACCTCAAAAACCACTTCTTTTCCGAATTTTTAATTTTTTCTTTTTGATGAAATTTTGTCATTAAAAGGAAGGCTGATGTGGCCTAAGACATTAAGGAAATGGGATAAGTACAATAGTACCTTGGCCACTTGGACACATGTTTGTTGAATAATTAATAAATTTTGAGGATTTCATTTTGACAAATGATATATCCTCAAGTATTCCATCAGATTTTTCATTTTCTTTCAGAACAATATCTTTTTGAAATCAAATATTTTTTCAAATTTTCAACTTTTCTGACAATAATATAAATAAGTGTTGAACTGGCCCAGGTACTACAGTATTCAACAAAGTAGTGTGTGGTAGGGGGTTAGGGTGGCCGTCTATTGAGTAGCTGCACCTTCAGCTTTGGAAGAAGGTTCAGTTGCTTTCCATTAGCATGAAATTCTCAAACAAAAAGTGCAACCAGTGGTCCTTATGTTGGCATTAAATTCCAATGTTGAAGGTGTACCTAATTTAGGTTGGAAATTCTTTTGAAAGGATGCTACTAAATTTATTTTATAAATAAGGCCTTAGACACAATTTCATTTAAATGGAGCCAAATCGTATGTGAAACAACATGAAACAAATGCATTTGAATCACTATATGATTCTCACTTTTACAACAAAAACATACTCCACACAATTGGATAGTTGAAAAGCAATCAGCGGTATCCATTATCCTTGGTTCACAAAGGGCTGAAGGTGGGACATGTAAATCATCCACACTAAGCAATCTAGTTGGCTAGGATGTCATATTATTAGTTTCGTGAGCTCAAATCGATCACAACAACCAACAACAAGATGTGACCAACAAGCTTTAATATATGAGTATCTTCATGCCAAGGAATTGAAATTGCCTTCTACTACAAGGTTGACATGCTTATTTTGGGTCTTTCTAGAGTTTTTGCATTGGTCTCATATGATGTGCATATCAACCAATGATGCCACTTGTCACATGAAGTTGTTCACACAAAGCTTAACTTGTGAACTATCCTAGTGGATGGAATGCAAGGTTTTTTAAAATAAAAATCATGTGGTAGGTGGTATATATAGTGATAATCCACAATAGGACATTAGCCATAATTTGGCTACATGTGAAATAGGAAAATAGAAATTTTTTTGGAGTCCTACTATATTTTGGTGACATGCAAGAACTAATTACTATCTAAATCTGGTGATTTCAGATTAATTTTTCCTCCAAATCTGGCGACTTTGGGCCATTCCCCCCCCACCCCCCCAAATCACATAGGCTTTCTTTTGTCACCAACTGGCAAGAAAAATTGCCCAAAACAAATAGACATTGGCATGCAGAGGAACTAGACATATGAAACAACAATATTTTGGTTTTGGGTTTGTAGCTAGAAGAAACACTCTTGATTTTCATCCCAACTTTTGTTCTTGGTATACGGTATCCTCCATGATTCTTTTGTTATTCTCATACCAAATGTACCCTAATTCTTTGTCTCTCGTGCTTCTCATTTGTTCCAGAAGTATGAGCTTGGAATGAGTTGCATGCATAGCACATCATTTGCCTGTGTACTTTGCATTCTTAATCCTGATCTGATCTGATGTGGTTTTTCCTTAGTATTTATCACATTCTGCAGTTCACATATTTGCTTCTATATTAGAGTTTCCCGTAAAGTAAGAAAAAAAGAGCACCAGAACCCTGAGTTTGGTCAACACAGGGTGTGATTTTTAAAAAAACCTATAAAATAGTAAATTAGCATTCAACGGGGGATGAAACTCAGAAAACCATCCATTTTTGTGATAAACTGAGTTTCATCCTGTCTTTCCTTTTTCCTGCGCGCCTCCACTGATGCTGCATATATTTTCACTGCTCCTAACTGTACAACTACTATAATAAGTCTCGGACCTCGTGCATTAATGCTGGGTTTCAGCATTTCATACTCAGATTTAATAAAATGTCTTTTTTGCAGATACCACTGAAAGGGGGGCTGAAAGGAGGCCCAAAGATAGAGATGAAGACTGGGTTACTTTACGGATAACTCTAGTATGCAGTTCACATATTTGCTTCTATATTGTTTCTTTAATGTTGCTTACAATTTTTCATGCTTTCTCAGTCATTTATGACTAGGTCATATATGTACTCTCAAATTTTTAGCACATTGTAAATGATATAACCATGTTCGAAAATGTGCTACAAATTGTAATCACATGGATCTATGGTCAGTTTGTTAATAAACTTGCAAGTATAAATAGTTTATGGACGTTTACTTAATTTACCTCACACATAATGCCACATTTTAAACTAATGTCTAACTACAATATCTGCCACATATATTCAACATTGAAATGGATGAAACCACATATTGTAGAACAGGAGCAGCTTCAATACATGTCTGTCAAATAATTAATTCATTTCTGAAGTTTTCATGTTGAAAATAAAATATTCTAAGAGATTCTTTATTTTCCTTCCCAGATTTTGGTTCTTTGAAAAAAATATATGTTTTGAAAATTTCAACATTTTTCCAAATAATATAATTTATGCCAAAGCTCCCAACGCACTACAATAGATGGATGTTTCATGAGCCAAGGCATACTATCTAGAACTTCCTATCATCCTGGGCAGTTCAGAATTTTTTTTGACAACCGGCAACTAAAGACCCAAAAAAAAACTCTCCTCACAAGGGTGGGCCCTACTCAATGACATGACAACTACAACTCATGTATATGAAATTTTGAAGCAATTGCTCTTTTATCATTTTCTTCAATTATTAAATGGTTTTTTTTTCAATATATTGACACCACAATCCAATCTTTTGTTATACTACCACACCTTTTTAATCAACATTGTCTATATAATAAGAAAAATGATGTATGTTTGTCTATGTCATCCGAACCTAGCTCTTCCTAGCTAACTATCTCACCCCTTTCCCTTACTCACTACATGGACATGAAAAGGCAAATTAACATGCACCTTTTCATGTCTATGTTATTTATATAGTAAAATAGTTTAATAACCCATCTCCTTCAAGCCTATTTACTTAAAATCTTTCCCTTGCACATCTACATGCACATGAAAAGGAATGAATTTGAAATCTAACACGAATAAATATGATGAATTATTTGGAACCATGTTGGAACATAAAAAGTAAATAAAAAATGGGAGGGGGGAAGAATTTTGCTTAGTTTCCAAACTTGTTTATAAAATAAAAATAGTTGTGTTTGTTTATGCCATTTGAACTTCATCTATGATTATCAAACATTATGGAAGGACCTTTTTCCAAGCCAAACTACTTCATTCCTTTTCCCTACTCACCTACATGAAGATGAAAAGGCAAATCAACATATGTTTTTTTGTGTTCATGTTATTTATTTTAAAATAATTAAAAAACATACTTCTCTGAAAGAAACCTACATATGTATTTTACCATTTTCCCCTCCACATCTACATGGACATGAAATAGTGCAATTTTGAGATCTAACATAAATAATGGTGAACTATTAGGAACCATATGGGAATGCAAGAGGGGGAAAAAAGAAGGGACAGGGGGATGTTAATTATAGGAACCTAGTAATAACTACTTAAGGACTCACAAAATAATTTTCAGAAAAGACTTAAACAAAAGTTAAATAAGGACCCATTGGTCTTATATGCCAAAAAAACTCTTAAACAAAAAAATAGAAGTCTTGAAATTTCAAAGATATATCTTTTGTGAATTTAGTTTAGGGTTCACAAGTAATAAGATAGCATGTACATATGGTACACATCAATTGCTTGAATTATGAAAATATATTTATATGATTTTGTTACTTTTCATGTGTTCATGCTTGGAACTTTACAAAATTGCCAATAGATTTATTAAGTTTTGTCAACTAACAAAATTCATTATACTAAATCTTGAATAAAGGATAAAAATCCAATGATTATGTTATAGATTGGAAAAGTGTGAATTTTCAACAAGTATCAAGATATTAAGGATTTTATTGACAAACAAATAAGAATTCCCACAAATATGTATGGATTTTTAATGTCATAATGCAAGTATGGACTTGTATTGTGGAGTTATTTGAATTTATAAATAACCACTGGTTCTGGTTTTTTTAATTATTTCAAAATCAAATAATCAATGGTACCTAATGCTCTAAACCCCTTAAAAAGGACTAATGGTTTACATGAAAGAACCAGCAATGAACTGGTATTTATGCCCATATTTTAAAAAATAAAATTTGAAAACCATGGTTATTATATACGTGAATTGAGTCTTTGATTTTTGAGAAGCATAATTATGAATCTTAAGAAATTACCTTATAACCACAGGGGGTTTATTTTAGTGTTGTGTGGGTATCTCTTCTATAAAGAACCTACGGTCTTGGATTTCATATATATTACAAATGTGGTAGAACCTTTGAATAAAGGTTATTTTATTTTATTTTATTTGAAAAATGTCAGAACTTGCAAAAAAGGGTGATATTGCTGGGTAATAAGGCTACAATTAACATAAATACCCTAAAGGCTAATGTAATCTAAGATGACAGAAGCCATGGTCACTTGGAAAAACCAATATCGTGTTTTCCGATTATTGGTAAATGCTCAACTTATATCATTTCTTTTCTTTTCTTTTCTCTTCTTTTATTCAAACAAAAGGATATGGATAGTAGGTTTATTTACAGGAATTTTCTTGTCAATAAGGTTATAAATTATTGTGAACAACTTTTGAGATAATCCCTTTGTTATTTGAGTTGCATTATTGACACATTACCACACAGAATGTCACTCCACAACGGTGTGGGTGCATTAAACTGCATAAGGTCACTGGCCAACTTGGTAGAGTGTGTTATGTTTCATAATGTCACTCTTGTCACTCAAAGATTTCCTTTAGCTTTTTCTTTTGTAAATATTTCTTTTATAGTAATGAAATGTTGTGACATTCAAATTTGGGGGTCTCTTTCTATTTGAGACTAGATTAGAAGAAGATGAACAATATTGTGCAAATTGACTTCTTTTTTTGGGCAAATGAAGTTTGAAGTAGTTTGATGCAACTTTTATTTAAATGAATCTTTCTAGTATACAGAGCTTGTGCAACAAAAATTATCCACTAATCTTGGTTATTCTGCCTATGAATCTTTAATCATCTATTGCATAAGGAGTGTGTTGATTACACTGTGGCCTTACCATTTACATTAAAAAGTATCTTAAGGCAAAAGAAGAAATTATAGAAACTCAAATATTTCACCATGCAAAAATATACCTAATCTTCAAAAAATCCTCTAAAAGAAACCAAAATCCGTCAAGATATTATTATTCTATAACTAATCTCAAGTTTCAACACAAGCCAAAATATCATCTTTCAAAAATCCTCATATAAAAATAGCCCTATTACGTACCTAGGGGCCAAAATCCCTTAAGCTACTATACTTTAAAATGAATCTTAACACAATATCCTCGCCTTGGTAGGTAAGGGCAACAAACAATGTGCTATTTCTAGGAATGAATATGTACAAAAGCTAAATCAATTTGACTAAACCTCCTTTTCAAAAGCTTGATTAACATAACAGCTGTTTTCTGATGGTTGCTGTAAAATTGGCAGAATGATATGACAATCTGCCAACTAGAAATGAGATCAGGATATTTTCCCATGGTAGAGCTTGTGGATTCTTGTGTGAAGTTCATGTAGAAGTCTAGTTTGTATGAGATGTAACACCAGAACAACCACTTGAGAGTTCTTTTACATTTGAATCACATATGTTCACATAACCTATATTTATGGTTGCAAAAGAGAACAAGTGCAGGCAAATTGCACACTTGCAAGCAACACGAGCTTCCAGTCCCAATCGTCACATTTACAATGGAAAGGATTTAAGCATAATATACTGTAAAGGGCAAATCCGTTTGAAGTTTGAACACTTTAGTGAGATACAACAGTTGAAGAGAAATCCTAAGAATTGGATTCAAGCCTTACTTATCACAAAAATTTTGTCCAAGACAAAATGCACATATGCTTGCCTCCATAACAGAGCAACTGAAAGTAAACTCCAAGTAAAGACACGAGAGCTAAATATTCACTCTGCAATCTGTCTAACAACAACAAAAATTTTGTCATTTGCAAAGCAATGTGAAACCAAAAGGCCTCTACTAAAACATACATAAACTGAAATTCTTTAGTACTTTGAGCAACAAATTTCTTCCATTGGAAAAGCTACCAATAGGGAACAACAACTACCCAAGTGCACAAGTGAACATAGTACACAATCCTGGACACCACTTTGAGCAGAGTTTCTTCCGACTAGATGAGCTATTAATTCACTAGTCTTGCAGGTTGACAAACCCACAAATCAATCCTTAACCAAACTGTGCTTAAGATGATAATGTGCAAACTTAAATCAATTTCTTTATGAATTATGATGTTTGTCTCCAAACACTCACAAGTGACAGGAAGTCGGGTAACTCCCCTGACTTTGTCTCAATACAAAACATTAAACCCTAAACGTACACATAAAACTCCCAGTTGTACCCAACAGACTGGACACTATTAGTAGTGGAAGCTTGTCAAGAGGCTGGACCAGTTACTTCATATACCTCACCTCAAGACACTTTCAAACTCATCACAAACATTGAATCATCAGCTCCTCTATAGACTATATAATATGGTGACAGTTTTTTCTCAACAAAGAAATTTCAAAGTTGTTCTTTCTCAGTACTCAAAAGGAATCTGCTTCAAGTAGTAAGGATTTGTAACAGGCAGCTTGGAGAAGGAAACCTGCGATCGATAGACACGGGGCCGTTGATAGTGGTGAGTTACATATTGAGGTTCCCAATAACTCGGAGTTGGTGGCTGATAATCATCCATGGAAATGAACTCTGCATCATGGTATCGATATCTGTCAAAGGATGGCATGCGGCGCATGACTCCATAGTAGTCTCTATGTGAATCATCCCAATAAGGATCATGATGATCTCTGGAATGATTGTAGTATCTCATGTGCTGCTGATCAACAGGGTATAGTGCAGGAGCTTCATAGTGTACTACCTTACCAAAAGAAGGGTGTCTTCCCAGATGTCTACCAAAAGAGTTTGATCGAGTTAAGCCAGCACCTGGATCATAATAGTCTACAGTGCCACTTCCATGGACATATCGATGAATCCTGTCAGTGGTCATGGTTGCTGGTGCACTATGAACTGAGACAAGAGGAGGAGTGGGGAAGAACTCAGACTTCTTTTTCACTTTCTTGGCCTTCCTCAGAGCAAGAAAGGGATCCACAGGCCCTGTAACAGTGACTCTCTGTCTGGTCTGATCACATACTACATCATGCACTCCCTCTAGCTCCTGGAGATGTTCTTTCACTTTCTCCTCACACTTATTGCAGCACATAGGAACCTTCAGCTCAAGAATCGGCACTGAGCGAACACTATTGCCACGAGCATCAGTAAGTATGTACTGAGAAGGCTGGCCATGGTCAAGCCATGGTTCCTCTGTCCCACGGAAGAACTGCAGCACACACACCAAATTTGGGGAGTCATTTCCAAAAGCCATGACAGTAGAGTTCATGGGAGAAAGTTCAAGACGAAACTCCGAAAAACATTTATTAACAGAGGCTATTTCTTTCTTTCTTTTTTTCTCAAGAGGAAAAGCAAACCAAGCAAAAAACTTGAACTACAAATGTTAAAAACTCAGCTCTGTACCTCGCGTAATCGGCTAACCATGGTGACGCTCCTATTCTGTTGCTTAACAATTCCACAAAGAAACCTCCCTCAAAACCTTGACTCTCAAAATTCCCAAAACTTGCCAACCAATGGATGCAACGACACCAACATCACCCAACTCCTTTTGACCCTCAAATCAAACTCCCCAAAACTTCTTAATCAATCCATGCAACAATACCACCATCACCCAACTCCTCTCATATCTGAAAACTCCCCAAAACTTGTTAATCAAGCTATGCAACAATACCACCGTCACCCAACTCCTTAATCTAAAGCCTCTCCAAAATTTGTCAATCAATCCATGCAACACTAACCAAACCACTTCATATAAAGTTCTCTTTTTTGGGGGCGATGTGGAGGGAGGTGGGGTATAGTGGTCAAGTGATTAACCAATGAAACCCAACTTTACCATCAACTATGAAACTGAACTTTACCATCAAATTTTGACTATCATCCGGACATTATGGAACACCAAAGATTGTATGGTAGAAAAAGCCAAAAGCATTGAGCAAAGAAAAGAGTACAAAATTCATAATTTCTTTTGGCACCCTTTTGTAGGTTAGAATACCAAGGGGTGAATTTTTATATTGAAATCTCTTGCATGCTAATTAGATTACACATGAGTATAGTTATTATGTTGCAAAGCAACATATAAATCATAATGGTACTTTTAATGTTTTGATTAGCAATAAAGCTCTTATGGAGGTTACCGAGTGGAGAATATGGGTAAATTAAAAATCCACATGTAGCTTTTAGCTAATTTTTGCTTTGCTTTTGCCATACGAAGCCTTTTGGTTCTACACGGATGATTGAAATTATCTCTCAACATCTTCTTTATTTCAAGATAAGAACTCTTCAACATAGCCCCGCCATCCCTTGGCACTACCTATTAAGTTGTATATCAAAATGTTTCCTAGAGGAAATGACATATACTAAGCTAATATTGGGGACCTTGACTTAGTTATAGGGAGCCATGGAAGATTAGAAGACCAATTTATTGAGAGAAACTTGGGAATGGGAGGTTTTTTTTTTCCTCAATTTGTGACATAGCACCAAGTTCTCATCGTGCGTCATAAGATTCAGCCAAAATAAACCTCATAAAATGGCTTGACAAAGAGCACCAGCATCCCATATTTGCAACACCTATCCAGTCAATGTCCACCATTGAAACCTTCATTGCCCTTCAAAACAAAGATGATGAAATACCATACTTTTTTTTCTATTGAATTTTGAACTCAATTTTCCATTCCTTAGGTCATTACTGGGACCATTGACATAGAGATGACAAATTGTCTTTCATTTTGTTGGACTTTGTAAGTTACTAATTATGTCTCCCACGCCTTTTTTATTGGACAAACAAGTAGGAATGTGGATCCCACGCTCTGCCTTTTCTATTTGGAACTCATCATGAAAAAACCCAGGACAAGAAACCTAGGACAATTCACCTGCCAATATTTTGGGGTGCCCTTCAATTTTTAACCCTGAATCTGTCCCCAAAATTTTGTAGCCTTCCCTACCAAAAGACAAAAAGGGTCCTCTAAAATAGAGGGAGTTAGTCCCTTAATCAAACTCAGTATTTATTTATTTATTTATTTATTAAAAATTAACTCAGTATTTTTTAAGTTTGGGTAGGTTCTCTTGAGGTAATGTGGTTGTCCTTATTTTTATGGTTACAACAATGTGGTTGGAAAATTTTCAAGCCCATGACACATTCCCCAAGAGGGGTGCCCTTTATCTTGCCTGGAAGGAAGGGCACTTTCAAAGCATTTTGGAGTCTTGAGTGTGGTCCACCCTCGCTTTACTATGGGTATGATCATCTTCCGGATGGAATCAATAGCCTTCCAAGAATGGTGGTCATGGTCTGCAGTCATTAGTGTTAATACCAATGTTGGTCAGTTATCAATTTCTAGACGTCTCCTACGAATATCAATAAAGCATATTCTTCTTTTTAAAACAAGGACATGTATTTTTGAATAAATCAATTTATTACACCAGGTAGTTACACATTCATTTTTATAAAAAAATCATTGTTGTTTATGAATATTTTGATTTTTGATTTTCAAAACATGACAAATAAAGATTATGCATATCAAATTTCTAATTTTCTTGCTTTAAAAAAAACCTTACAAGAGTAAAACCTAGCCTCCTAAAACAAAACCAACATGAACAAAATACAAGACTAAATAGCTTCTTGGGGAATTGAATCCTAGTTCTATGAAGAACTCTCCCCAATTGTAGCACAAGTTCCATGCCCCAACCACACCCCAACCCCATTAAATCAATCATCATCAACTTGCAATTCTTCAAAAAAATTATGTTTTTCAACCAAATCATAGTTCTCCTTTGCCCAAAACTTTTCCACTTTCAAGTATTGCTTCAAGTTTGAATTTGGTTTGCAATTGGCACATGAGTCATTAGGCCAATTTTCCACCACAATAGTAATCTGATCCATGTTCTTCACATATAAGTAACATTGCTTTAAATCTATCAAAACCCCAACAAGATTAAACATCTATTCAATTTCTATTTGTGAACTTGAAATTCCAAGAATTTGTTTTGTAAGGAAACCAACATTTAAAAATTGATTTTCATAAATACAATGTCAAGCTAATGGATCTGCACATGCACATGAAGGAATAAAAAGCCTCCTAAAAAATATATCTAGTACGATTATTAAAATAGATTCTTCAATTGAGGTCCCCACACCAAACATATTTTTTTCAAATATGATCTCAAGGTACGTCTACAATCAAATGAACCACACCCAACTCCTTTGTTCCTTTCAAAAGGGCAAGGACTTGAAATTGGAAATTGAAATGGCATGTAACCATTGCACAAAATTTATGGTTTAATCACATATTTGACTTGTACAATATAATATCATAATACAATTTAGTTTTTTTGAATTTTACAATTTACATATATATATCAATCAATTCCAATGATGATTCACAACCATGTAAAGTCTAATAATTATTCAATCTATATGAATATGAAAAAATTTCAAAAAAATTAGATTAATTTTGATAATTCTTATGTGACTTACTTAAAACCTTAAGACTGGTTACAAGTGTTTAATTAGTCCTTTTTCACCTTCAAATGCTGATATAATTGACTCATATTTTTATATGTCATTCGTGAATGTATATTACATCACTCTATGTAGATCACATGAAAAACCTTTATCTTAAGTGAAGTTTAAAATTGATAAGTGTGTTATTCAAAAGTGAGTTTGTTATGCCAAGTAATTGCATTTGTAAAAGATGAAGGCATTAATTTGACAATTGTTGCCATAGCTATCAAATTAGTGCCCTCATCTTTTACAAATGCAATTACTTGGTGTAACAAGCCAAACATATCCAACAAATACTAAAGTTGTATAGCCATGATTGTTTAGTTATCTCGTTCATTTCAAACAAACTCACAATAATATGCATGGGAACTCAGGTTTCATTCAAAAAATTGATGACTAGAACAAATGTATCCACATTTCCACAAGATATTCAAAGATCAAAATTAGTAAAAAATATTAATGTAGATGCAAAATTTGGAAAAACATGTTAATTCATTATGTTTTTGTCCATGTTAAGCAACATTTCTTCCACAAAGGAAGACCAAAAAGGAAATTGAACATGAAAGCATAGGTGTAAAACAAACCTTCAACCAAATGTTTTCACAAGTGGACAAGCGCATGTAACCCTTGCATATAAAACACAAAATTTTCCAAAAATTTGTCATGCATTTTTAAGTCAACACTTACAACTATTGCTATTACCACACTTACAACACATAACATAGAAATACCCTAAATGGTACACCACATCCAAACAGTCCCCCTATTTGGGGTTTTGGTCCCCTTAAGCCAAATCACATTATAGAATTACATGTTAAAAATCTACCATGGATGAACATTTGGTTCCAAGGCAAAACTTGACCACTGGGCGAAGTGCAAATGTGAGCCCCATTTTAACCTAACTATAATCCTTCAAATCCCTAACCAAATGTGAATCACCATGAAAGAAAACCTTAGATTAGTTCTATTATGTGACCTTAGGACCTTAAATCTATTGGGTGCACAAAGGGCAAAACCATTTGCCACCTAACACTTCCTTCAATGGTGGCATGAAACATCCCATATATGTTAACTTCAAAAACAATTATCACAAATCAACATAGTGGTTGCTCTTGAAAATCACCCACACAACATACATTATAGACCAGTAAGAACCATGGCTAAAGATGGGTCAATTTGGCCATCCACATTGGGAATATGACATGGCGCACAATTACGCACATGGTCCTTCAATGTTTAACCATGTCAACCTTCCAACAACAACATTCCAAAAAGTAAAATCTTCCACACACATAAAATAACACGTGGATTGTAGTCACATCTAAAGTAATCAGTGTTATATGTTGCATATAAACATAATTTCTTAGTTCAAACCTTTAAATTTAAGGCCGATAACCACCTCCACAGATAATGGAATGATGCAATATATCTTGATGTTGGGCAATTACCAATTTTTTCATAGCCATGGGCATAACACATTAGAACAAGGTGGCTCATTATTCACATGCCTGAATCCACGCATTAAGATCATCCATGTTGATCATTGCCATTGCATTTTGTCAAATTGAAGCTAATAACTCAAGCTCATGGCCAAACAATAAGAAGTATGGTGAAAAAGATGAAAGAGAGGCTTGTTAATTAAACCTATACCCCATAGCTAACCATGGTAATTATAAGTCCCAATTTCAAGTTTGGCCCTTGTGAAACCCATACTTTTTTAAACCTTGCTTCACCATCTACACCATCCATTCAACTAACTTGTCTACCTCATGATGGTCTTGTGAAGTTGTGCGATGATTAGTCAATGCTTTCTCACACAATTTTTGGAATTCCCCACAGAATTTTGTACCTTGCTTAGTGAAAACTTTGGCTAAAGCTTCAAACCTACTAAATGCCCTATCCAAAAATGCATATGTAGCCCTTTCATTGTTACGTATATGATCTGACAATGGCACCAATTCCAATCACTTGGAGAAATGTTCGATCATAATCAAAACATATGAGTTATGTCAAGGCATTAAACTCAATGGGCTAACAAAATCAAAACTTCGTTGATACCCATGCCCCATAATTAGTAAGGGCTGTAGGTGAAATGTAGGTTCATTGAAAGATGCTTGAACTTGATCACACATTATACACCTAGAAACAAATTATTAAATTTACAATTGTAACCCTCACCACTAGTACTGTGTCCGACACAAACTCTATGTCCATTGGACCCCAAAATGGCCCGATTCCTCATGAGCATGCCTCACAAGGTTTTCATGTTATTTTGGGCGAGGCATAACCTTCATTTTTCCATTTGCTTACACCCGTAAGAGTGAATTACCTTCCCATTTGAACCACTTGACCTTATGCATAACACGGTGCCTTTCTTCAAGTGGTAATCCAATCTAAATTCCACCTACTTACAAATATGTAATGACAAATGCATCATCATAAATGTCCAGGGTACCATTACCCTCCGGCTCAACCATGTTTACATCATGGGAATCCATGTCATCAACACCAATCTAAAATAAATCCCCATAACAGCCAAATAAGGTACAAAGGTATGTGTAGAGGCATGCCATCCTAATATTGCCTCCAAATCCATATCACCATGGCAACAAGCCCCAGTGGTATCCTCCTCATTGGAACTTGGGTTCTAACTCAACCCATCGGCATCCCATTTAACCCTACCAAGCATGTGAATTATATCAAAATCCTATTCTTACAAGATAAATGCCCACCTAGGCAACTTTCTAGTGAGTTGATCTGATTCCACAAGGAATTTCAGAGGCTAGTGATTAATAACCAAAGTGAATGGGCTACCATAGAGATAATGTCAAAATGATGAAACAACCCAAACAACTACAATCCATTCCCCCTCATATGAGTTATACTTGGCCCTTGTTTTGTTGTTGGACTGACTTGCATATGCCACCACAACTCTTGACCATCATCATCATCATAAAATTGGTAAACATTGTTCCCAACCCTACAATGTTCCAATCAATATGTAATTTGATTTTCAAATTTCATTTTGGATGGGTTGTTTCAAAATGGGAGCTAATGAAAGTTTGGCCTTCAACTCCTAAAAGGCCTATTCTTGTGCCTCATCCCAAATGAATTCTTGGTCAATCTGGATCTTACGAGCTCCTTAAAAAATATTTAGCATGGTTGTGGTGTTAGCACGGAACCCCATGACCCACTTCATCTCATCTACGTTGGGTTTCTCCATACTAAATGAATGAGAGTCCCAAATCATCCCTAGGCCCTTGTTCCTAAATGCATGAAAACATGGAAAACTCAAGAATGTTGGTAGGGTTGTTTGTGGAAGGCCAAGCCTATTGACCATAATTAAAGGTGGTCAATCATCATGATGAAATGCACATGAATGGCATCCTAAATCTAGTATGTCATCCACCAAGCATGTGGGTGACCTAGGAATGAATTCATATGCTCATTGGATCACCTCTAATGTCGCAACCCCACTTTGGGGCTAAGTGTGAGAATGCAACTCACACTCCCAAAAGTGGGAAAGTGGAGTCCTTCGGGACTCCCGAAAACGCAGAAGACGATTTGAGGGGTCAAATCTCCTCGTCTTGGCGCGTTCTTATATCAATGGAAAGCTCTTGAAGTGTAGATGTCCAAAATGGCCTCGCATTGCCCATTTGGACATCTGCAGCCCAAGTTATGGGCAAAAGAAGGGCCGGAAGTCAAACTGCCAGTTTGATTCCCGACCACTAAAAGTCAAGAATCGACCTCTTCCCGACGTCGCCTCAAGGAGTGTGACATGGCGTTGAAAAGCTCTCGACAAGAGCTACAACTTTGGTTCAAAGCTCATCCCAATCCGAGTTCAAGGCGAGAAGCTATGGCCACACAGTTTCGGGACTCCAACTTGGGAGTCCCGGGA